>ENA-OWOZ01001720-OWOZ01001720.1-bioreactor-metagenome-genome-assembly--contig:-NODE-1720-length-18852-cov-4.190146_pt1 | contig 18852 bp, 20 predicted proteins | sample MGYA00238140_ERZ651804 | MGnify/ENA primary metagenome ERZ651804 (study PRJEB26910, sample SAMN07631232) | bioreactor metagenome | isolation source: Switchgrass digestor | place: USA: Dartmouth... | reverse complement strand
AAGAGGGATAAGCAGGGTCGAGCCGCCATTCCGGTTATGCGGGGGCAGAAAATGGTCAATATCCTCCTGAGATGGCAAGGTGAGGGGCATCAGACAATGGGAAATAGCAAAGCCGTCAAAGTTAACCATAACCGGGATATTAATCTGTTCAGCCACACGAAAGGCCTGTAAAATAGTGTTGAAAACCTCCTGGTTGGAGGAACAGTGATATTGTATCCAGCCTGTATCACGCTGGGCAAATGAGTCCTGATGATCAGCCCACAGGGTCCAGGGAGCAAAAATACCGCGATTAACATTGCACATTACGACCGGTAAACGTGACCCGGAAGCCGCATGTAAAACTTCGTGCATATATAGCAGGCCGTTGGCCGAGGTGGCTGTAAAAACGCGGGCACCGGCAGCGGAGGCAGCCACGGCAGCGGCCATAGCGCTGTGTTCACCTTCTACTGGAATGAAGCGGGCGTTAAGCTCGCCATTTTCAACCATAGCGGCTACCGCTTCCATAATGCTGGTCTGAGGAGTGATGGGATATCCGGGTACTACATCAACCCGAGCATACTTTACGGCCAAAGCGGCGGCATGGGCACCGGTATCCATAATAACTTGTGCTTTCATGCTGTTACTCCTCCTTTTCCATGCTGATGGCGCCAGTGGGGCATTCTTTGGCGCATACGCCGCAGCCTTTGCAGTAGCGGTAATCTATGGTAATTTCAATGCGGTCTATAACCGCTTCTGGGCAATATACCCAGCAAAATAGACACTTAATACATTTCTGGATATCAACAACTGGGCGATGCGTTCGCCAGGAACCGGTGTCACCACCAGCTCCCTTCATCGGCCAGGATATGGGCCGGTAGGCTTTGGTAGCTGATTTCATCTATTTCCATTCCTTTCGCTAATACATGTGTAATGTGTGTTATGGGCGAATTTGCGTTACGCTGTTATAAGCCTTGCAGGCGGCGCCCAAATTGCGTTGGCCACTCTCCGGCCATTTATTCAGGATGGTTTGTTCCATAATATTTTGGGGAATGTTTAATACCCGGCATACGGCGCCGAACAGTGGAATATTGATAAAGGGCCCGTCGGCAGATAATAATCCAGCTTCGCGGGCGATAGCATCGGCGTCCACATTCCAGGTAGGGTATTTTTCTACGGCTATGGCATGAGGAGAATTAATGATTACCGTACCCGTTTTATTAATTCCTTCCCTTACTGCTGCTTCAGTGAGCTTTTCACTCATTACTACCACATAATCCGGTAGCTCGCACTGGCTATGTGCATGAATAGTGGTGGGGGATATACGTACTGCTGCCCGCACCGGCGCTCCACGGCGTTCCACTCCGAAAAAAGGTAATGCCTGTCCTTGCTCACCGTTTTCCAGTGCAGCTTGCGCTAATAAGTGAGCCAGGGTAACGGAGCCCTGCCCGCCAAATCCATTAATGCGTATTTCTAACATATTTTCCTCCTTCATTCTCCGTGGTGCTATTGAGGTATATGTTATCTGGAGCTTTAAATGATACCAGATTTCCTCGAATGTACTGCCACCATAATTTTCTATAATAGATATGCAAGTTATTTAATGGAGATACATTCGTTAAAAGGTACTATTTTCCTGCAATATTTTTAAAATTTGCAATATTAGTTCGACCATTAAGTTGAATAATTTGACGCGGCAACATTAATTGTGAACGATAGTGAGCATCAGTAGTACCCGTAGGGTGAACCCGCGGAGGGTAATAGACACAGAACACATAGGCCCTTCGGCGCACAGATTTACACGGTTTTTTTACGCTGATGAACGCTGATTTTATTAATTTTGATTTCACTGCAACAATGCCTAAGATTGAATAATTGTACCGGAGCCCGCGGAGTAATAAGGAACTTAAGTTCCGCTACGGATAGTATGTAGAGGAAGAAAGGTGAAATAGCGGAGAGTAGAGGCTATACTTTTAGGACGGCGTCTTTTGGTAGTGGATTTAATGTAGGGGCGGGTCTGAGAACCGCCCCTATGATATGTGATGTAATTAAATTGAAAGGTTTTTTTGTTGGTAATATCCTATTAGAATCCAGTACGAAGATCTTTGGGCATTATAATTGGTTTGTCCGGTTTTATTTGATATTTTGCTGGAATAACTGGTCCTTTATCAGTAATTTTGTTACCTGGTACATATGCGCTATTGGGCAAAACTCTACGCACTTCTATTAAGTTGGAACCGTACCAGTAGGAAAAATCATCAATAATTCCTATAGCGGTGGGATTTCCCTTACAGGTATTTATTATACATGGTTTGCCGTTAATTTTTCCCATGTATATGGCTACATGACCTATATGTGTCCGCGCTGGCGCATCGGAGTTCCAGAAGGTAAATATATCACCAGGTTTTAACTTTTCTATACCTACCAAGGTGTATTTGGATGTTCCAGGTATTTTTTGGGAGTAAACGCCTGCAACTTTTTTCCCAACGGAACCATAATTTTTGGCTGCCGAAGTAATAGAATATCCGAAATCTTTATATACCAATGACACGAAGTTTGAACAATCTATATACCCGGTGGTTGGATACTTGCTATGACCGTACTTCATAAAACCATATTCCATATACCAAATGGCACGCCCAACCAGTGTTTGAGCAAGGCTACCATCAAAATTTTTCCGAAAAGAGTCAACAATGGGTTTTTCATGTTTATTATAATGACTAATACTAGCTGCAGTAGGTGGCTTGGCTGAGGCTGCTACCTTAGGCGATACAGATCCTTTAAGTATTTTATTTAAGGCTGCTTTAGTTTTGGGACCAACTATGCCATCTACTTTTAGTTTTTGGGATTTTTGAAAACCCTTTACCGCATCCAGAGTTTTAGGGCCAAAAAATCCATCAATACTATATGTATAATAGCCTAATAAGGCAAGATCTTTTTGCAGCTGAGTAACGGCTGCCCCCCGACTGTTCAAGGTCAAATCTTGGCTACCATAATCACTGGCTTGAGCCGGTATAGGTACAATAGATAGCATAAATAAGGCTATTATACCCCAAAGAAGACATTTACTGCGACGCAATGTTAACATAAGTTCAATCACCCTTTCTAAAGTATGGTATTTGAAGACTAATATTACAATTTGCCATTCATACCTTTTCTACCTTTTGGTAAATTTGGACAATTACCATATAATTAGGCGATGAATGGCCAAAAAGGACGGAATATCCTATGTTACATGCATTAGGATAAGTCTTATGGAAAATAGAGGCAACAGAGGAATGTTTAACTATTAAACGCTTTTTTCGGCCTTCGGGTACTACTGATGCTCGCTATCGTTCACAATCAATGTTGCTGTGTTTTATTATTCAATCTCATGCATATTTAATTACTTTTTGCAGTGAAACCATTAATCTATAATAAAGTAAGGTATAAGGATAGAAATTGAGAGTAGACTCCTCATTATGAGGGGACAATAGCCTGAAAGGGAGCGAAACATATGGGTAAAATAGCTAAAAATCTGACTGAATTAATTGGCAATACTCCACTTTTGGAACTGTCCAACTATAATCGTTCTAATAATTTGGAAGCCAAACTGGTGGCCAAACTGGAGTATTTTAACCCAGCAGGGAGTGCCAAAGATAGAGTAGGTTATGCCATGATTAAAGATGCTGAAGAAAAAGGTCTGTTGCATCAAGATGCGGTCATAATTGAGCCAACCAGTGGTAATACAGGTATTGCCCTGGCTTTTGTAGCCGCTGCCCGAGGTTACCGGTTGATACTTACTATGCCTGATACCATGAGTTTGGAACGGAGGAGTCTATTAAAGGCCTTAGGTGCAGAACTGGTATTAACTCCTGGAATCAAGGGTATGGCAGGGGCTATTGCCCGGGCGGAAGAACTGGCAGCCCAAATCCCGCATTCCTTTATCCCGCAACAGTTTAAGAATCCGGCTAATCCTGAAATACATCGGCAGACAACGGCTGAAGAAATTTGGCGTGATACTGATGGAACAGTGGATATATTTGTGGCCGGGGTTGGAACCGGAGGTACTATTACAGGTGTGGGTGAGGTACTAAAGTCCAGGAAACCTGAGGTGCAAATCGTTGCCGTAGAACCTTTTGATTCACCGGTATTATCTGGAGGTTCACCTGGACCACATAAGATTCAGGGAATTGGTGCTGGCTTCGTCCCTGATGTTTTAAATCGGGAAATAATTGACGAGATATTTGAAGTCAAAAACGAGGATGCTTTTGCCACTGTGCGTAGCCTAGCCCAAAATGAGGGTTTGCTGGTGGGAATATCTTCCGGCGCAGCTGCTTATGCTGCAACCCAGATTGCCAAACGTCCCGAAAATAAGGGTAAAACAATTGTAGTTCTTTTACCTGATACCGGGGAAAGATATTTGTCTACTACGCTATTTCAGGAATGATATATAGAAGGTTTCTAATTTGCGCCGAGGAGCCCAAATATAGTCCTGTTTTTAACGGGGGCCAATAAAGCCCGCGTTTTTTATGCAAACTAAAGTGGTCAGAAATAAAGGGTAATGAAAAAAGACGTGGAACAAATAATATGAAGGGTTAAAGGAGTATTTTGTAATATTACATTATTGCGGGGGGTATTAATGATAATTACGCCAGAACAACTAATAAAACAGTATTTCCCTGAACCAATAGAAACCACCAGAGAACTATATAACCGTTTAGAGTTGGAGGGATCCAACTATCACTATTTAGATTGGTTAAAGGATGCAGAACAACATTGCCTCTCTAAATTCGTAAAGGAAGTTGATTATAAGCTTTTGCCTGATGAGGAGAAAAACTATTGGATTAGCCAAAGGGTTTTCTTAACTCTTGTTCAAAGCAGTCCTTCTCCTATATGTGATCAGATTAGGCTCGGTTTAATAAGTATTGTTAATAGACTTGCAACCGACCCAAAATTTGCTCGACAGTTGCGGGAACAAATTGATCAGGATAAGGGTATTAAAAAAGTAATACCTAAAGTATCCCGAAAGCTAAAGGCAAAATATAACGAAACGGGGCAGGAAGAATTTGAATTCTTGATTCGCGAGGATAACAGGCTTCACATGGATATTATTTCCGGGTACAATTTTCAACCCGGACAAAAAATTAAGAATGTCATGTTCTCTTTCCAGCTTAACGAAGAGAATGGTATTCCTTATCATATAGTTGATATAAAAATAGCCCTTACTAATGATCATACTTTCTCATTTCAAACTACTTGGTACTGCAGCGAGGAACGGCAACGTTATGGTGCTATTCTTAGAAATGGAGTTATAAAGGTTAACTTATTTGAAGATAATAAGAAACTGGTAGATAGTTATGAGTATTACTTAAGCCCGTCTAATGCTAATAACCTGGAAAAGGAACTTGAGAAAGTGATAAGCATACTTATGGGAAACAAAACGGAATGAACAGTAAGAAAAAAGACCGCTTCATAAGGGATGAAGTGGTCTTTACTTATTTATGTATTACTACCAGCTTAAAATTCTATCTTAACATAGCGCCTGCTATAATCATACGCATGGCTTCAGATGTGCCTTCATAAATCTCCGTTACTCTAACATCACGCATTAATCGTTCTACTTTAACTCCTTTGATATAACCGTAACCGCCATGGATTTGCACCGCTTTGGCAGCATGCTTATTGGCTATTCTTGATGCGAATAGTTTGGCCATAGCTGCTTCCTGACTAAAAGGCCTGCCCTGGTCTTTTAATGAAGCTGCGTGGTAAGTTAGGAACTTAGCTGCTGTAATATCAGTTTCCATATCGGCAATCATCCACTGGATAGCCTGGTTTTTAGCAATTGGCTTTCCAAATTGAATCCTTTGTTTGGCATAGCGGATAGACTCGTCCCTAGCAGCCTGGGCGATTCCGAGGGCTTGGGCAGCGATGCCAATGCGGCCATGGTCCAGAGACTCCAGGGCCATTTGCAAGCCATTTCCTTCTTTACCCAGGAGATTGGTTTTGGGTATTTGGCAATTTTTTAAAATTAGTTCTGAAGTCTGGGATGAACAAAGCCCCATTTTTCTAAAATGGCTGCCTACGCTAAACCCAGGGCTTTCTTTGGGAACAATAAAAGCACTCATGCCTTTGCTGCCTTTGGTTTTGTCGGTATAAGCAAATATTATGAATGTATCAGCTGTGGGTCCATTACTTATAAAGGTCTTAACCCCGTTTAAAATATAGCTATCACCATCCAGAACAGCTGTTGTGGCAAGGGCGTGTACATCTGTACCAGCTCCAGCTTCTGTTATGGCAAAAGCCCCCATTCTATGCCCTTGCGTTAAGGGAACCAGGTATTTTTGCTTTTGTTCTTCATTTCCATAGTTATTTATAACTAAGCTGGCGAGTATATGACAACCGAGGTCAAGGCATATAGACGCTGAGGAACGAGCTAATTCTTCCATGACTAAAATATAGGTTACGTAATCAAGCCCTGCCCCACCATATTCAGTGGGGAAAGGCATTCCCATCCAACCCATTTCTCCGAGCTTAGAAAAGACCTCACTGGGGAAGCGGCAGTTTTCATCAATTTCTATGGTAATGGGATCTACATATTGGGCACAAAATTCTCTCATGTTAGCTATAAGGAGTTCCTGCTCCTCCGATAGCTTGAAATTCATTAGTTTTCCCCCCTCATACAATGTTTACGACTAGACCTTCCTATGTTTGTTTAATAAACTAATAACCAATAATCCTTTTGCATGTGGGCTTATCAAGCTAAATCGCCATTACCCAAGCAGGATTAAGTTTATATTCATTTAATGGAAGTTTAGGTTTAAATTGCTTACTTGTCAATACTTTTAAATAAATGCAAAAATAGGTGCAAAGTTAGTATAATTATAACAAAAGGGTGGGAGGCGAAAAAAATGGAATCCAATGAACAATTTGATGCCATAATTGTGGGGGGAGGATTAGCAGGGCTGGCAGCAGCTTATACTATGGCGTCAAGAGGGTTGGAAGTACTCTTATTGGAAAGAGGTGAATATTGCGGTTCAAAAAATGTAACGGGAGGACGCATATATGTAAATCCAATAAGAGAGATGTTCCCGGAGTTATGGAGAAAGGCTCCGCTGGAAAGATTTATTGCTTATGAAGAAGTATGTATTATGGATAAAGAGCGCTCCATTACTATCAGATATGACGGTTCGGAATTAAAACAGCAACCTTACCAGAGTTATAGTATTTTAAGGGGGAAATTTGATAAATGGTTGGCTAATCAGGCTGAAAATAATGGGGCTATGCTCATAACCGGTATGCGGGTGGATGACCTTATTATTGAAAACGGAAAGGTCGTAGGCGTTTGGGCTGGAGGAGATGAATTACGAGCTAATGTAGTCATTGCCTGTGATGGGGTTTTATCATTTATAGCTCAAAAAGCCGGCTTAAATAAACTACCGGAACCTAAAAATTATGCAGTAGGGTTTAAGGAGATTATTAATTTAGACCGTCAGGTATTAGAAGACCGCTTTAACCTTGAAGGTGATGAAGGGGCAGCACGCTTATACATGGGCGATGTTACCAAGGGCAAATTCGGGGGCGGATTTCTTTATACCAATAAAGATAGTCTAAGCCTGGGAATAGTAGTTGGAATCGATGCACTGACCCATCAAGAACCTACCATAAATGCTCCGGAACTTTTGGATATATTTAAGCAGCGGCCGGAAATAGCCCGACTCATAAAAGGCGGAAATACGGTAGAGTATTCGGCTCATGTAATACCGGAAGGCGGATTAAAGGCTATGGGGAAACTCTATGGTGATGGAATACTGGTAGCGGGAGATGCCGCTGGCTTTTCTATGAATATAGGGGTTACCGTACGGGGAATGGAATATGCAATGGCCAGCGGCTATTATGCGGCTCAGGCGGTAATAATGGCTAAGGAAAAGAATGACTTTACCCAGGCCGGGTTGTCTATATATGAAAGTCTGCTTAAAAATAGTTTTGTAATGAAGGATTTTATAAATTTTAAAGAATCGTTGGAAGTGCTGGAATACCCGCAGCTCTTTAGACATTACCCGGAACTCATCGGCAATATTATGAAAGATCTGTATGAAGTGCCAGCAGGTCCTAAAACTAGGCTGTGGCCTACTATTAAAAAGCATTTGAGTATAAGCCAAATGTGGAATATGGTAAATCTATCCAGGAGGTTGATGAAGATATGAGTGAATTATTAGGCTTAAAAGCCAAACTTGGATTAGATGTATTTAAGCCGGATAAGGAATTTCATATAAAAATTAAAGAAGGCATGGCCAAAGATATCCGTTTAAAAAAGGCTATAATAGTTTGTCCGGCAGGTTTATATAGTGAAAATAAGAATGGTGAAGTAGTTGTAAGCAGTGATGGTTGTTTGGAATGCGGCACCTGTTTGTTAGCCTGTGGTCCTGAGGTATTGGAATGGAATTATCCTCCTAATGGTTCGGGGGTGCAATTTAGATTCGGATAATTATAAAATAGGGGTGATGGTGATTGCCCGGTAAAGGAAGGCGATAATTGCTTAGTGCCTGGTGGTTATAATGATTCCGAGCCTATAGGCGGAGGTTGATTGAATATTATATAAGGACTGTCGAGTTAAACATATTATCATGAAATAATTAAGAGGAATCATAAAAGTATTAAAAATTAAGGAAGCAAGGATATAGTCTTTTTGCTTCCTTTATTAATTCGCGTTATAGTATACAATTTCATCCATTGAGGGGCGAGTTTGGCGGTTGACCATGTATTTATTGAGTAGTGGTGGCTTGAGAAAGCTTTTTTTCTAAAGCCTTTAAATTATTTAAGGCTATTTCACCTTTAACTGCTACTAGATTTATCTCCTCACTGTTTATCGCATCCATTAAATCACGCAAGGAAAAGTCTACTCTTTGCGCTAGCATTTTATCTTGTTTTCCTGCCTGGGGAAGAAGCATTGCCCATGGATCCTCAATCGCATTAATTCTCTCTCTAGCTGCTTCCCACTGTTCACGACTGGCTTCAGCCATTGCTGCCATAACCCCATATTGCACTTCATAAAATTCCGGGGGTTGAGGCATTGTAAACACTCGTGCCAATTCCCCGTACTGCCCGTAAAGCTCGATAGCAGACATAAGACTTGCTTCCAAATGCTGGCTGCTAAGAGAAAGGGTTAAATTATCCAGGGCTTGTTCGAAATTATCCCTTGAGCTGGCCGGTAGTCCAGCTTCAGCGGCCTGTGGCTCCAGCATATTCCAGTTACGGTGTAAATTTTTAAGGCTTTGCATTTCCTTCTGCCATTGGGATATTCTCTGTTGCTGCTGGTTTTGCTGAGATTGATCACCTTGGTTTTTCTTCTGGTCACCACTTTGGTCTTGGCCCTTGGATTCACCTTGGCTTTGCTTACCTTGCCCTTCTTGAGGAGCGTTAGCTGCCTGTTCTACCGTGGGAACCTTTTGCATTTGGGTTTTACGGTTCAATTCAGCGATAATTGTGGTGATATCCTCCATAATATCCTTAGCTGCAGTAGGAGCTTTAGGCTTTTGCCCGATGTTAGAAGACTGTGGTTTCTGAGAAGCCGATTGTTTCTCACTGCAGCCAACCGGAATTAGTAATGTAATTAATAATATGGTAAAGAGAATAATTACTGCATTCTTCTCGCGCAAATTAACCACCTCAAATAAATCATTCTGCCCCCAAACCTTGCCTTAAAATAAATGGGCACCAATGTTATGTTTTCCCTAATTGGCAATTTGCATGCGAGAAGTAAAGGTAAAAACTCGCACATTATTACTTTTTGCAGTGAATCATTCATGCCTGCAAGGTATAATCAAAGTGGCACACGGCAACCGGGAATGAAATAAATCTTGATTTTTCTAACTTAACAAAATATAGAATGAAATGAAGTGAAGTAAAGGAGAGGAAGGTTAACAAAGGTATAGCAAAAAAGGAAGTAGAAAAAGAATCTCCAGGCGTAGATGGCAACCACGGACCAAAATCGTTACTAAAGCTCCCTCGTCAGTTTCAACAAATAAAAGCTGTGTTTCTCTGTGTTCCGAAGGACCTGCGTTATCTGTGTCTATACTAATCAAATTTAGTTCTTAGCTATCCCACCGGAAACGATAAAAGTCATAAGGTCAGCACTGGAAGCATCCAGGGGATAAACATTATCACGGGGAAACACTAATAACTGCCCGGCAAAGTTGTAAGACTGAGGTATGTATACTGACACGTATTCAGCCAGGCCGAATTTTTCCAGCGAATCACAAGTAATAAATCCCAGTACATGAGCACTACTATCTGAGCCCAAACGAACCAGTACTGGACGATTAAACCCCTTTTTCTCGCCGGCAAAGGCATTAAGCAAATCTTTAATAGAGCCGTAAAGTAATTTAATCAAAGGTAGTTGGCTCATTAAGCGGTCAAACAGCAACATTAACTTGCGGGTAAGAAAGTTAGAAACCAAAAATCCGGTAATGGTTATAATTACTATAGTAGCTAAAAAGCCTACCCCGGGAATAATGCCTAATCCGGGAAGGGGTATTTCTAATAGCCCATCAATTTTAATAAAAAGAAAGTAAACAACATATATGGTTAAAATAATGGGAACTACGAATACCAGTCCCTTAAGAAAATAATTTCCTAACCTTTTCATTAATTTCCTCTCCTCATAATCGGGAGCCAGTGTTGATTATAATTTGTCTACAATAGAACTAAAGAGATATATTGTTAAGATTCCAATTAAAAGGAACCCTAGCCCTACTGCTATTCCTAACTTATTCTCAACTAGGAAAGATTTTATTTTTGCCAACACTTTATCACCCTTAACATATCATGATTTTACACAATAATAGTTCTACATATTCCAACTAACACCTGCAGTAATGCTATTTTTTCCTCCTTAGATGTTTATATTTTAAAGTACAATGATAAAATGAAAATTGAGCCTTGTATTTAACTTTGGAAAAGGGTGAAGACACATTGAATAGAAAAGAGATATTCTCCATAGCTTTTATAGTCAGCTTGCTGATAAGTAATATTTTGGCGGTGAAATTAATAATAATTGGCTCGGTAGTAGTGCCCGCAGCAGTAATTATTTATCCCTTCTGTTTTATGTTGGGAGATGTTATTACTGAAGTGTGGGGTTATAGCTATGCTCGCAGGGTAATAATAACCGGTTTTTTTGCCAATGCCGCTATGGTCTTTTTCAGTTATTTGGGGGGAATTTTGCCAGCAGCCCCGGTGTGGGGCCATCAGGAGGCTTACATGGCCATTTTTGCTGCCGTACCTCGGATAGTAATTGCCAGCTTTATAGGTTATTTGCTGGGAGAACTGATTAATAGCTATACCTTGGAAGCTATAAAAACCCAGACTGGCCCCAGGCTGCTCTTTGTAAGAACTATTGGATCCTCCGTAATGGGACAGCTAGTTGACACTGGAGTATTTATTACTATTGCTTTTTTTGGTACTGTTCCCCACCAAGTATTGTTGGTCATGCTTATTAGCCAGTACTTGGTTAAGCTAGGGCTGGAAGCCCTGGCTGGAACTCCTTTGGCTTATATAATGGTAAAATGGGCGCGTGAGGAAAAAACTCTGGGTCAACTTAAGGCCAAGGAAGGAATATAAGCTCATGATAAAAAAGAATAAGTAAAAACATATGGAGGGGGAGGAAAATGGTTAATAACGTTCTGGATCAAGCCGCGGCTGTACTCAGAAGCTCTCACAATACAGTAGTAGTTACTGGTGCGGGGATTAGTACCGAAGCAGGTATACCTGATTTCCGTGGCGAGAAAGGAATTTATCGAACCTTAGGCGAAGATCGGGTAATGAGCATAATTAACATTAGTACTTTTCACAGCGACCCGGAAAGATTCTATCAATTTTATCGCAAGTATTTCATATTCCCACCGGTAGAACCTAGCCCTGCTCATTATACCCTGGCTGATATGGAAAAAAAAGGACGGGTAAAAGCAATTGTTACGCAAAATATTGATGGACTCCATCAAAAAGCGGGAAGTAAAAATGTTATTCCCATACATGGCAATGCCGACCGTTTCATTTGCACCCGAAACAGATGTGCCAGGTATTATTCTACTGATCAGGTTCGGGAGATAAAAGATATAGTTCCAACATGTCCACAGTGCGGCAGTATTCTAAAACCTGATGTGGTACTTTTTGGGGAAGCTATTCATAACTATGTAGATGCGCGGGAAAGAATTATGTCTGCTCGGGTATTGGTGGTTATTGGTTCTTCTCTTACTGTATATCCTCTGGCCGGCTTCGTAAAAGAATTCAGTACTTTTTACCAGGATTTAATAATAATTAATAAAGGTCCTACTTATCTCGACCACGCGGCTCTTATTAAGATTGAGGTTGGAGAGATGAGCACCGGAGAAATCCTGCAGAAGATTAACCAGCGCCTGGATAATTGACGGAATTAACCATCTGTGTAAGTAGAGCGGAGCGAGTCTATGTCTATTTCTTTTTAGCAAGAATCTTTTTATACAGTTCTTCATAAGCATCGAGCTCTGTTTCCAAAGAAAATTTTTCTTGAACCAAGCGACGGGCATTAGCCCCCATATCCTCGCGTAATTGCTGATTTAGCATTAATTCATGAGCGGCGGCAGCTAAATCAGCGGAGTTTTTTACATAATATCCTTCCCGTCCATGGGTAATGATATTAATGTTTCCCGGGACAGGAGTTAGCAGACAGGGTTTACCCAGGCTCATAGCTTCCAATGCTGCTTGTGGCTGGCCCTCATGGTGAGAAGTATTGAGTACTACATCTCCCAATTGCAGCAAGCTATACATATGGCTATGAGGAAATTCCCCGGGATAAACTACCCATGGTAATTTTTTTATTTGCTCTATTATGAATTTGCCATATTGTTGGTCCAGTATGGCTCCCAGGATAAGCAGGCGCATGTGATGGAAGTAAGGTACTAAAGCCTTAAACGCATCAAGAGCTAAACCTATGTTTTTTACTGGTCTTAAACCGCTGGGTAAGAGAAAAACAAAGTCATCTTCGGCAAGCCCTAGCTCCTTACGGCTTCTTACCACACCTGGCTTTAAAGCAACCCCTTGTGGTATAGTGATTAGTTTGGGTAAAGCTTCGGGATAGCATTGCTGAAATACCTCATGGAAACAGTCGTTAAAAATTACGATATGCCTTACCATCTTAAGTGTTCTAGCTACACCAGGATAAGAATCAGTCTTTAGGTCATGGTTTATATCAGTACCAGTCATCGTTACCAGTAGCGGAAGCTCGGTAAGGTTAGGAAATAGGGTTAAAACCCGAGTGAAATAGGTTATATTTAATCCGTGAACCAGGGAAAAACTTTTTTGTTTAAGCTTTATAGCCAGAATTTGCTGCCAATTATCTGACTCTAGGGAGAGTAGGTCGACTGGCCACCCTCGCTGTTTAAGTCCCGTATATATTCTTTCACTGGTTATAGTATTACCACGGGCTTGTTTATGAAAAGGAGTGATAATTAATATCGATTTTTTCTGGTCAAAGACCATAGCTTAAAGCTTCTCCTATGTTGTAGTTGTAGTATTTCTTATAATTTCAAAAGCTTCGCAATACTCGGCTTTTCCGGTCATTATTCCCCGGTAGCGGTTAAGTCCTTTAATACCTTCATCATAACGGTAATATCTTAATTGCGACTGGTGCTTTCTTATGGCCTTTATTTTTAGTTCCATAAATTCCGTCACATCCTCGGTGTAGGCCACCTTGCTTAAAGGGGTCCAGATCTCATAGCCTAATATTAGTTCAACTGACCAGGGATTGCAGCAGCATTCCTGGAAAAAAGGCGATGCAGCTCGGTGACATGCTTCCGTAATAAGCTGGTTAGTTATTTGATGGTCAAGGTTACCATCATGGCTGTGAGGTATATAAACCCAATCCGGCTTAATTTCCCTAATTGCCTTGGTAGTTAGGACCAGAGATTTTCTGTTAAATTCGATATAACCATCAGCCATTCTTAAGAAAACTAAATCATTTATTCCCAGTAAAGTTGCTGCCTGGCGGGCTTCTTCTTCCCTAAGGATACCAAGTTCTTCTTTTTCATAATGTATTCCTCCGGCTTCCCCTGAAGTCATATACATTATAGTAACCTGGTGCCCGGCATGGCAGTGTTTAGCTATACTCCCCCCACAAGCGATAACATCATCGTCCGGGTGAGGGGCTACTACTAATACTGATTTCAATATTTCCACCTGTCTTATAGATTAGATTCTACTAAATATTAACATACTTTTGGCTTCCTTGATAAATCTTTGCAATAAAAAATGGCTTACCCCTGATGGTAAACCATTTAAAAGATAAAAGGTGGAAAAAGAATTAGTCCATGGGGCCGCCTTCCCAGTGTTTTCTAATCTTACGTAAAGCATATCCGCCAAAGAATAGACCATTGATAAAAGCTAGTGGTACGGCTAATAACCCAAAATGAAAATTCCTTTTTAAATTATTATTAGTGGTTCTAAACATACTCATTTTTATCCCTCCTTAATATTTTTATTTTGGACAGAAAATAGATAAATAAATCTGAATATATTTTTCAATTCTTATTTAATATAGAAGGAATAACTTTAGTAACCAGCACATAAATGACACTTCCACTAATGGTTAAAAATAAAAATAGTGCTAATATTTTTTCCGTCATTTTTTATCACCATGGATAGTTTGCGAAGCTAATTTAGTTTTATGCAAATTTTTTATATTTGAAATGTTTGTTACCCAAGGCACTACTCATTCTCCCTTGCGGGAGCCATTGAGGTTGCACCACAGGCACCACTGATGTTTGCTTCGCTCACAATTAATGTGGCCGATACTATCTTTCGAAGATAATAAGAGGATTCGGATAATTTATACCATGCGTAATAAATGTGCATTAGGATAAATAAATGTACGCGAAATACTTATTAATTGAAAATCTACTTAACTTCAGGCCTAGTATTCACTGTTATGCATTCGAATAAGCTTTTTTGCAGCAGAATCAAATTTATATTCGTTTTAGCCGCTGAGTCGTTCTATTTCTTCTTCACTTAAATAATTAGTAATCATAATTGTTGGTATTTTGGAGAGGTCTATTTCATAACTGTTGGTTAATCTGTGCCCTTGGGGATCAAATACTATACGAATTATAGGTCGGGTTGGTTGTTGGCGGTTTACATCAACAACTATGCCAATATTACCCGTGTTGAGTCTTACTACAGTACCAATAGGGTATACGGAAATATTGGCAATTAGTGATGTAACACAGTTATTATCTAGATAAATGCCTGCCATGTCTCTCATTATGTTAAAAGTTTGGATGAGGGAGTAAGCAGCGCGATAAGGACGGTCGCTCAGTAAAGCATCACAAACATCTGCTGCGGCTGCAATGCGGGAGTAATCATGAATTTTTTCTCCTTTCAGGTTACGTGGATATCCCTTACCATCCCAGCGTTCATGGTGTTGATAAGCTATATGAGCTGATAAAAGGGATATATCATCATAATCGCGCAGGATATTAAAACCATATTCCGCATGTTGTTTTATTTGAGCAAACTCTTGGCGGCTAAGCGCTTCGGGTTTGTTTAATATCTCTATATCAACCATGGTTTTACCAATATCGTGAAAAAGAGCGCCTATTCCAATTTCACTTAACTGCAGTCGATTATAACCCATACTAATGCCGGTCAATATAGATAAGATACATACATTTACAGAGTGATTGTAAGTATATTCGTCAAAGCATTGCAGATTCGCTAAATTAAGAAGGGTACTACGGTTATTTAAGATTTCATCTATAATTTTGTCCACAGCTTGCTTGGCAGATCCGATATCAAGGTTATGTTTTTTCCGCAAATTCCCAAAACTTTCCTGAACTACCTTAATAGCATTAAGACGGGTTTCTTCGGACACAACATCTCGGATTTCATAATCTCCGAATAGATCATCCTTAATATAAACTGAAGTTATCTCGAGTTGCTTAAGCCTATTAATATAGGAATCTGTTAATACTACTCCACTATGTAATAATATCCGCCCATCCCTGCTAAGTATAGCTCGGGCTATTAACATACCGGGCCGCAAATTGTTCACGGCTACGCGTCTCAACCCCATCACCTTTCTTAATTGAGATAGATAATAAATAAAACAAATCTAATTTATACTCTACTAATAACTTATATTATTTTTTGCACTATTGGTAGGTAGAAACTACTATTATTTATTATTAGTGATGAAATTTATGTATTAAAAAGCAGAATCCTACTGATTGCTATCTTAAGCTTAAAGTGTTACATTTAAGTAAAATCTAACCTTTGTGTGAGGAACTAATGAAACATAAGAAGTCTTTAATTCCCAGACCAGTGTTAAAGAATATGGCCGATAGTATAAAAAGAAAAATAAACAGCAATGAAGGCCGCTTATCTATTCTGGATATGGTAGAAGAAATACCATATGAAATACGGGCTCAGGTTATAGAAAGCCTTTCAGCTTTTCATGAACAGTATATGGTTACTTTTTATTACCTACTAAAGGTAGAATACGGAGAGGAATTAGCTGCTGTATGTGATCGTGCTCTGGAGAAATACCGTATGCTCGGCATGAATATAAGCCCTCCGATATTTTTTGAAGGCAGATTTATAAAAACTTATGCCAGTATTAGTCGCCATACAGGGCGTATTACTCTGGATGTTGCCTGGGATACAGGGAAGTCTGGAATCCATGTTGAATGCTTTTATCTCACTTTCAAGGATGGAGTTTACAGTTTTGTGGTTTTAGATAATATTTCCGCGCAAATATTTGAAAGCGATCGCAAAATGGCTTCTGAGTTAACCGTACTTAATTTTGAAGAAACTTGTTTTTTATTACAAGAGGCTTTTAGTTTAAATATAACTCAAATGAGCCGTCCTGCGTTAGGTAAGTTTATGTATCAGAAATATTTAAAACAAGATACTAACTACAGTTTTGATTGGATTAAAAGGTTAATAAGAAAAACATCCTGTCAGTTAACCCCTCGTCAGGTTATAAATAGTCTTTTTAATGCCCTAAATCAAAATGACATTACCTATATATTTGCCCTATTGTCAGATCATCAATTATCCCCCTCGCTCTTTTTTAAACGTTTTGCGGAATTGCTTAATCCTGATACTGTTCTTCTGGAAGGAGAGGTAATAGAAGTAAGCGGATCTCGTAATACAGCTCGAGTTAAAGCGCAAGTTATACGCGAAGAAAATCACAGATTTTACCGTAGTGAATATATTTTTTATATGCTTTATGAATCTGGTTATTGGACTATTGGTGACATCGAAAGGATCAGCTATGATCTTATAGATCCCCATGACCAGAATTCACTGTTGGGTTCACCTGTTTATTGCCGGGTATATCGGATAGCTGATTGGGAAGGAGTATTTGATGTATTAGATCGAATAGATAATATTCGGGAATGTCAGGAATTGCCTGGAGGTACCCATTTACGCATTAATTATTATAGTGATAATTTTAATAAGGGCGTATCTTTTATGAGTGGAGTAATTGCTGACATTGTCATTAACGGTGATGAGCTTATTGTGTTTACCCCTAACAAAGCTACCATAAAAGACATTCATGGTTTGTTCACCATGGAGCAAGAGACAGTCGTAATTACCTGTGGTGATTACGAGGTGAACCTAATTACTGCTTATAGTTATTTAGGGGGGCAGTCCATTAGCTTCGAGGATATGCTCCAAAAAAATCATGATTGCATCCAGCGTGATGATGGAATGCGCTTTTTCACAACCCGTTATCTGATAAAAAACCGAAAACGGGTATTAGAAAGAATAGAAGCTTTACAGACAGTAACTATAACGATGAATGATGGTCGTACATTATATTATAAGATAGCCAGGGAAAATCATTTTTTTGTGGAATATCTTTTGGGTTCTAACTGGGTAAGTGTTTCTACTTTTACTGAACAAGATATGGCTTTGGCTAGACAAGAATTTGAAGATCAGATGTATGATTATTTGGAGTTTGACGGTATGGTGGTAAGTAACGAGGGCTTTTTTGATATATTAACTACCGAGATAAAACGGGAATATCCTGAACTGGAAATGGTGATGAAGGAAATTTATTTGGATAAATGGTACCATAGTCATCTTGTGCCTTTAAGTGGTATGAGTCCTTCTGAGGCTTGTCAATCGGAAGAAGGCAGCAGGTTATTATGGACTATGTTTAAAAATTTAAAACGCAAAAAAAGTAAAGCTCCCTACCTTCAATCTAAGAGAAATCTTGATTTAAAGGAGTATATCCGCAAGGTGGAACAAAAAAATGAAGGGAAACAATAGCATTAGTCTATTGACAGCATCTAATCCTTTAAATATACTGTATAGAAAATTATATAAGGTAATTGCGAGGAAGGGAAAGGACACATGAAGTCACTTGATTACAGAGAACCGGGTATGCTGAGAACCGGGATCAATATTTCATGTGGTGTGCTCATCCTGGAGCTGCTATCTGAAAAACCTGACAGGTTTAGTAGGTGGTGCCGGTCGAAAAAAGACCGTTAACAAGTTAGCATTTAGTTAATCTATGCTGCAAGAGGTCGTATTTATGACAAGCAGGGTGGTACCGCGGGAATTACCTCTCGTCCCTGAACCGGACGGGAGGTTTTTTGTATATTTTATTGGAATAAATAGCTGATTAGTTAGATAAATAGGGGACTTTCGGGCAGAATAGTTAACTTAATAATTTAAAAAACAAGGAGTGGTTTGGATGGGACTTAAGATTTATTTGGACGGGAGTTTTGTTGAAGAACAAGATGCCAAGGTATCAGTTTTTGATCATGGTTTTCTTTATGGAGATGGTATATTCGAGGGCATAAGGGCTTATCATAATTGTGTATTTCGCCTTAAGGAACATGTAGACCGGTTTTT
>ENA-OWOZ01001718-OWOZ01001718.1-bioreactor-metagenome-genome-assembly--contig:-NODE-1718-length-18876-cov-5.457205_pt1 | contig 18876 bp, 15 predicted proteins | sample MGYA00238140_ERZ651804 | MGnify/ENA primary metagenome ERZ651804 (study PRJEB26910, sample SAMN07631232) | bioreactor metagenome | isolation source: Switchgrass digestor | place: USA: Dartmouth... | reverse complement strand
TACACTCTTTCCCTACACGACGCTCTTCCGATCTTTTACAGCCTTCACTGTAAACTTTCTGCTTACCTTAAAATGTTGCTTTAAATTTTTCACTTCTAATAAAGGTTGCTTATTATGCATTTAAATACGCCTCCTTCTTCATTCTCTCTATTCTATCACGTAGCTCCTTAGGCATTTCAACTTTTGGCGCCTTTTCATGTAATAGCCATGTTGCAGCATAATGAGTATCTGTAATTTTGAACATAGGAGGCTCTAATCTGAAATCAATATTTAAGGCATATTTATTTCTTGGAGCAAAAGCATCTCCTTCTACCTTGTTTAGTAGATTTGCTGGGGTTCCTGGTATTGTATAAAGTCTATCATCATTAGTATTAATATCAGGCATTGCAGATAATAAGCCCCAAGTATATGGGTGTCTAGGATCATAGAATATCTCATCTACTTTTCCCTTTTCAATTATCTTTCCTGCATACATTACTGCTACATAATCTGCAACCTTTGCTACAACCCCAAGATCATGAGTAATATATATAACTGAAATATTTAATTTCTTTTGAATATCTTTTATTAGCTCTAGAATCTTTGCTTGTATAGTTACATCCAAAGCAGTTGTTGGCTCATCACAAATTAATAAGTCAGGATTACAAGCAAGAGCAATAGCTATAACAACTCTTTGTCTCATTCCACCTGAAAGTTGATGAGGATAGCTTTTCATTCTCTTTTCCGGATTTGTAATACCAACAAGATCTAATAGTTCAATGGCTCTCTTTCGCGCTTCTTCTTTAGGTGTCTTATAATGCCATATCATACCTTCCATTATTTGAGCACCTATTGTCATTGTTGGGTTTAAAGATGTCATAGGATCTTGGAAAATCATTGCTATTCTCTTTCCATTAATCCTCTGTCTCATTTCCTTCTTTGAAAGCTTTAAAATATCAACTTGAACTTTTTCATTATCTCTATAATAGGTAAAATCAATACTTCCGGAATTAACCTTCCCATTATTACTTAATATTCCCATTGCAGCCTTCATGGTAACTGATTTCCCACTACCACTTTCACCTACTATTGCAAGGGTCTCTCCTCTATATAAATCTAAATTAACTCCCCTAATTGCATTCATCATACCTGCTGATGTCTCGAAGGATATAGATAAATCTTTTATTGATAATATTTTTTCTTTTTCCATCTATCCAAGCCTCCTATCTTTCTTTCATCTTTGGATCAAACGCATCACGTATACCATCAGCTAGTATATTGAAACTTAACATTAATATTGCAAGTACTATTACTGGCGGCAATATCATATATGGATGGGTTGTAAATGACTTAAAGGCATCACTTATTAATGAACCTAATGAAGCCATAGGAGCTGGAACTCCTAATCCAATAAATGCTAGGAAAGCTTCTGTAAATATAGCATTTGGTATTGAGAACATTGTATTAGTAATTATAGGTCCTAGTATATTAGGAAGAATTTCTTTAAAAATGATAAAGAAATCTTTTGCTCCTAATGTTCTAGAAGCCAAAACAAATTCTTGTTCCTTCAATTTAAGCATTTGAGCTCTAGCAATACGATTCATTCCTATCCATCCAGTAATCATAAGCGAAAAGGTAATTGTAATAAGTCCAGGCTTTAATACAATAATTAATAAAGTTACAATTACTAAGTTTGGAATACCATTTAATATTTCAGCAAAACGTTGCATTGCATTATCAACTGCTCCGCCAAAATATCCTGAAATAAGACCATAGCTTAAACCAAATATTATATCAATTAAAACTGCAACTACAGCAATATAAAGAGAAATTCTTGTTCCCATCCAAGTTCTTGTAAATATATCTCTTCCTAAAATATCTGTACCAAACCAATAATATACATCTTCTAATCCTGTTTTGCTTCCATCATTAGATACATATCTATTAACTTCAACCTCTCCTGAAGATGTATTCATAGTTTCACTACCATCAAATATTCCTAGCTTTTCTATTCCTGGAACTCTTGGTGCAAGATTTTGATGGGCAATAATTTGAGAATCATAACTATGCTCATTCATTCCAACACCAAATATTGCAAGTAAGGTAATTATTATAATAGATATTAACGCTATCATTGCCCCCTTATTTCTCTTTAAACGGGTTAGAACATCTTCCCAATAAGATTGACTAACATAAACCTTATCAACAGTACCAACATTTTCAGCACCAACTAGTTCAAAATCATCTTCTAAAAATTCTATTTTCTCATTAAATGTTGTATTACTCATGTTCATCCCCCTTTGCTAGTCTTATTCTAGGATCAATAACTCCATATAATATATCAACTAATAACATTATGCCTATATACATTGCACTATATATAAATGCTATTGCTACTATTACGTTATAATCATTTGATTGAATTGCAGTTACTAAAAGACTTCCTATTCCAGGAATTGAAAATATCTTTTCAATAACCAAACTTCCTGTCATTAAACCTACAATTAATGGTGCTAGCACTGTAATAATTGGAATTAAAGCATTTCTTAATGCATGTCTTGTTATTAATCTAATTCCATTTATTCCTTTACTTTCTGCAAGCTGCATATAATCCGAATCTAATACTTCTAACATTTCTGTTCTTGTAAAACGAGCAATTGTTGCTATTGTAAACATACATAAAGCTATTGTTGGAAGTACCGAGGATTTAAATGGTGCACCGCCATCATATAAAAGTGGAAATAAATTTACTTTAAATCCTAATGAATAAGATAGCCCTAATGCAAAAACGTATGAAGGCAAACTAACACCTAATACTGAAATTACTGTAGTCATTGTATCCCATATGGTATTATGCTTTAAAGCTGCTACTACACCTAAAATTAATCCTATTATTGTTCCTAATAAAACAGCTTGTCCCCCGATTCTTACTGATATTGGCAAACGCGTTTCTAACAAAGTAGATATAGGCGTATTTTTTGAAATTGTATAAGAAACTCCAAAATCTCCTGTAAGCATATTTTTTACATAATTAAAAAATCTCACAAATACCGGTTTATCTAATCCATACTTTTGATTTAATAAAGCAAGCTGCTCTACTGTTAACTTTTCATCATTAAATGGAGAGCCAGGCATATACTCAAGCATTAAAAATAGTATTAATAAAATAAGTAACAATGTTGTTATAGAAATTACTATTCTCTTTAGCAGATATTTTTTCATCTGCAATTCCTCCTTTAAAAAATTACAGTGGCAAGCTTTTACCACTGTAATATTTAATAATTATTATACTTCTTAGTTCTTAGTTACATTTTTAAAGATTCTTGTAACTCCTACTGAGTGGTGTTCTATTCCTGAAACGTTGCTCTTGATCATTACTGCATTACCCTTTTGATATATAGGTAATATAACAGCTTCATCCATAACCATTTTTTCTGCATCTTTTAATGCAGTCCATCTAGCTTCAGGATCTAATGATAATTCACCATTCTTTGCTGATTCGATTATTTTATCATATTCAGCATTTGACCATAATCCATAGTTGTTAGGACTATCTGTAGTCCACATATCTAAATATGTCATTGGATCTGCATAGTCTGGGCCCCAACGAGTTAATCCAAGTTCGTAATCTCCAGCTTGCATTCTTTCAACTCTATTTTTCTTAGGCATTACTTCTAATTCTATTGTAACTCCTGGTAAGTTTTCTTGAACTTGAGCTTGAATAAATTGAGCTACATTTTGAGCTGATTCTGTATCTTCTACAACCATTTTGTATGAAAAAGCTTCTTGTCCTAATTCTTTCTTAGCTTTTTCAAAGTATTCTTTAGCCTTTTCTTTGTCTGTAGAAAGATATGGTTCTATACCTTCTCTAAAATCTTTTCCATCAGGTCCTGTAGCAAGTAACTTTGGGACTGCAAAATCTGCTACTATTGAACCGTCTTTTAATATATTATTAACTATTGCTTCCTTATCAAAAGATAATGCAATTGCTTTACGTAAGTTTACATTTTCTAATCCCTTAACCTTTTGGTTTGGTGAAAGATACCATAAATAACCTGCTGCAACATTATTAAACTCTGGATCATTCTTAAATTGTTCTACTTGTTCTCCTGCAAGTGTTGCAACATCTAAATCACCATTTTGGTATGATAACATTGTTTGCTGAGCTTCTTTAATTACTTGGAATTGAATTCCATCTAGCTTAACACTTGCTGCATCCCAGTATTGATCATTCTTTACTAATTCTATTGTTGTTGCTGCTGGCTCATAAGATGCAACCTTAAATGGACCATTAGCTAAAATAGTATCAGGTGATGTTCCAAAATTATCTCCTGCCTGCTTAAAGAATTCTTCATTTACAGGGAAGAATGATGGGAATGTCATTAATGATTCAAAGAATGTAACTGGATGTGATAATTCAACTACCAACGTTTTATCATCTTCAGCTTTTACTCCTAATTCTTCTACTCCCTTTTCTCCTGCTAAAACAGCATCTGCATTTTTTAAGCCTGCAATGCTTACCATAAATGCATATTCACTAGCTGTCTTTGGATCAGCAAGACGCCTCCATGCAAAAACAAAGTCATTGGCAGTTACTGCTGTTCCATTTGACCACTTCGCATCCTTTAATTTAAATTTATAAGTTAATCCATCTTCACTTTTTTCAGCTGATTCTGCAATAGCTAAAATTGGATTACCATCTGCATCAACAGAATATAGACCTTCTGTAATTGCTGCAATAGCTTCGAAAGAAGTTCCATCTGTAGCAATTTGTGGATCCATCGATGCAACTTCAACGTCAAATTGTACTTTTAAAGTACCACCAGAAGTTTCTGAAGCTTCTGAGCCGCTACCATTGTTTCCGCTTGTTTTACTTCCCCCACCACAAGCTACTAAGCTAAATGTCAATGACATTGCTACTGCCAAAGACAATAGCTTTTTGATACTTTTCATATTAATAGCCCCCTTATTCATTAAAATTTTTAGAAAGAATTTAAATTTTTATTAATTTATAAAAATTTCTTAATTAATATTATATATTCAATTTTTCCTTTGTCAATATATAAATTTATCAATTTATTAATTATTATTATATTTTTTTAATACTAAATATGCAGTTTTATTAAAAATTTTAAAATTCGACTTTCTTAAAAAATGCATATATTTTTTCATTTTTATTAATTTTTATACGATTATTTATTAATTAAATCTATTGTAAATGTATTCAAGAGGATTTTTTTAACAATTCATTAATTTTTTCATTCTTTTATGTTTTTTTATTCAAAAATTTCTTAATTTTATTATTTAATTTTTATATATTTATTTTTGAGAAAATGTAAAAAAAGGTTATTACATAAAATTATTTATGTAATAACCTTTTATTGTATATAATTTATATTTTAATAAAACTCAACTAGTTTACTTCACTAACCTTTAATAGGTTTGTAGTTCCTACTTCTGCTAGAGGAACTCCTGCTACTATAATAACAGTATCTCCCTCTTTTACAAAGCCATTTTCTTTAGCAGTTTTAATTGATTCTTCCATCATTTGATCTGTTGATGTCATTTCATTTGAAACTACTGGATATACTCCAAATGATGCTGCTAAACTCTTAGCTACTCTTTCATATGGAGTTACAGCAACTATTGGGCAATCTGGTCTACATTGAGAAACTCTTCTTGCTGTTGATCCACTTTGAGTTGTTGTAATAATTGCAGCTGCCTTTAATTCATATGCAGCATTTGCAGCTGCTCTTGAAATAACACCAGCTGTTGCAGGTATATGAGACTTAGCTTTAGATGTAGCTATTTCATAACGTAATTGTTTTTCAGCTTCTTCTGCTATTCTAGCCATAGTTTGTACTGCTTCTACTGGCCAATCTCCATTTGCAGATTCTCCTGATAACATTATTGCATCTGTTCCATCATAAATTGCATTTGCTACGTCTGAAACTTCTGCTCTAGTTGGTCTTGGATTTCTTATCATAGAATCTAACATTTGAGTTGCTGTTATAACTGGTTTTCCTGCATCATTACACTTTTGAATTATCATTTTTTGTACAGCAGGCAGCTTTTCCATAGGAATTTCTACTCCTAAGTCTCCTCTTGCTACCATAATACCATCAGATGCTTGTAATATAGCATCTATATTATCTACACCTTCTTGATTTTCTATCTTAGAGAATATTTTTATATCTTCTCCACCATTTTCATTTAATACTTTTCTTATTGCTTCAACGTCTGCTGCTTTTCTTATAAATGAAGCTGCAATAAAGTTAACTCCAATTTCGCATCCAAATTTAAGGTCTGCTATATCTTTTTCTGTTAAAGCAGGTAGATTTATTGAAACTCCTGGAACATTTACTCCCTTATGAGTTCCTACAAATCCTGTATTTAGGACTTTACAGTTAATTTTGTTTCCATCAACTGATTTAACTTCTAATCCAACTAAACCATCATCTATTAAGATTGTATCTCCAGCCTTAACATCATTTGCTAATCCTGCATAAGTAACAGAACATTTAGTAGTATCTCCTACTACATCTTCTCCTGCATAAATTACAAAATCATCTCCAGCTTTTAATTCAACCTTTTTAGGTTCGAATTTTCCTGTTCTTATTTCTGGTCCTTTTGTATCTAACATTACAGCTATTTGCTTATTATACTTTTCAGATAATTCTTTAACTAATCTTATTCTTTTTCCATGTTCTTCATGGTCTCCATGGGAAAAGTTATGTCTAGATACATTCATTCCTGCTTCTATTATTTTAGATAATATTTCTGGGGTATCGCTAGCAGGTCCTATTGTACACACCATCTTCGTCTTTCTCATCTAATACACTCCTTCACTTTGGATATAAATTTATGCAATTAGTAATTTATTATAATAAAACTACAAAGCTATTTTTATGATGAAATTAATTGTGATAAATCAAATAATTCATCATCAAATTTTCTTTCCATTGCTAAAGCTTCGTCTATATCATCATCAATAATCTTATTGTCTCTTATACCAATTACTCTTGAAGTTTTTCCTTCTAAAAGAACTTCTACTGCTTTAGCTCCCATTCTTGAAGCTAAAATTCTATCAGTTGCAGTTGGACTTCCACCTCTTTGAATATGTCCTAATACTGTAGCTCTTGTTTCAATTCCAGTAACACCTTCAACATATTCAGCTAATTCTTGGGCTCCACCTACTCCTTCTGCAAGTAAGATTAAATTGTGCATTTTTCCATTTTGTTTACCTTCAAGAATAACTTTACATAATTCATCTCTTGAAAAACCTTTTTCTGGAGTTATTATGTATTCTGCTCCACCAGCAATACCTGCATATAAAGCTAAATCTCCACAATCTCTTCCCATTACTTCTAGTATAGAAACTCTTTCGTGAGAAGTAGATGTATCTCTTACCTTATCTATAGCATCTATTACTGTATTTAATGCTGTGTCAAATCCTATTGTGTAATCAGTATAAACTAAATCATTATCAATTGTTCCTGGTATACCTACAGTTTTTACTCCTAATTTTGATAAAAGCTTGGCTCCAGTAAAGGATCCATCTCCACCAATTACTACTAAAGCATCGATACCATAAGCTTTTAATATTTTTGCTGCTTTTTCTCTAACTTCTTCTTTTTTAAATTCAGGACATCTAGCAGTTCTTAAAATTGTACCACCTCTATGAATAATATCTGATACAGATGATCTATTCATAGGAATAAGTTCTCCGTTTATTAGACCTGCATATCCTCTTTGAACTCCCATAACTTGAATTCCTTTATGCAGTGCAGTTCTAACAACTGCTCTTATTGCTGCATTCATTCCTGGAGCATCTCCACCACTTGTTAAAATAGCTATTTTTTGCATGCCGTTTCCTCCTTAACACCATAGGGGCAAAGTTTGTCCCAACTTTTGTTTAATTAGTCTTTTATTATAAAAAAATAAATTATATAACTTACTGTTTTTAACTGAAAATTTCAACTATATTTACTACTAATCTATTTTACTTTGAAGTCAGCTTTTATGCAACTAAAATAATGCATAATTACGATTTTTATCGACTTTTTTTATAGTTTGCTATATTTATTATAACCTATTTTTTTATAATTTATAGAATATTTAATTATTTTTCTTAAACTTTCAGATAACTTTACAACTTTTTCATTGTAATCTTTTACCTTTTTTCAATTTTTAAAAAATTTTGTTAATATTTTCACTATTTTTACTTATAATTTATAATTTATCAATAACTCTATAAAACACAATAATTCAAGGCTGCTTTATAACTAACGCTACAAAACAGCCTTAATATTATTCTACCAGCTTTACATTTTCTTCTCCCATAAGTTCTTTAAGATAACTAATTGTATCTAAATCTGTATTTACCCAAATATCTCTTGGTACCCTGTATTGCTTTCTATCATTTGCAGTAAATATGTAAATTGCAGTATCCCCTTTATACTCTTCAGGAATTTCTCTGACTTCTTTAATAAAGGCCTTTGCTGAATTCATATCATCAACTCTTATATAGACCTTGGACGAATTTAATTTTTCTAAAGGTTCTATAGTCTCACATATAAGCTTAGGGGCTTCATCCTCTTTAATACTTATCCTTCCTTTTATAACAACCAAATTATCTTCCTTAATAAATTCTCTTACTTTATCTAAAGTTTTAGGAAATACTATTACTTCTATAGTTCCTGTTAAATCTTCTAACTGCAAGAAGGCCATCATGGTATTATTTCTTGTAATTTTCTGATTTACAGAAGTCAAAATGCCACCAAGAATAACCCTATCTTCATCATGAATTATATTATCTGGAACTTCCATATGTCCATAAGCTTCCTGAATTATCTCATGAGACTTAAATACCTTTCCTATATCTGTTGTGGTTTGAACCTTAAGACTATAAACATATTCATCTAGTGGATGTCCAGATAAATATAGTCCTGTCATTTCCTTTTCCATTGCTAAGAGGTTCTTTTTAGAAAACTCTTTTATATTAGGATAATTAATTTCCGGTGCTTCAATTATATCTTCTTCTAAAGCAAATAGACTTATTTGCCCATCTATATTACGTTTCTTTTCGCTTGAAACTCCATCCATTAACTTCTCATATACAGCCAATAGTCTTGATCTATATACCTTAAAACAATCCAAAGCCCCTGCCTTGATTAAGCTTTCTATAGCCCTCTTATTAACTGCAGATAAATCAATTTTATTTATAAAATCCATTAGGGATTCAAAAGTTCCTTTTTTATTTCTTGAATCAACTATAGATTCTACTACGCTATAACCAACATTTTTTATAGCTGCTAACCCAAATCTTATTTTATCTCCTTTAACAGTAAATTTTGAATAGCTCTCATTTATATCTGGAGGTAAAACTTCTATTCCTAAACTTTCAGCAAAATTTATATAATTAGCAACCTTTTCGCTTGCTCCCATAACAGAGTTTAACATAGCTGCTATTGTTTCTACTGGATAATACTTCATTAAATATGCAGTTTGATAGCCTACTACTGCATAAGCTGCTGCATGGGACTTATTAAAGGCATAACTTGCAAAGTCCATCATCTGATCAAAGATTTTATTCGCAACTTCTTCTGAAATTCCATTTCTTATACAACCAGGAACTTCTATAGTTCCATCTTCTTTTACAATACCATAAATAAAATTCTTTCTTTCCTCCTCCATAACTTTATGCTTTTTCTTAGACATAGCTCTTCTAACTAGGTCACTTCTTCCCATTGAATAACCTGCAAGTTTCATAACTATCTGCATAACTTGCTCTTGATATACTATAACCCCATAAGTAACATCTAAGATATCTTCAAGTTCTGGAGTAATATACTTAATCTTATTTGGATTTTTCTTACCTTCTATATAATTAGGAATTTCAGCCATAGGACCTGGTCTATATAGGGATATTCCCGCTATAATATCTTCTAAAGAATCCGGTTTAAGTTCCTTCATGAAGGCAGTCATTCCTGGCGATTCTAATTGAAAAACCCCAGCGGTTTTTCCTTCGCCAATCATTTTATAAACCTCTTGGTCATCAAAGTCTATTTTATCTAAATCTAGATCTATTCCTCTATTTTCTTTTACCATCTTTACTGCATCATTTATAACGGTTAATGTTCTTAAGCCAAGGAAATCCATCTTTAATAAACCCAATTCCTCTAAAGTTGTCATATCAAACTGGGCAACTATAGAATCTTCATTTTTTTGAAGGGGTACATATTCAACAAGAGGCTTTGATGCTATTACAACTCCAGCTGCATGGGTTGAAGAGTGCCTTGGAAGCCCCTCCAAAGACTTACTTACATCAATTAAAGCCTTTACTCTCTCTTCATTCTTATAAGCTTCTTTTAATTCTGGATTTATTTCTAAAGCTTTATCTATTGTCATATTAAGCATTGTTGGAATCATTTTAGCTATTCTATCAACTTCTGCGTAAGAATAGTTCATTGCTCTTCCTACATCTCTTATACAGGCTCTTGCAGCCATTGTTCCAAAGGTTATTATCTGCGAAACATTATCTATTCCATACTTTTCAACAACATAATCAATAACTTCCTGTCTTCTTTCGTAGCAAAAGTCTGAATCTATATCAGGCATACTTACTCTCTCTGGATTTAAGAATCTTTCGAATAGCAAATTGTATTTTATTGGATCTATCTTAGTTATTCCTAAAGTGTAGGCTACTATTGACCCTGCAGCAGATCCCCTGCCTGGTCCAGTTGGTATTCCATTTTCCCTTGCAAATCTGATAAAATCCCAAACTATTAAAAAATAGTCTACATATCCCATCTGCTTTATTATTGATAATTCATGCTCTAATCTCTCAATATATTCATAAGCCTTTTCATTATCTTTATAATGTTTCACAAACTTCTCAATATTTAATGGTTTGTTTAAAAACTCCTTAAAAACATCATATCTTTCTATCAAACCGGAATAACAAATATTTCTTAAATAATCATAGGGTTCTATGCCTTCTGGGACTGGAAATTTTGGAAGTTTTGAAACATGAAACTCATAATTAAAGTTACATTCTTCTGCTATCTTAGATGTGTTTTCTAAAGCCTCTGGCACAAAAGAAAAAATATTCCACATCTCCTCTGCAGATTTTAAGTAAAACTGATCTGAAGGATATCTTCTCCTGTTGGTATCATCTATTGTTTTTCCTGTTTGAATACACATTAGTACATCATGAGCTTCATAATCCTTTTGATATATATAATGCACATCATTAGTTGCAACTAAGGGAATTCCTGTTTCTTTTGATATTTTTATGTTCCAGTCTATAACCTTTTTCTGCTCTTCCATACCATGGTTTTGTATTTCTAAATAAAAACCTTCTTTAAAAATATCTTTGTATAAAAGAGCTGTTTCTTTAGCCTTTTCATAATTATCCTTAAGTATCCAGGATTGAACTTCCCCACCTAAACAAGCACTTAATGCTATTAAGCCCTTACTATGCTTTCTTAAAAACTCATGGTCAACCCTAGGCTTATAATAAAAACCTCTAATTGAAGCTTCTGATGTTATTTTCATAAGGTTTTTATATCCCTCATCATTTTTTACTAATAAAACTAAATGATGGGTACTGTTTTCCTTATCATTCACCTTGATATCCATAGACTTGGCTGCAACATATATTTCACATCCGATTATCGGCTTAATTCCTTGTGCAACAGCCTCTTTATAAAATGCAACACATCCATACATAACACCATGATCTGTTATAGCAATACTTTCCATCCCTAATTCCTTAGCCCTGCTTATTATATCCTTTACTTTTCCAGAGCCATCAAGCAAGCTATAACCAGTATGAAGATGCAGATGCGTAAATTTCTTATTCATATTACACCCCCGTTCCTTTCGGTTCTTACTTCACAATTCACAGTACACAATTTCGCTTTAAAATCTTAGGCCTTAGAAGTTTCAACCTTAACCGTCCACTGCACACTCCGAACTATAAACTGATTTAGTAGTTTCCTGATCTAATTTCTTCTGCTATTTTTTCTATCTTTCTTAATCTATGATTAACCCCTGATTTGCCAACTGGAGGGTCTAGCATTTCTCCCAGTTCCTTTAAAGACTCATCTGGATAATTTAATCTTAACTCTGCTATTTCTCTTAAATTTTTTGGAAGCCTTTGAAGCCCTATTTCCCTTTGAATTAATTTTATGCTTTCTACCTGTCTTACCGCAGCATTTACAGTTTTACTTAAATTTGCAGTTTCACAATTTACTAATCTATTTACATTATTTCTCATTTCCTTCATTATTCTTATATTTTCTAATTCTAACAATGAAGTATGAGCTCCTAAAATTCCTAATAAATTTGATATTTGCTCTCCTTCTTTTAAATAAACTATATAACTATTTTTTCTTTGTATTACTTTTGTATTTAATCCGAAGGAATTTATTAGATTTGATAAAGCTCTAGCATATTCTTCGCTATGGGTTACAAATTCTAAGTGATAGGTTTTTTCAGGATTACTAATACTTCCTCCACCTAAAAAAGCTCCTCTAATATAATATCTTTTAAGTTCATCTGTTTTTACCATTTCTTCATCTATTCTGTAATCTAAGGTTAATACTCCTTCAACTTCTCTTAATATTCCTGTCTCCCTTAAAAGATCTTTTACCCCCATGCTTTCATCTATAACAACCATATATATATTATTCTTTTTTAAGGAACTACTTTTCTTAACCATTAATTTTGAATGTATATTAAAATAATCTTTTAATAAACTAAAAATATGCCTTGCAGAAGCTGGATTTTCTGTAGTTATTCTAAAGGATAAACCTGAACCACTAAAGGTAATAGTTCCACTAACCTTCATTATTGCAGATATTTCTGCCAAGGCTTTTTCTTTTGTTAATTCTGAATATCTGCAAATTTCTCCCTTTACTTTTGATGAAAATGACATATTCCCATTCTCCTTATTACTATTATTATCATAATATTATATCATAAGTTAAACTAAAATTTTATATACAAATTCTAGCTATTATCTTATATTCGCTAACTTTTCTTCCCTTTATGATACTTTTATAAAATATTAATACATAAAAATAAAACTTCTATAAAAATAGAAGTTTTAACCTTATTGCTTTCCTTTATTTTTCTTTTCCTTTTCCTTAATCTTTTTAGAAACATACATATATTCTATAATCTTTTTCCTATCATATAAAAGCTTCTTTTCCATTATTGTATCTACAATAACTTCTCCTAATTTTTCTGAATCATGCTTTACATAACCCTTTTCTATTTTAGCCAGAGGTTCTTCTATTATCTCAACACCTAATTTTTTTATTTCTTTTTTATCTAATTCAACTAAAATTGAATTATCCAAAGCATATTTTTCTTTAATTTCTGTTGGTATATCCCCATTGTTGGCAATAACATAGTCAACAATATTACGTCCACCGTATTTTCTTAATACTTTTATATGGTCTGATGCCTTGAAACCGTCTGTTTCTCCAGGCTGTGTCATTATATTTGATATATATATTTTTATTGCATCACTTTTTCTTATGCTTTCAGCTATATTTTTTACTAATAAATTAGGAATAATACTTGTATATAAACTTCCTGGTCCTAAAACTATAGCATCTGCTTCTTCAATTGCTTTAATAGCATCATCTAAAGGCTTTGCATTTTGAGGTTCTATACTGATTTTCTTTATTCTTGAATTTTGCCTTAAAGCCTCCTCTGGTATTTGAGATTCTCCTTCTATCCTACTTCCATTTTCTAGTTCTGCAACTAACTTCATATCTTCTAAAGTTACAGGTAGAACTTTTCCTGTTACAGCTAAAACTGAACTCATTTTTTGAACTGCATGCTCAAAATTATCACTTATTCCATTCATAGCTGCCAAAAACAAGTTACCAAAGCTCTGATTTTTTAATTTTCCATCTTTAAATCTATATTGAAGAAGGTCTTCCATCAAAGGCTCTGTATCTGCTAAAGCTAAAATACAATTTCTTATATCTCCAGGGGGAAGCATTCCTAGATCCTCTCGTAAATCTCCAGATCCGCCCCCATCATCTCCTACTGTAACTATGGCAGTAATATTAGATGTATAGTATTTTAGCCCCCTTAGCATTGTAGAAAGTCCTGTTCCTCCTCCTACTGCTACTATTTTAGGTCCTTTTACCAGTAATCTCTTCTCATCAATAAGATTTTCTATTTTTCTACTATTTAAAGAAATATTTATTTGATTCTTATTGTTTATTCTAATTATTGATTTCGTTATTTCCATTACTGATATCGTAATAACGAGAATTCCTGTTATATTAAGAAATATATAAAACAATTTATAATAGTAATCATAAACCCTTCTTATTGCAAGTTCAGTAAAACCAAAGGCTATTAACAAAACCCCGAATATTCCAAAGAAAAACCATCTCTTTACCTTTATACCTGGTTTTAGCCAATCATAAAACTTCATAGTTTCCTTGCTCCTTGATGTACATCCTCTTTAATATCTCTATGTTCTATTGAAACATAATAGTTTTTATTCAATAATTTTTCATATATTGCGTTTGCTATAGCAACGGATCTATGTCTTCCACCAGTACAGCCTATTGATATTATTAATTGTCTCTTTCCTTCTTTCTTATAACAAGGAATTAAAAATTCAAGCATATCTTCAACCTTTTCTAAAAAGTTTTTTGTTTCTTCCTGCTCTAACACATATTCCTTTACTGGTTTATCATTTCCTGAATAAGGCTTAAGGGATGGTATATAAAATGGATTAGGTATAAATCTAACATCAAATACAAGATCTGAATCAACCGGTATTCCATGTTTAAAACCAAAGCTTAATATAGTTATTGAAAGATTTTTCTTTGGCTGTTTAGCATCTCCATAATATTTATTCATTTCTTCTCTTAAATCTTTAATTGCATATTTTGATGTATCTATTATTATATCTGCCCTATCTTTTACTTCTCTTAATTTTTTTCTTTCTTCATTAATTCCAGCTATAACTCTTCCTCTAAGTGCTAGGGGATGGCTTCTTCTAGTTTCTTTAAATCTTTTTACTAAAACCTCATCTGAAGAATCTAAAAATAAAATTTCATACTTAAAGTCCTGTTCCTTTAGATAATTTAGGCTTTCAAATAAATCATCAAAGAAAATTCCGCCTCTTATATCTATTACTAAAGCAACTTTATTAATTTTTCCATCACTTTGTATGCATGCTTCTGCAAATTTAGGTATTAATTTAGGAGGTAGATTATCTACACAGAAATATCCCATATCTTCAAGGCTTCTTGTTGCTTCTGTCTTTCCTGCTCCCGATAAACCTGTAACTATTATAAATCTCATGATATTATGCCCCCTTGCTCATAGTCTTATATAGGTTAATTATATCACTGAAATTAATATAATAAAATCTATCTTTCAAATATATCTCCTAAGCTTCCTAAAATACTTCCTTGATCAACTTGCCTTCCTCCAGTTTGCGGAGCAGCAGAAATTACTCTAGAAGCCAGCTTGCTAAACGGTAAACTTTGAATCCATACATCTCCTGGACCAGTTAATGTTGCAAAAAACATTCCTTCACCGCCAAATAAAGTATTTTTTATACCTCCAACAAACTCTATATCGTAATTTACATTTTGCGTCATTGCAACTAAGCAGCCTGTATCTATTTTAATTTTTTCTCCTGGCATTAGGCTTCTTCTTACTATAGTACCTCCTGCATTAATAAAAGCCATACCATCTCCCTCTAATTTTTGAAGTATAAATCCTTCACCACCAAAAAGTCCTGCTCCCAATTTCTTTGTAAATACAACACCTATATTTACTCCCATAGCTGAACATAAAAATGCATCCTTTTGGCAGATTATTCTCCCACCATAGTTTCTTAAATCTATTGGTATTATCTTTCCTGGATATGGGGCTGCAAAAGCTACTTTTTGTTTTACGTAACCTGTATTAGTAAAGGCTGTCATAAATAAGCTTTCACCTGTAATTACTCTTTTAGCAGCTCCTTCTAAGATTCCCCAGAAGCCGCCACTTTTTCTACTTCCATCTCCAAAAACAGTATCCATTTTAATACTGTTATCCATCATCATCATTGCTCCTGCTTCTGCTATTACTGCTTCTCTAGGGTCTAGGGTAATTTCAACAAATTGCATTTCATTCCCTTTAATTTCATATTCAATTTCATGTGCTATCATTTTTCTATCTCCTTTGCATTTTAATTATTCTTAATTATTTTCATGATATCTTACCATATCAATAATCACTAGTAATCCAATTAAAAAAACAGTATATTCCTCATCAAATACTTCTAATGAATAAGAATCTGTAAAAATACTAATCTCCTTATCTATTCTACCTATTTCTCTATTTTCCTTTTCTATTATATAATGTCTTCCTAGAACATCTCTTGCTCTCATTTTTATATTTCCCATTTGACCAGTAATATTATATTCAGGAAACATAAATTCTTTCCTTATTTCAGCAATTTCCATCATATTGGAATCGTAAGCAATATATCTATGTGCTCCAATCCTTATCTGCTGTTTTAAAAATAATATTCTCCTATTGTTCAAATCATAAACGTATATATTTTTACCAATATCAAACTTATCAGCCTCTACTATAAATTCCTCTTTACCATGCTCATTTAATACATCAAACTTACTCCCAATTGAAAATAATCTTTGATTAATAGAAAACTTTCTCATTAACATTTCCCCTTTTTAATATTTTTTACAACCACTTTAAAAGATTTATATAAATCTTAAATATAGTATAATATACCACTTAATTAAAATCAATATTTTTATAGTAAAAATTTGAAATTTTATAAAAAGAAAAGCTATTACATAAAAATTTATGTAACAGCTCTATTTTCTAATTATTTATTATTAAATTTTTAACTAATAATATTTATATAATTCAACTATAATGAATTATTTTCTCATTTGTTAATTGCCAACTTTCAATTAATTTAGTCTTCTCCTAATATTCTAACTTCAGGATGAAGTTCTACACCAAACTTATCTTTTACTTCCTTCTGAATATGTTTTATTAGATCTATTATATCCTTAGCAGTAGCTCCACCCTTATTAATTACAAATCCTGAATGTTTTTCTGAAACTGCTGCGCCACCAATACTATATCCCTTTAATCCCGCGTCTTGTATAAGCTTTCCAGCATAATATCCTTCTGGCCTTTTAAAAGTGCTTCCAGCAGATGGATATTCTAAAGGCTGCTTTTCTTCCCTTCTTCTTGTTAGATCATCTACAGTTTCTTTTATTTTATCATACTCAGCTTTTTGTAATTTAAATCTTGCTGATAATACTACATAATTTTTTTTCATAACGATTGATGATCTATAACCTAGTTCTAATTCTTCTTTTGATAACACTACTACTTCATTCTTATCATTTATTACTTCTGCAGATTCTATAACATCAGCAATTTCTCCATTATAGGCTCCTGCATTCATAAAAACAGCTCCGCCTACTGTTCCAGGTATTCCACAAGAAAATTCAAGGCCTGTTAAAGAGTTTTTTAAAGCCTCATTAGAGATATCCTTAAGCATAGCTCCACATTCTGCTTCTAATATATCTCCATCTACTCTTATGTTTTTTAATTCATTTAACTTTATTACAACTCCTCTTATTCCGCCATCTTTAACCAATAAATTAGATCCGTTGCCAACTACATAGAAAGGTATGCTCTTTTCTCTACATATTTTTATGGTTTTTATAACTTGTTCTTTAGATTCTGGTATTAAAAGTATATCAGCTGGTCCACCTACTCTAAAATAAACATGGTTCTTCATTTCAGAATCAAGAATTACATTTTCTTTTTTATAAAATTCCTCAAATAAACTATTTAAATTTTTATATTGATTCATACCTAACTCCTTATAAAACGTAGTAATTGTCTTTACCTAGTATAAAATAAAAACATATAATAAACAACATTTTTATTAAATTTACCTATCAGACATAAAGTCAAACTTAATAATAGAAAGGAAATACTACAATGTCATTAAAAGAACATCCTGACTATCTTGAAGAAAACCAAAGGCTTAAAGACACTATTAATTATGTTGAAATAGCAATAGCTGCAACTGAACAAAGCCGCAAGAAGTTAAAAGAAGATACAATGGATGCATATAAAGAACTTAACCCTCAGGACAGCAACCAAAGCTACGTGCGTATAATGACTAATGCTAGGTTTCTTGATGCACTGGAGAAAAATTATCTTGGGCTTATACGTGCACGAAAGAAACCTTATTTTTGCAGAATTGATTTTCGACAAGATGGTAGTTCTGAAATTGAAAAATTATACATCGGTAAAACATCTCTTTCCAGAGTTGAAGATAATTCACAACTTATAGTAGACTGGCGTGCTCCTATTGCCAGTGTATATTATGACGGAAGATTAGGCCATGTGACTTATTCTTCTCCTTCCGGAACTCTCGGAGGTGAATTGCTGTTAAAAAGACAGTATCAGGCTTAGTAAAACTTATATATCCTCATGGGGAGTACACTAAAGATGACATAGAGGAAATTTTAAGATTTGCTTTGGAAATGAGAAGAAGGGTTAAAGAGCAATTGAAGAAAATTGGTGGAATGGAATTCTATGATATTAACTTTTCTTACATAGATAATGAAACTTTCCAAGAAGAATATGTACCAGTACCAGAGCAAGGTGGAGGTACTCTCATACCAGAAGGCATAGGAAAACCAGGTCATCTATATACCGTATCTAGAGGGAGCTCTGGAATGATTGGGGTATTTAAGCTTGAAACACAGATGATTTCTGGAAGTGGTAAATTTGAAAGAACTGGCCTTGGATCAAATTCTAAAGCAAAAGAATCGGTAGATAATGCTTTTAAGTATTTAA
>ENA-OWOZ01001707-OWOZ01001707.1-bioreactor-metagenome-genome-assembly--contig:-NODE-1707-length-19027-cov-3.694987_pt1 | contig 19027 bp, 25 predicted proteins | sample MGYA00238140_ERZ651804 | MGnify/ENA primary metagenome ERZ651804 (study PRJEB26910, sample SAMN07631232) | bioreactor metagenome | isolation source: Switchgrass digestor | place: USA: Dartmouth... | reverse complement strand
ATAAATTCCTCAAAATATACGCTTAGATATGCCTCCGCAAAAAGTCCGGTATCATCATAGTTTAAAGATTCCATTATTTTGTCATTCATTTTTTTTATATCATAATCAGACATTTTCCCGTTCAGATTTATAGTATAAGCATTTTTTTCGTTTGATGGATCAATACCTGTAATTTTCACCCAAAGATCTAATTTTTCTTTCAGCGTCACCGTATATCACATGCTCCTTTTCATTAAAGTTTATTATTCAGTTGTTATGATTGGATTTTGATTATGAGAAGATAAATAGACGATTATCATTTCCCTTTACTCGAATTAAATATAATCTGAAATTGTGAGGCATATCCATTCGGTTTGGATGATCATTTTCTCAAATTTTCGACATGTTATTGCAAGGTTACTTTATTATCTTAAATTTACTTCTTATTTTATTTGCTTCATAATTAGTAATTTTTAACATATTACATGTAGTTTTTTCATTATGTGGTCCTTTTCCATTATAAAAAAAACATTCATCACAATTGAAACATGGTTCAGCCACTTCTGTTGGATCCACGTTTGAGCAATCAACATTATTCGCACATTTAGCGCATAAACAATCACCACATAGGAAGCTCATTGCATAACTTAAATCCTCCTTTTGAAATAATTTATAAATGGGCTTTTATTAGTAAGATATATTGCTTTCTAGGGAATTACTGTAATTATTGAAAGGTTATATTAACAGTAATCCCCTGGAATTTTTAAATACCAAATTTATTTTTATCAAATATTATACATGTATCCATTCGTCCGAATATGGAGTTATAGTCTTATGATTCGCATATGCTTCTGCAAGAGGAAGTACAGTCATCACGGCATAAAAGCCGTTCTTTTTATTAACTACTATAGCCAATTCAGGTTTTTCGTTAAGGCTTTTAATAACATGGAATGGAATAAGAAATTGAATTTCTCCAGTATGAATGCAATATGTAGGGATGACATATCTTATATCACGTTTGGATATTCGTATTGCTAATTTAATAGCAGAAATTAATTTTGAACATAGTATTTCTAATGGTAAGTCTCGAACTTCTTCTGGAAATCTATCAATTCTTTCTTCGAGGACATGTGTTAAACGTTCAAAATTTTCCAAATCAAAGTCTTCTTCTTCTGCATGAAATATCAGTTGATCGATAGAATCATACAGATTAATGCTTTTTAATGACCTGCCTAGATCTTCTTTGGAAAAACCTTCTTCGATCAAGTCAGCCTTTGAGCGTATAAACTCCGGATACCTTATTTCATTGCCCATAATGTTGAATTTGACATATATGTCATTCCCATATTTATCAAGTAAATTTGTATTAAAAATTACTTTTGTTCTATCTTTATTAACTATACACACATCCTTATTGTCATATCCAACTTTTTGTGCCAGCCTATTTGCTATTGCATAAACATAGTTTGCCAAAGCGTTTTCAGCAATTTTCCAATTGTCTTTGATTAATAATCTCGAATATAATTCCTCAAAGAAATCCTCATTGCTAATATTATGTGCTATAGAATCATACTGGGAATTTGCCAGTTCCTGATTTCTCATCAGTCTCTTCTTGTTTGCATAATCAATAATATGTTTCTCCGTTCCTACAAATGCTCCTGAAAGTCCAATACCTCGTTTCATAAACGAAAAATAAATTGGATATATACCATCTTTAAGATATCCGCTATCAACCCAAACATAGAAAACTCGTGCATCATCTTTATCTACTTCGCGGAATGATTCTGTAAAGTATCGGAAATTTTCCGGATCTTCCGCTCTTTTATTGATAGAAGCTATATCTATTTCTGTTTTTTCTATTCCTGCAGCCCAAGCCAAAGCATTAAGAGCTTCTTCTTTTTTACTTATATCGCCTACCGTATCTAAGAGATTTATGTATGCCATATATTCTCGACACCCCCATATTTATTGGGGTAAAGTGTCTTCCTCCTCTCTTTTCTTTATAGTAATATTTGTTTTCTATTTCTGGCTAAGCTCCTTTTGATGTTGATTTACTTATCATATTTTCGCTATTGTGCTATCATCTCCTTCATTGGTATATTTATTTATTTTTTTCTGTGGTCAAATTTATTATGTGGCATATATTTATTTCAACAATGTTATGAGAGACTAAAATAACCATCTCGTATCTATGTTTTTTCTCTTATGTATATTCAGTTATCAAACTTGGTATAAGTATACTTTATTTATCATTTAATATACTACTTTATATTATAATACTTAATATACTTCATACATTTAAGTATCTTTTAATATACTTATAGTATCTTTTTATGAATAATAAAAACCCATCCGATAATGGACAGGTTTTTTATTATTTAATATTATATAGATAGTTCTAACAAAGCCCATATGGTACTCTGTTCGTCTTTGTAGACAACTACTTCATCCATACGAAGTCCGATACTCCCTCCTCTTTTGCACCAGGTACAATGTGCTCCCTTCTGCCTTTTCTGAAGGTTATCCCAGTTGAGACTTGAATCTGGGCTTGTTGGATAATACGGATTTCCGGTAGCAACCTTATAAATACCCATAAAACCGGTATCTTGTGTACCATTGGTCCATTTTGCACCTATCCCTGATGTGTAACCAAGAGATTTGATTGCATCCGGTGCAAAATATGTACCATTACCGAACATTTTTCCGGTTATTATTACACCTACAGGATTAATTGTTAATCCTTTTGAAATAATAGACCACCAATTTTCAGATCTGGAACCATGGAAAAGATATTCGATTCCTTTTTCCACAGAAAGATTTTCTTTCCTACAAAATATATTAAACCGATCTTCTGTTTTATGGTTGATGACTCTCCAACCTCTTACCAATTTAGAAGCATGGCCGGCCAGTTTCTTTTTGACAAATTCAAGCTCTGCATCATTAAAAGCCCGTATTTCAAGATCATAAGCCTGAAGAATTGTCTCTTTGCCTGTTAGAATGGTTCCTGATCCTCTAAGAACCGAATAAAGCACATCAAGCCGGTCGCGTTCTGCCTGAATTATCTCCGCTCTTTTATATGCATCCGCATCATCAGCTGCAATGTATTTTGCAAGCTTATCAATACGCCTCGGTAGAATAGCGAATAACTTCGTCAGCTGTTCGTTGAACGCTTTATTATCTATACTTATGTATTTTCTGGCCAGATCGTCCAGCAAAGCTCTTGCTTTATCAAAAGCTTCGTCAGGCACATCGGTTATAGTTGTCTGATAATCCTCCTCAACCATCTGGTTTGCATATTCCAGCAGTCGTTCAATAAGACTTGAAGCATATTGGTCTTTTATTGGCGCATATACTTCACCGTTTAATGTTTGTCCTTTTGATACCACAATCTTATCTCTTTCTTGGGTATCATAAAGGTTATAACCCTGGAGGATAAAATTAGCGTATGTATTATCCCATTCTGACATAGGAAGTTTTTGTACTTTTTTCTTATTATTCCATCTAACTCCGGTATCACCCCGGGTTATTGTAAAGTACATTCCATCAGGTAATGCTTTCATGGTAACGGTTTCATTAATAGAACTAGATGTTTTGTATGTCGCATCTAGCTTGCATATAGTCAGTTGCAGATAGTTTCGGTTTGGAGGGGTTGTATCTATCACTTCTTCACTTTGCTTTTTGGGTATCATTTTTTTCTTGTACTTCCAAATGTCTATAGTACTTGGCATATAATTACCTCCTAATTTTTTTATAGAAAACACATAAATATTATGTTTAGTCTAAATAAAAAAAGTTTAGATAAAAAAAGAAGGATGCGTTAATCTGTCATCCTTCTTTTTTTCAACTATACAATGGTTATCCCACTATTCTTAACTTGCCATTCCTACTGCCCTTAATAATTCCTCAGCTCTTATTTCTTTATCATACAGATTGCAACCAGCATCTTGTAGTTTCTGTAATATGTTGCGAACTCTGTCTTTATATGTATGTTGTCCATTGTAATTGTTGCATGCTTTTATAATAAAATAATATAGAGGTACATTACCTATTGCTGTTCTTACTTGCAGATCGACCTTATCTATTATTTCCTCGAACATGTCTATATGCCCGCCGTTTAAACAGAATATGTTGCGGCAGTCTTTAACAAGCTTATTTTCTATTTGATATTCCACTTTCTTGGGAACCTGTGAATATACAATTTTTCCACGGCTCTTTATTTCCTTTATGTATGGTATAAAGCCTCTAAAATTATCTTGTTTCATGCTTACAGGCAAATAGTACTTTTCGAGAAAAGCTTTGGTTTTATTGAATGAATTATCAATAAACCAAGCATAATTATTCAAAACTTCTGTTATATATATTTTTTCAGTAACCAGTATATCGTTAAAGGAAAATGTTACTTGAGCAGTTTTAACTCCATCTTTCATCAACTTCCTCAATAAACGATATACCTTTGTCTCAACTGGCATTTCTCCTTTTTCTAATTCAGCTAAATATCTTTCTTTTGCTAACTGCAATTTAACATAGGATTCAATGTCATATTGCTGGCGAACTGCTTCATCGGCCGAAATATAGCCTGATAATATATGCAGTTTATTCTTATTGAGAACTGCAGGAATTATTTCATTTTGCAGCCAAGAAATTGAATTTTCTATTATCTCGTTATCAGATAATGCTGTTATTCCATTCATGAAAGAGTCTTTCTGATTTTCTTTAATATCATCAGTAAGCTCTGGAAGTTCATTTATATTAGTGCCTTTTACAATATTTGCTATTGAATTTTGAAGGGTAGTTTTTACATCTTCAACATTTTGGTCTTTGATATAGTAGCCACCATCTAGTGCAACATAGATTTTAATACCGTCTTTTTTCGTAAGAATATTTCCTAAATGCTCTAAATTATATGGTATATGTTCTTCCGGATTTTGATAATAATAGCTTGTTCCAAAGACCGGAATTACCTTTAATCCATCTTGTATTGCTTCTAACCCTTTTACAACATACACATTTCTTGTGCCACTTGCTATGATTGCTACATGAACTTCTGATTCAATAAACTCTTTCATTGTCATTGTTTTATTCATATCAGTTACCTCCATATTATTTCTGCACTGTCCCCCTATTAAGGGAACAGCACATTTTTGATGTTCTTGTTCCCTTATAGGGATTAGTGCCTCAGATAGAGGCTATGTAAATTTTGCATGGTTTTATGACCACATTATATTAATCATTTCACTTCATGTACTTGGCCCTCCTTATTTATTTGACTTAAATTGTATGAAAACATTATGTCAAAGCCTAAAAAAAATACCGATTTATAATTTTGTGAGGCTTAAACACTAAAAATAAAAAGTAGGGAGATAACTGTTTTATTCTACTAAATATTATAAAAAGACACCCAGATTTTATATCCTGAGTGTCTTATGTGGTGATCTGAGATTACATTTTTTAGTTTACTTTAACGGTTGTAATTTTAGACTTTATACCTTCTCTTATGATTATACTTTAACCGTTTTCCCTTTTATTAGTTTAGTTGTTTCAACGCTAAATTACCCTTGTGAGTCGACAGTTCCGATAAACGTGTCTTCATTACAAACCATATAAATTTCGGCATTCTTCTCTGCCGTACTGCTTACAGTTTTGGAACCTGCTTTACAAGATGTTACCTTAGGTGCTTCAACTGCAATTTTATCTGCTGTTATTTTAATAATATGAGGACCATAAAAGCTTAAAGATTTACTGTCATTTAATGAAAAATAATAAGTACCTTTATTCAAGGTTCTTGTTAATATTTCTGCACATGTTTATGAGCACATATATAATGCGGATTTATTATTATTTAACTTTGTCTATAAATAAAAAAAGAGCCAACCGTTAATTGTAAAGGTTAGCTCTTTATTTTTAAGAAATGTATTCTTTTGCGATTTCCCATGAAGTTTGAGCGGAAGTGTTTAGTAATGCTTTTTTTAAACTGCTTATATTCTCTGGGCCAGATATAAAGTAACATTTGGAATGTTCAGGAATAGACACCCCCACAACATCTTCTTCGGTTAGGATATTGCTTAAAAGCTGTGCGTCATTATACATAGCACCACCATGTATATCAACAGCACATACATTTGTATTTTGAGTCACAGCATTTCTTATAATTTCCCTACCGCTTTCTGTTATCTCATTCCCATCTTTGGTTAGAATGTATACGTTTTTTCGCATCTATATTGCCTCCCTGTATTTTGTATAATCTATAGGTTCAATACCGTTGTCGTCGCAATATTGATAAAAAATATCGTTGACCATATCCATTATTTCACAGATAACATCAGAGATAGAATCGCAGATGTTTTCCATGAAAGTATTTAGATAATGCATGTCCTCATCTATACCTATTACGACAACGGGATTAGGGAATGTAATGTGGCTATTCCCTATTCTAATTCCAAAATATATTGTTTGTCCTTTGACGTCAATTGTGTTTGATAATTTTATTACATCTTTTTTCCGTGAAAAGCAACAGGTGACGTCTACCGGAATGCCGTCTACGATAACATCTGTCCCGTAATGTAAATCTAAATCCGTATTGGCAGTACAAACAAAATATTTTTCAGTGCCATTTTTTAAAGCGTAGCTGTGGAATGCTTCCACCATTCTTCCTTCAAAGTCTTGCCCTGTACGAACCGACAAGCTTACAGGTTTCATTTGTTTCATTCACCCTACCTCCTCCATATATATTTTTTAGCTTGCAAATATTATGGAGGTAGTAAATTAAAACAATAGATTTATGTGTTATTGGGTATTTTATTTATTAACTCCGCAAATATATTCTCCATTTTCTTCGTAATAAACAAAATCCCCCTGTTTAAACATCGATTGAAATATAATGTTAGATGGACATACAGGACCATCTTGTATCGAAGCCAAACTTCTTTTATTGTATTCGGGAATTCATCATTCGCGACTCGGTTTAATACTACAGAACCTGTTAGTTCTAATAAATAATCACTTGATTCTTTTGATCTTCCATTTTTCCCAATAAATAATATAAGCCAGAAGGTTCGCATCTTTACCTGTGTAAAATGGTTTCTTTCTTGTGCTCTTCTTGATTGTATCCTGACTATTTGGTTTTTCAGATGATTTTTTTCTTTTTACTTATTATTTTTTTGTTATCCTTTTCCGGTTCGTAAATTTTTTCATTTTTTTCGCGATTGATTATATCAATTGATTTAGTGGACATTATATCAATATTCTTTTTGCTGGTAGCATATGAATAGTTGGCAGATGCTGAACTCTGTGCACTTGTAGTTGTTTCTATAGGGGCTTTTATGACACTTAATATTAAAGAAATAGCACAAAAAATTATTAATAATAACTTAATAGATAATTTTGGGGTTTTTATTTTCAACATCTCCTTTATTCCTAAATTTTTAATATTTCTATTATGTAGATATATAACATCATATAAGAAATGGTTATAAAAACATAAAAAAAGAACCTATCTCTATAAGTGAGACAGGCTCTTTTATTTTTCATTTATTTTCTTTTATCTTTTCCTCCTTTTTTAAATCCTCGTGCTCTTTCATGAATTCTGTTGAATTAATTGCTTCTTGGATCCGTTTGTTAAAAGCATTCTTTCCCATATTGCTTATAAATTCATCCGGATCCTTGTACGGGTTTAGATTAACAACTTTTACTTCCAAACCAACAGCGTTTGCGAGTTCAATTCCTCTAAATGCAGCTTTTATACCAGCCTCATCATTATCATACAGAAAGTATGCAGTTTTAGCATATTTTTTAATCAAAAATATGTGATGTTCTGTAAGAGCTGTTCCTAACGAGGCGATTGCATTAAGATATCCGGCCGATTGTAAGGCTATGGTGTCCATATAACCTTCACATACAAGCATGTAATCTTTACCCGATTTGAAAGCCTGATTCATCCCATATAAAACTTTGCTTTTAATAAAAATTCTTGATTCAGGACTATTTAGATATTTTGGCTTTATATCGGACATAACCCTTCCACCAAATCCTATGACACGGTTTTGTGTGTCCATGATAGGGAATATTATTCTGTTTCTAAAAAAATCGTACGTTCCCTTTTCACTATATTTTACAAGACCAGATTCCTTAATTGCTTCTTCCGGATATTTTTCCTTAAGATATCTATAGAGTTCATTTCCTTTTGGGCCAGCATAACCAATAGCGGCAGCCTTTATAGATTCTTTAGACATCTTTCTTTTACCCAGAAGATATGATAAAGCCTCTTTAGCATCTTTGTCTCCCTCTCTAAGCCTTTTATAATAAAAACTAGCTGTATCCTTATGTATTTCATAAAGAACATCGTTGTGCTTAGCTAAAAGCGTTTCATCGAGGAATTCATTGCTGAGAAAATCTGCAGCTTCAATAGTTGTTAATCTGTAAGCTGCTTTAACAACATCAATTAAATTACCATACAATCCACATTTACATCTGCACATTTGAATATTTGTGTTTACTTGAAGGGTATGAGATTTGCATTTTGGACAAGTCATTTGATAAATGTTTTCGTCTATCTCATTGATATACCCATCATCTTCTATTGCAAGAAGAGTGGCAGCAATATCCCTTTTCGAAGCTTTTTTTATCTTTTCATCTATATTCATTCGCTTCCTCCTTATATCGATAAGTGCCTATACTTATTATGTGTCATAAAAATTATTTCACTTTGTAACAACCGGAATTATGGTATAATTAATTTAACAGTTTCCTACTACCCAACGGTAATTAGTCTTGTCAAAATGAAGTTCTATAGAAAGTTTATAATTGTTGTTTATAAAGAAGCATTTAAAAATTCTTACTCCATACATATCCTTTATTGATGATATAGAATCTATTTTATAGGTAAATCGTTCCTGGGATTGTTCATCAGTTACGCGAAAATAAAGGGGTATAAAATCTCCATTTTTTTTGAAACTAGCAATAACCTCAACTGGTGTTCCTGACGGAATGAATTTGCGATTATTGTTTGGTGTTCTATAGCCAAAAGCAGGCATTTTATTCACCTCACCGTTTATGTTTATTGTAGTTAAAATTAGTATAGAACGCGTGTTCTAAAAAATCAATTGAAATAAAATCTTATTATAGTTTCTCACGAAAACTATATTATGTTTTTTTTCTACATAATAATTTTAGAAAAATTATAGTATTATTTATATAACCAATTTTGTTATAGCTGGTAGCTTAGGTGCCTATAAAAATAGAATGTGTAGAAAGGAGAAAAACACTATGAAGATGCAAATTATAAAAAACTGCATACGACTTATTTTATCACCGGTTTTACTGGCCTTTGGTTTATTAACAACATTAGTTTTACTTCCTTTTTATCCGTTTTTGTCTGGTTGGGGTAAAGGCGATGGTAATAAAATGCCTACACATCCTTTTCTAAGGTTTTTGTGGATCACATTGACTATGTATTTTACAGGTTGGTAAACACTAATTTATCGCTATAGGCCATGAGATTTTATTGATTGGTGGGATTATTATGGGATAAGAAGATGAAATGTTAGAAATTAAATTATTTAGCAGCTATGAACATTGACGTGTTTAATTATTCAGTATCAAATAAAAAATGGTATACGAACTTCAATCAAAAGATTTTAATAACAATTAAAACTATTAAGTAAATTCACTGTGTTTCATAAAATTAAAATTAGTAAAAAAAACAGAGTTGCTCACATAAGCCTCTCTGTTTTCATTGATTCATATTTTTTTAAATTAACATTTCATTGTATGTAATTTTTTGTTTACATGTCGTAATTTTTCTGATCTGAATTGAAATTTGTCATCAACTATATCAACAATTACTTTTTTTCCTTTTTCATCTGGTGCGTTGAACATGAAATCAAGCATCTCATTTTCTATAATACTTCTCAAACCCCTGGCGCCTGTCTTATTTTCATACGCCTTTTCTGCTATTCTAGTAAGACAGTTTTCGCTAAATTCAAGTTTTATATTATCTAAGGCAAGCAAGTCAGTATACTGTTTTACTATAGAATTTTCTGGTTCTATCAGAATTCTTTTTAAATCGTATATATCCAAAGGATGCAATTCTGCAATAATAGGAAACCTACCCATCAACTCTGGAATAATTCCGTGCTTGATAATATCGTGAGCTGTGATAGGTTTTCTTTCTTCTTCTGAAACATTATCATTTCCAAAACCAAGTGGCTGCTTTTTAATCTTTTTTTTCATAGTAAGATCTTCAAAAGAGCCTCCACAAATAAATAATATATTCTCCGTATTGATCTCTAATCTTGGACCATTTGGATGTTTCCTTCCACCATATTCAGGTACAGATACAACTGCTCCTTCGACAATTTTAAGAAGAGCCTGTTGTACTCCTTCACCTGAAACATCTCGGGAAATTGAGCGATTCTCTGATAATCTTGCAATTTTATCAATCTCATCAATATATACAATTCCATTTTCAGCTGCTTCAATATCGCCATCTGCAGCCTGAATCAGTTTTAATAAAATATTTTCGACGTCGTCACCAACGTAGCCTGCTTCAGTTAAGGTAGTTGCATCAGCTATTGCAAACGGGACATCTAAAATTTCAGCTACTGTGCGGGCTATTTCTGTCTTCCCCACTCCTGTAGGACCTATAAGCATTATATTGGATTTTTTAATATTTGTTTTGCCGCTGAATATTCTTTTATAATGATTATATATACCTACAGATACTATTTTCTTGGCTTGTTCTTGCCCTATAATACGTCTATCTAGTATTTCTTTTATTTCTCGTGGGGTTTTTAGTTTTATTTGTGGTTCATTTTCACTTTGCATAATGTTCCATGTTGTTTCCTCATCAATTTGGTCTATCATGCTTTGAAGGCAATTTTTACAAACACTAATCTGTAGACCAGGTAATATGAATCTTACTTCCTTCTCAGTATTTCTCCTACACAATGTACACATCCTCTTGTCCTCCTGAATGTTTTAATTTCATTTAAAGAACTCATATTTTATTATGCGGTATCTGAAATGTATTAACCTGTATTGTAAATTTAATTCATGATATTAAATGGTGTGAATGAAATGTATTAAATAGACAGGTTCACTATAATTTTTTTTCAAAAAAAAGAGTTGTCTATAAATTTGACAACTCTTTTTTTATTACGCTACCAGCGCATAATACCCATTACCACAAGACTTAAATACTTTTGTATAGCTGCGTAAAACCTGTCTTGCTTTTTCTGGCAAATGATTGTTATTAGCTGCTTTTTTATGTCCCTGCACTTCCTTTACTATTTCCATATAGTGCGCTTTTCCTCCTAGCTTATGTAGTACAGCTTGAAACACGTCGCACCATGATGCAGATAGTGAATCTCGTATATCCATCTCTTTTTTCGACGAGTATACAAAATTAATAAAATAAGCATCCAAGGCCTTTTTTAAAACATATAGATATTCATGTTCAATTGGGACAAAATTTGAATTACTGTAAGTCCTACCATTTGATATACAATTATGCTGACCTTTAATAATTATTTGTTGCAATTCTCCTGGTTTTACGATGTCTGTGAGCATAGAATATAGCTTTCCATTTCTTCTAACGTCTCCCATCAGAATTGACATATAAGCACCAGGAGCCATTGCACTATAATATTTCATTATGATTTCATTAATCGTTTTTATAAATTTCTTCCATTCCATTCTTCCAAGATCATACTGTTTTGGATCATAACCAATTTGCTTCGATATTTCATCGGTATGATCTATAATTTTACAGACTTTTTTACCATTTACTTTTTCCCATATCTTTTCTGCTCCCCATTCAGCACCGGCATAAGGTATTCCAATTTCCAAACCGTAAGGAGGGTGCATAAAAATCATTTGGGCATTACGAAATTCATCCGGGACATCATCTATAACTGCATTTACATGCAATATTCCAGGTCTTACAGGAGTTGGGTTTAAGTCTGCGCCTACATAAGGAACTCTCATATCTTTGCAAACATCATATCCTGTACCACTACCTGAAAATAGTTCCGCAAACAGCTTATTTATTTTATATTTCCATATTAGAAAAGCATGTATCCAGCCACTACAATTCCCTCTATATTGATTATCACCCCATGGTCCGCGGTCAGGAAATGATAGTAGTGTGCCGTCTTTCTCTTTTAATACTTTTTCTATTTCATTTCTATCCATATAAACTACCTCCTGATATATTTTTATTTTTGTTTTCAAACTGGTTTCTCAAATATTATGTAAAGGGTATAAAAAAAGAAAAGATATCAAAACGATATCTTTCCTTTTATTTGTATTCATTATGTAGGAGTTAGTTGGAAGTTGTGGCTACGCTAATCTCCAAATATCTTATTTAACTCATTTGAGCTATGTAAATATTATGTTGTAGTTATAGAAAAAGAGAGACAATGTCTCTCTTTTTAATTAGCACAATATATGTACAACTTATGTATAATTTACAAACATAATATTTTCATATTTTTCTAAAATAAAAGAAACACCTTTTTATAGGTGTTTCTATATTTTTTTTTCTATCATTTTTAATATTTCAGACTGATAACATGATCACAGATTTCTTCATTTTTCATTTCAGCTTCTAACGACATTATCCTCCGTAGCTTATCACTTTGAGGAGCATCCATTTCAAGTATATGCTGGAGCATTTTTTCTTTTGAAGCTTTCACATATACTGTGGTACATTGCGGTAAATAATTTTTCATTGCCATGGCACCACAGATATCCATAACCATCACATTTCTTTTTGTTTTATCTACATCTTTTATATGAACTCCGTATTCATAATCTCCGTATGTAGTAGTTTCAATAAATTCACCATTATCTTTTAATCGATGAAATTCCTCTACTGAAACTACTTTATAAGGTTTACCTAAATGCGGGTTAGTAGTATATGATGGAATCCTATGGAATCCTATTGCTTCATATTTTTCTGCAACTTTTTGCTTATCGCTTCCGGATGGTCCAATTAGTACAACATTTCTTGCCTCATTTAGCGGTATTATTTTGTTACTGTTACTACTAATTATTGTGTTGAATAATGTCATGAATTCCTGATAATTATTTACCGATAATAGACCTGTTAAATGCTTATTCCAGGGCTTTCTCAATAATACTGGATACAAAGCACTTGAGTTGCTTATATTATGGGCACCATCATCCAAAGTAATGAACGCTTTAACAAGGTCTTTTCTCGTGCTAATAATAATATTTTCCGGCTTGATTTCAGGAAAATCTTCTGTTATACGCTGGGCTCGTATACTCATGAATTTTGGTGCTGTCGCTGTAACAATAACAACTTCCGCATATTTACTCAATTCACTAATAAAATCTTTTGCTCCAGGCATAATGGGTTGATTACGGAAAAAGTTTTCGTCCTGGAAAAATTCAAATATGACGTCTGTACGCTTATTTAGGCGTCCCCACCCGTCCACCTCCTTAATGTCAATAGGCGGATTATATTTGTATTTCTCATTTGCTAGTTTAATAGCATATGGGATGCATTCGTAAAGAACGTCATCGACATCCAATGTCACCGTAATTCTATTTTTTCTCATTGGGATTACCTCCTTAATGTTTATAAGTAAATTCATATACATTATGTGAATTGCAAAAAAAAAGCTTCGCATTGATTTGCGAAGCACTTGCAGTTTTTTTATTTTTTCTCTGAATAATTTTTATCACCCGGATGATTTCTTACTTTAAGTATAAACTCTGATATTTTTTCTATGTCTTCTTCTACAATAGCTTGTTTTCTTAATTGATTTTTCCATTCTTCGCTGCCAACTTCTGCATCAAGGTTTATGCATCCATTATTTGTACATATAAAAGAACTCATTTTTGCATCACACTTTCATCTTTTATATTTTCTGAATCAATATCAATCCCCTTTGCTTTTAGGTAATCGCCAATTGTTTCAGAAAATATATTTTCCAGTTCTTGATGTTCTTTTTCTGTTAATCCATAACACAATAAAGTTACTTTTCTTTTTGCCATCTTAACATACCTCTTTTACTTTATTTTTAAGGAAAAATTTTTTTCTCAATACTATGAATTTTATTTTTTTTACTGTGGTGCTTTCTGCGATATAATCGCAACTCCAACATATTTGCCGGCCTTCAGGAACTATTTTACCACATATAACACACCTATCTTCCATAGGTACTCCTTTCATGCATACCCGACAGTAGTACCGATCTCTGTCCAAAAGTCGCCATAGTTTCCATAACGATATACTTTTCCACTTAATGGATTTTCAGCAATTACTAAAATGGTTCCATCTCTTTTTTGGTATCCGTTTTCTACAGCACATTGTAATACTTCGTCAAAAGTATAATTTAGGCATTCCTCATTTTCTAAATATTTTTTGATGTATTTATCACCAAATACTATATTCAATATATCTGTGTAGCCAATTTTATCAGATCCATTAAAGCTTTTCATTAGAAGCTCCTTTCGTTTATATTATTTTAATGTTTACAACAGTATTATGTCGAATCGATTTTTTATCTTCATGTTATGAGGAATAAAATCCCTACACTTTACAGCTTAGTGTAGGGATTCCATTAATTAAAATTGTGGATCAAAATGTGGTATGGGCTTTAATTTGAATTCATTCATTGCATGCAATTTATCAATCTTTTTTCTGATATCTTCGTTTTCACATTTTCCGGTTCTGATATAACAATCAAGAACATTGTATGTGAAACCGAGATTGTCTTCATCTGTTTTCCCACAAAGACCATCAGCCGGTGTTTTATCTACCAGTTCAGCTGGAAGGCCTAAATACTTGCCAATCTGTTTTACTTCATCTACTGTAAGTCCTCCAAACAAACTTACATCTCCAGCCGCATCTCCGTATCTAGTTGAATAACCGACATAGTCCTCTGATAGATTACAGGTATTAATTACTCTTCCGTTCATGCTCTGACTTACTGCATAAAGTGTAGCCATCCTAATCCTGGCCGGGAGATTAATTTTAGTTTGTTTAGATATAATGGTACCAAATTCTTTTTCAACTTTTGCGAGTTCTTTATATTCTGCCATTAAAATATCGGCTATATTAAGTATGACGTATCTAATCCCCAAAATGTTACATGTTTTAATCGCATCATCAATATCAACTTGCATTCCATTAGGCATAAGAACTCCAATTACACGATCTTGACCAAGCGCTTTTACACATAATGCTGCACAAATTGCGCTATCTTTTCCTCCTGATATGCCTATTACAGCATTACAACCGTTTCCGTTATTTTTAAACCAGTTTTTCGTCCACTCGATTAAATCATTGGTAACTCTTTCTACATTAAAGCTGTGCTTATACATGTATATACCTCACTTTCATTAAATAATTAAATACAGGAAAAGGAACTATATCTTTTATCTTTTCAAGTTTACTTTCTTCAAACAACGTACGCACTAAACTTGATGATACTTCTTGAAAATTAAAATTAATTTCTGTAAACCTAACTATATGCTTTTTTACAAATTCGGAATTACAGTCTTTTATGGTTTCGCCCCTTGTAAAATGAATAATGTTTACCTCTTTGAAAATATTGTATTGTTACATAAGTTCTCCCGCTGACTTTTCCTGTACTTTCAATATCCGACACATAGCAGTTATTTATATCCTTTATGGATTCTGATATCAGTTCAATCCTGTTATAGCCTGAAAAGACTTTGTTATGCGGGAGCTCTTTCCATCCTGCTATGAATTTTAAGTTTGATGGTATATATATAATGTCTGCCGAAGGCAATAACCTTCTGGCAGACACCGCCATTTCTTTATGTGCATTGGTGTATGGATTAAATGTACCTCCGATTAATACAGATATATTATTTTCCGTTGTCGTATTCATGTAACATTCTCCAATCAATGCATCTTTGAAGGTAATTTACATAATCCGGATTTTTACACATTCCTTTTCCCGGCGTATCGCTTATTTTTGCAACATCTTGGCCGTTGCATTTTGTAACCTTCATTACTATATTTAACGGTGGAACATCTGTGTCATTACTTAAATAAGTTCCTATACCGAAAGCTACTTTTGCTCTGTTATTAAAATAATTATAGAGTTTTGTAGCCTTTTCAAAATTAAGGTTGTCGCTAAACAAAAGGGTTTTTGTCTTTGGATCAATTCCAAGGTTCTTATAGTGATCTATTATTTTGTCTCCCCAAACATATGGATCACCGGAGTCATGACGAACGCCACTAAAAAGAGTAGCGTATGTTAGCTGAAAATCGCGGAGGAAACAGTCTGTTGTGATTGTGTCGGTTAGGGCTGTTCCGTTAAGCACACCATATTCCTTAACCCAAGCATCTAGCGCATACCAGTTGGAATATGCCGGATTATGTTTATGATTTCCTTGACCAACGCACATAATCCATTCATGTGCCATTGTTCCTACTGGAATAACGTGATATTTTCTTGCCAAATATACATTTGACGTACCAATAAAATTGCTGAATATGGGATCGGCCATTTTTAATTTTTTAACAGCTATATCCTGTGCCTCAGAAGAAAGACGTCTTCTAAGTCCAAATTCTGAAAAGTTTCCTACTTGATATACTCCATTGTTAAGTAAATGAATCTTTTCTTCTAACCTCTTGTTAAATGATTCAAGAAGCTGATCGTAGTCATATGCCATGCGGAAATACACTTCATTTACAATGGCTAAAGTAGGTACCTCATACATCGAAGTATTCAACCAGGTACCGGTTGCCTCAATTGAAAGGTCATTTTCGCCCTCGGTTGATATTATAAAATCTTGATATCTTGGCTGCCATAGTCTTAGAAAATCAATGTATGATTCTTTAAGCCATTTGATACTTTTGAGATAATTCAATTCCTCTTCTGTAAACCTTAGGGAGCAATAATGTTCTATCTGAGCTTTTATCTCTTCTACCATCTCTTCTGTAAATCTTATATCTTCATTTCGACATTTGAATGTCCAAGTGGTCTTATATGATGGAAATTGGTGAAAAATACTTTGCCCCATGCTAAACTTATATAAGTCATTTTCAAGTAATGATATTATTATGGGTTTTAATTTCATGATAATTCCTCCGATTCATGCAGTATGATATTATGATTTTCGCTTTATGTAATCATTTTTATCATCCGTTCCACTTTTTTTTATAAATCCTTGCATCTTGAATGCATCTTTTGGGTTAATACCTGAAGCTATTAATTTGTCGATTTCAATTATTCTGTCTTTAAATTCTCTGTCAGAAATATTAGGCATAAAGAGATACTCCATTTAGCAACAACCTCTACTTTACAATTTCGATATGACATAATTTCATTGCCTCAAGAGCTCTTTGATGAGTTTCTGGAGTTACACATGCACAAGCATTAGCGATTACTCTTATGTTTGCTTCTGGTACCGCAGCTTTAGCCAATAAAACATTGCTAATAATGCATATTCCAGTACAAACACCGCAAAAATCTATCTGTGTATCAGATTTGTTTTCAACGTTTTTTATTAGATAATTAGCCAATTCCATACTTCCGAATGTTGGTTTTTCAAATACAATAATTGGCACTTTTCTTTCAGATATTGTATCAATTGCCTGCTTTATCTTATCATTCAACTCATAGCCTTCTGTACCCTTTATGCAATGTATTACCGGAAGATTTTTTCCCTCGATTGTATTTAAGTAATTTTCATTATGGGTGTCATATGTGAGTATTATTTTTTCATAATTGCCTTTTTCAATGAGATCGGCAACCTTTTCTACTGTTTTGGCACACTCGGAATTTCCTAGAGCACCAGTTATAAAATCCTTTTGCATATCTACTACAACCAAAATTCTTTGTTTCATAATAACCTCCACACGAATTTTTTATCAAAATAGATCCAATCTTAAATTTTTCATTTATATTATGTGGTTTATTTTTTTACCTTAATAATATGAGAAACAAAAACCTCACACATATGGAAGTGTGTGAGGTGTTGTTATATATTTTATATAACCAATTTATTTATTAACGATATTCTGCACTTACTTTTCATTTATTATCTTTTCTTGAATTACTGTATAAGTTTTATAATTCTTTATGTAAGTGTATAATTCAGCAGTTTTCCCATTACATATTGATTTTCCTTTTACTCCTGTTTTAAATACTGTATCAGCTATTTTTTCAATGAATTCTTCTTTACTGAAATTATGTCCAAGTATAATTTCATATACTTTTTGTAGATCTGGTAAAGTAAATGTCTCTCCAACTAGATTAAATACGATATCAGAAAGTTCCGCATCTTTTTGTAGCTTCATTAATCCATCAAGAATAATTTGACAGTGATCAAAAGCCAGTTTTTCTTCACCTTTTAGTAAAGGTATCAACTTGCTATACGTTACTACACCATTTTTGATGTATCTCTGCTTAACGGCATATTCTATTATTACATGTTTTTCTTTATTTATAAAAACAAGGTTGTTATTATCGTACGTTACACTAAACCAAGCAGCATCAGCTGCATCATCGCCAGCTATTGCTGCTTTCATTGGAATAAGACCCATATATGCTATACTAATAACCCTCATGCGAGGATCTCTGCTTGGCTGGGTGTAAGTATGCAGCTGTTCAAGATAAATATTTTTTAAACCTGTTTCTTCTCTTAACTCTCTGCTGGCTGCTGTAAATGCAGACTCATTAATATTAATAAATCCGCCAGGGAGAGCCCAACAATTCATATAAGGATGATTGCGTCGTTTAACTAATAAAACGCATAGGTTTTTTAAATTAGGATTAACCGTAAATAAAAGAATATCAGCTGTTACGCTTGGTCTTTCATAATCACCAGCCCTATATTGTGCAAGGAACTCCTTTTCTGTCAGGCCTTCCTTATTTCTTGGTTGTTCTATCATAATATCCTTCCTTCCATACTGCATTTGCTCTCCTTTCATATTCCTTTTCTTATTATGTTCAGAATATTTATTGTGATTATGTTATGAGAAATGTACTAATATGGTAAACATGGATACTGTAAAGTAATTTATTTTCAAATTTAGTAACCG
>ENA-OWOZ01001705-OWOZ01001705.1-bioreactor-metagenome-genome-assembly--contig:-NODE-1705-length-19034-cov-3.057762_pt1 | contig 19034 bp, 9 predicted proteins | sample MGYA00238140_ERZ651804 | MGnify/ENA primary metagenome ERZ651804 (study PRJEB26910, sample SAMN07631232) | bioreactor metagenome | isolation source: Switchgrass digestor | place: USA: Dartmouth... | reverse complement strand
GAAACTGTAAAGACAAGCAAATCGCCCAGGAATTCAACGACTTCCGCGAAGCTTTCCTTCAGACTGTTCAGAAGCCTCTCACCGTATGTCACTGGCTTCGGGTTATAATCCGGTCTCTTCTCGTTCAGCTGGATCGTAATCGTGGACAAATCGACAAGACTGCTCAGTTTATTGAGCTTTCCGGTGAGGCTCTCTATCTGGTAGCGTAGTTCAGTAAGTCTGCTTTCCACCTTAAAAATATCATCAAGGTCATCAAGCTTAGCCAGATAGGATTCAAGCTTTTCCTGTTCGAGCTTCAGCAGCCTCAGCCTTGATTCGATGTCGAAATACTGTTCCGTTACGTCCTCGCCGTTGGTCGTATAATTATATACATCACCTATTCCCCTAAGTTTGCTTATTACATTGTCAAACTTGGTTTTATCAACCCTTAAAACGATCGATCCGCTCTTTACCAGTTTTACTTCACCATCGATATAGACACGGTCAGTGTTGATATTGGTTTCCTGTATAAACCCGATACCAAGTATGATGTTCTCGATATTGCTGAAAGCCGTATCGAAGTCCTCTACCTCGATGGTCAGATTAGCACTGCGGATGATCTTGCGTTCAGCCAGAATTACATTTGCGACATCTACCGACGCGCCTCCGAATCCGGCCAGAGAATCGGCCGACAACTCAGCCGCAGATTCACCTGCTGCCGTTATATCGGTATACGACTGATTAACAGCACCACTATCCCAGTCAATACTGTTGCTGGATCCGGCTTCATAGGCAGAAGTCCGGGGCGTCTGTGCATAATTGTCTCTGGCAGATTTCGTGCTACTGCTGCTGCAGCCTGTAAGGAAAGACACCATGAGAGTCACAGCCAAAAGTATAGCGAACAGCTTTTTGTACATTTTCTGTACCTCCTTTATATTTCTAAACACAGCAAAACCAAAGGAATTACTTGTCTGCAGACTTTTCAGGTATATGACGGCATATGTCGCTGTTACATTTTCAGACGCACATTTTCCTGTTAAAGTTCCCATCAGTTCATATCAGTTTTGTCTTGTGTGTAATTTTGATATAATCATTGTAAGATACTGCCTGTTATTGAATCCCACCCCTCGAACGAAGTCCAGGTAATGTCCGGCAGTAAACCGCATGAAGGAGGGTACATAACCAATGGAAGTAAGACCAATCAGACCGGAGGAAAAAACGGCTTTTGACAAGATCCAGGCCATCGCATTCATGTTCCAGAGGGACTTCAGCAAAGAAAATGCTGCAGACAAAGCAAGCAATACCACGGAAAATACCCACGATGGAAACCTGGCGCAAGCTCAGGCCAAACCTGAAGAAAGTTACAGAACAGGCCGAGCAGCATTTGACGACAACGGAAAGATGTGCTCGTGCTTCGACCTAATCCCCTATAATGTCATGTTTGACGGCAATATCGTTCCAATGGGCGGTATCGGAGGTGTTGCATCCCTTCCGGAAGAGCGGGATAAAAAATATATCAGAAATATTTTTGAATATGTAATGAATGAAATGTATGAGAACGGGTGCGTTTTTTCCTACCTGTATCCCTTCTCACACGTCTATTACAGGAAGTTCGGATATGAGCTTAACATGACAAGTATAAATTACACGATACCGATCAGCTCCTTCAGGCATTTCGTACAGACCGGAAGGATGAAAATGCTGACAGACGATGCAGATAAGCAGGTGGTCAGAGCCATATATGACGAGTATATAAAAGACAAGAATCTGGCAGTGGTCCGTACGGACAGCCACTGGAACAAGCATTTTGACAATGATCCATACAGAGATAACGTCTATCTTTATATCTGGTACAACAGCCGGGATGAAGCCAGAGGCTACATCCAGTACCATATCGACAGATCCGGAGAAGGTAAGCCGGGCATCTTCGTACGGGAGCTGGCCTGGCTCGACCCGGAGTCACTGAGGGGGATATTCGCCTTCATCAGCAAGCTCAGTGCCCAGATAGGAAAAATGATCTGGAAAGCTCCTTGTTTTGCAGACCTGCTTCCACTGTTTCCTGAGCCCTATGATATTGACCAGCAGATATACAAAACGGGAATGAACCGTGTCGTCAACGTGCAAAAGGCTTTCGAGCTCATGGCGCTGCCTGACGGAAAAGGTGAGGTGGTAATTGGCGTCGAAGATCAGTTTTTCCCTGTAAATACGGGAAACTACAAAATAACATGGGATAATGGCAGCCAAGAAACAGAAAGGTGCAGCGATAAGCCTGATCTCATCTGTGACGTACAGGCTTTGTCCCAGCTGCTTACCGGCTTTGCCTCTGTCGAATCTCTGATCCTTGCCGGAAGGATATCGGTTAATGATAAAGAGGAGAGCTTCAGCAAAATTTTCAGGCAGAAAAAGCTTTTTATAAACGATTATTTCTAAGTGGCGTAAATAGTAAAATAAGAGCTGCCCTGACAGGCAGCTCTTATTACTAAATCCATATTATTCAGTTGATGTAACCCGAGAATGTTCGCGTCATTTGAAATATCCTGCGTCACATTCTCCGTACCGGCAGTGTACTGCCGATTATTCATCGTCATCTTCATCGACCATAGTCTTCTTGGCCTCTTCAATGACTTTCTGTGCTATATTGGCCGGTACTTCCTCATATCTTTCGAAGTACTGCCTGAAGGAGCCTCTGCCCTGAGTCATGCTTCTGAGGTCGTTTGCATACTTGAACATCTCAGCTGCAGGAACCTCTGCAACAACCTGCTGCAGTCCTCCCTCATAAGGATTCATTCCAAGGATCCTTCCTCTTCTCTTATTGAGGTCGCCGATTATGTCACCCATGTAAGAATCCGGAATGTATACTTCAACATGATTTATAGGCTCAAGCAGCACCGGATTGGCCTGAGGCAGACCCTTCTTATATGCAAGGCGGGCTGCTATCTTGAATGCCATTTCAGATGAGTCGACATCATGGTATGATCCGTCGACCAGTGTTGCTTTCAGGTTAACCACCGGGTATCCTGCAAGGACACCGTGGAGTATTGCCTCACGCAGACCTTTTTCTACAGCCGGATGATACTGCTTGGGCACCGCGCCTCCGAATATCTTTTCTTCGAAGGTCAGATCTTCAGTTTCACCGGGTTCGAATTCAATCCAGACGTGACCGTACTGTCCATGACCGCCGGACTGTTTCTTATGTTTTCCTTCAACCTTGACCTTCTTTTTGATGGTCTCTCTGTAAGGAACCTTAGGATCGACGAGGTTCACCGATACTCCGAATTTAGCCTTGAGCTTGCTGACGATTACGTCAAGATGCTGTTCGCCTATACCCGAAATTACTGTCTGATGAGTTTCCGTATTTACCTCAACCTTGAAGGTAGGATCTTCATCCTGCAGTCTGTTGAGTCCGGAGCTTATCTTTTCTTCGTCACCCTTCGCCTTCGGCTCAACCGCCAGAGACAGTGTAGGCTCAGGGAATACTATCTTTTCAAGCATGACGGGTTTTGACTGGTCACACAATGTATCATTGGTGTTTGTATACTGAAGCTTCGCAACGGCACCGATGTCTCCGGCAATAAGCTTGTCAACCGGCAACTGCTTCTTGCCTCTGAGCATGAATACCTGTGCGGTTTTTTCAGTTTTTTCAGCGGTGGAATTGTATACTGTCGTATCGGATTTGAGTGTTCCTGAATATACTCTGAAGATAGAAATCTTACCTACAAACGGGTCTGCTATCGTTTTGAAAACAAGGGCAGACAATGATTCATCCGGGGAATTCTTAAGTTCTACTACCGTGTCAGTGCCCGGCTTGACAGCTTTTATCACCGGCTTGCAGGCAGGTGAAGGCAAATAATCAATAATCAGATCCATCAATGTCGTAACGCCCTGATTGAGATACGCTGCGCCACAAAGGACCGGTACGATGGAGCCGTCCGCTATACCGGCGCGAAGACCCTTCTGGATATCCTCCGGTGTAAACTCTTCGCCTCCGAAGTATTTCTCCATCAAATCCTCGCTTGTTTCAGCGATTGCTTCGTTGAGAGCTTCCTTAACAGACTCGATCCTATCATTTAAACCGGCAGGAATGGCTGTATCAACCAGCTTATCCTTGTCGAATTTCTTCGCCTTCATATTAATAACATCAACAAAACCTGTGAACTTTTCATTTTCAATTATGGGGAGCTGGAATGCTATTACGTTTTTACCGAACGTGTCGATCAGTTGATCAAGAACTTCAAAGAAATTGGCATGCTCTTCGTCCATCTTACTTACAAAAAATACTTTCGGTATGCCCTGCTCTTTGGCATAGGCCCAGGACTTTTCTGTTCCAACGGCTACTCCGCCCTTGGCCGGTACCAGTATGATTGCTGCATCTGATACCCTGATGCCCTGCTTGACTTCTCCTACGAAGTCAAAATAACCGGGAGTGTCAATAACATTGATTTTATGATCCTTCCATTCACAAGGTGCTATAGCAGTGCTGATAGAAATTTTTCTTTTGATTTCTTCCGGGTCGTAATCCGTAGTAGTGTTGCCGTCGTTAACCTTGCCAAACCTGTCAAGTACGCCGGTGTTGAACAACATAGCCTCTGCAAGAGTTGTCTTACCTGCCCCGCCGTGCGACATCAGACACACATTGCGGAGCTTTTCCACGGTATAATCCTTCATATGAATTCCCCCTCGTTTTACGCACTTTTGTGTTTTCCTGAATATAGGAATACAATTCAAGAATCACGGGTAGTATGACACAATGTATATTATAACACACATTATGACCAGTTCAAGGATTTTCTTGAACACAAATGCCTGCAAAGGCCTGTTTTTTGGATAAAAAAGCTGCCCCAGGGACAACATTGCAGCATGTCGCCCCGAGGCAGCCGTCAGTTACACTTCTGTTTCAGATAATTGGCTTATTTATTCAAAAGCCTGTACAGGATCGTCAGCATTTCTGCGCGAACAGCTGTTGCCTTGGGTGACAGGGTATTGTTGCCCGTACCTTCGATAATACCCTTTTCGATAAGGGCCGAAGTTGCTTCTACTGCCCAGTCGGACAACTCACTGTAGTCGCTGAAGCTTGTCGGATCTTTCGCAATAACATCTGTTTCAGGCAGTTCTCCCATGATATCCAGGATGTTGTAAATCAGAGTGAACATCATCTCGCGGGTCATAGGAACATCTGCGCCTACCATGTTATTGCCGATGCCTTTTGTAAGACCGATAGCCTTAGCCTTTGCGAAGTAGCCTGCATATGGGCCTTCTGCGTCGGAGAAGTTATCCTCTGCGTCCTCAAGAGGCTCAATTCCGTAAGCCTTCATGATCAATACGATTGCCTCTCCGCGGGTCAGTACAGTCTTAGGCTCAAGATCGCCTGCCTCAATGACTCCGCGGGCACCGAAGAATATTGCAGGTGCATAGTAGTAATCGCTGGGTTTCACATCATTAAAGCTTACTTTATTGTAGCCTACTGCATACTTCGACAGATGAGTCGTAGTGAACTCTACGGCACCGTCGGTGTATCTGCTCACCATCGGTATCAGGTTGTTGTCATCGTCGATGTAATAGATCAGTACAGCATTCGGATCTTCACCTTCTGCCAGTGTATACGGGATACTTACAGTCAGTGTTCCTCCGTTGAAATCCGATACCGTCTTGCCGCCGATTGTCACAGTCATGCTGTATACAGGACGGTCTCCGATCTTTTCTGCTGCTTCAGGAGAAATTTCAGCTATTTCGTCAGCATCAACACTTGAAATATTGATCTCTACTGATCCGCTTCCGGCTTCAGAGATCGCTTCGAGAGCCTTGCTGTCAAATACCAGCTCATATTCTCCTACAGCAATTACAATCGTTGCTTCAGGATCTGCTGCGAGTATCTTGCTCAGCGCATCTGCCGGTAATTTGGCTGTCACATCATCAGCTGTCGTATCCAGCTCGATCCTTATTGTACTGCCCTCATCATGTTCCTTGATGCTCTCTACCAATGCTTCTATGTAATCCGCTGTTACGTCAGCTGTCGTGCTTCCGTCTGCATTGGTGACAACAGGGACTTTTACGGTTACTTCACCGTTTTCAGCGTTATAATCCGTTTCTACAGGAGCCTTATCCAGATTTACAACAATTCCGGAACCTGAGCCGCCTGAACCGCCGCTGCCGCCTGTGTTTTTACCGGTCAGTGTAAGGATACCGAATACTGATGTATCCTGATAACCATTACCGGACAGGTCATTCCAGTTGGCAACGCTTATACGTGCTCCGTCCTTGGCATCGTTTATCTGGACGTCGAAGCCTATCTTCACATTATCCGCAGGAGTAATAGTTCTGAACGGTATCTTTACCTCAACTACATAGTTGGTACCATTCACTGCGGTTGCAGATTCAAAGCCCTCTGCAATGCTTTCAGGGTTAAATGATGTCTCGTTGTCATAGTTGACTCTGTATTGTCCGTCATCAGCCTCGTAATAAGAAGTCTTTCCATTGTTTTCATCAACGAAAACTTCTATTGAATCCTGCTCCCATGCATTTGCATTAGCTTTATTGAGCTGGTCATCTCTTACCTCAACCAGAACATACAGGTTGCTGTCATCCCACAGAACCTTTGCAGTACCGGTTGCTCCCTGCCATGCCATCTGGTACCTGTTGACCTGCAGAGTCGGTGCACTGCTCCAAATACTGTCTATGACACCATCTATGACAGGAGTACCGTATTTGGCTTCAGACTGCATTGCATCTTCCGGTTCCTCGGGCGGATTTTCCTCAATGTACTTATCCGGGTCAATTACAGCATAGTATGCCGGTTTAGCCTTCAGACTGCTGTTGAACAACAGCGGATTATTTTCAGATCTCCAGCTTCTGCCGTCATCCAGTCCCCAGAATGTAACACGAGGTATACGGTCAGCATGTTCCTTGTATATCTGGAACAACTTAGCATACAGATAAGCCTGTGCTTTAGCCTGATCCGCAGAAAGCTGTCTGTTACTTCCTGCCATGATATCAAGCTCGGTTACGCTTACCTCAACACCCGGGATGGATAAGAACCTCTCCAATGACAACCTGACATTTTCAGGATTTGTGCTCAGGTTGTAGTGTGCCTGCATGCCTATACCATCGATGAGAAGCTTTCCGGGATGCTCTTGAGCATATTTTTCATTAAGCTCTTTTACCATGCTGTAAATTGCTATTGACTTATTCTGGTTATCATCATTGTAGTCATTGTAGTACAGCTTGACATCCCAATCCGGATGCTCATCAAGTACCTCTCTTGCATAACGGAATGCATACTCGACATAATCCGGACCTATTGCATAATACCACGGAGACCTGCGGAGTGCCCCCCTCCAATCCGTCGGATTCTGCGGATTGTCGTTCATTGCTTCGTTGAGTACATCCCATGATATCACTCTGTCACCGAAGTGTTCCATGACAGTCCTGATATGGGTTCTCATATTTTCAAGGGCCTCTTCACGGCTAAGGTATTCACCATCTTCATTCCGGGTCATCCAGTCCGGTGTCTGTGAATGCCATACGAGAGTGTGTCCATGGACCTTCATTCCCTCAGCTATTGATGTGTTGACCAGATTATCCGCATCAGCAAAGTTGAAGTTGCCCTTTGTAGGCTGCAATACTTCCGGCTTCATAGCATTTTCAGCCGTAATGACATTGTGATGCATCTTGAGCAGTTCCAGTCTGATGCCGCTCAAATCTACTTCAGATATCGCATTTCCTATCAGGAAGTAGTCTTCATATACATCCTTTATAGGAGTAAGATCTCTTTCTATGTCCAGCGGTCCTGAGCCTGTAGGTACAAAGCTGATATCATCGATGTAGAAGGATGCTGTTGCGCTGTTTGTGCTTTCGACATAAATCGAAGCAAAGTTGCTGCTCATATTGGTGTAGCGGTATGTTCCCTCGAGCATAACCCAATCATCCGAAGCCCGGACAGTCTTGCTCTGGAGATTGATGTATGTTGAACCGCCGATCTGTGTAGAAAGCTGAAGTATTGCAACTTCTGGCTGGATCAGCTTCACCCAGGCTGTAACCTTGTATTCGCTGCCCTGGCTAATATACTCCGTTACTTCCAGAGAAGGACCCTGCCATGCCTGCTCTCTGCCCTCTACCTTCAGGGCTTTTGAACCGCCTTCGGTATGGTTTGCTTCATCTGTCACTGTCAGGATCTCGTTACCGCCTCTGCCCACGAATCCGCCAGTACCCTGGTCGCCTTCGAAGGTTATTGTCGTGAATGGTTTTGCGTAAGCTGGATCATCCGTTGTTATTAATATATCACCGATGTAGAAAGGAACAGTCTTGCCCGCCTCATTTGACTGCACGCGTAACCTGTCGTGCTTTGAACCATCTACCTTATATGTGCCGGTGAAAGCAAAGGCTTCTCCGGCTACCATCGGTTTGCTGCATCCGTTTATCCAGCCAAAGTCATTGGCACCGACAGGCTGTAACTGCACATTAGCCCCTTCAGGGACCGTCACATCAGAATCGATATAACCTGTTACTGTTATCGTGAAAGTTATACCATCAACAAGACCAATGTCGGCAAACATGAAATCTGCCGCATCCCAGTTGTTTGTCCTGTTGCTTACGTATAATGCTGCTCCGTCATCATTTCCGGCAAAGACTTTTTCAGTAACCTGTGTCAGGTTCGCGCCGCCGGATTGTACTGCAACTCCTTTACCGTTTTCAAAGGTCTCGTGATAAACTTCACGTGTTACAGGTTCAGCCGGCTCAGACTGAACAGCAGTTATTACTATATCACCAATGTAGAATGGGATATTTGCAGCGACTTCATTTGTTAAAATACGGATTGCTCTGTCACCATCATCAACAGTTATATTTCCCTGTATGACGAAAGGCTGACCTGCTACAAGATTTGAACCAGTTGTATATGCGTAATTATCTACTGTCTGAATCCATGCCTGTGAACCTTCAGGTATTACTACATCACCGTCTACATAACCTGTCACTTTAACGATGTATTCTTTCCCTTTTTCGAGGCCTATTGCACTGTAAGGCAAATCTACACCATGCCAGTTCTGGCTTCTGCCACTTACATATATAGCAGCACCGTCATCGTTCCCTTCGAAGATTTTGTCAGTGACATGCGTCACAATGGCAGGTCCAGCCTGTACCACATCACCAATTCCGTTTTCAAAGGTCTCGTGATAAGCTTCACCTATTACAGGTTCAGACTGTTCAGCAGTAATCAATATATCGCCAACATAGAAAGGAATAGTTGCGCCCGCATCATTTGACTGCACACGTAACCTATTGTGCTGTTCACTGTCGACCGTATATGTACCGCTGAGAATAAAGGCCTGCCCGGCTACCATCGGTTTTCCATCTATCCAGCCATAGCCAGAACCTACGGGCTGTAATTGCACATTAGCCCCTTCAGGGACAGTCACATCAGAATCGATATAACCTGTTACTATTACGGTATAGGTCTTGCCTTCCTCAAGGCCTATATCATCAAACATGAAGTCTGCTGCATCCCAGTTGTTTGTCCTGTTGCTTACATATAATGCAGCTCCGTCTTCATTTCTGTCAAAAGTCTTGCCTGTGACCTGAGTCAGACTAGCGCCTCCGGATTGCTTGGCGATTTCTATGCCGTTTTCAAAGGTCTCGTGATAGATTACTATCGATGTATTATCGTCTTCATCACCATAGTCCTTGGTGGGTACCGGTCCGCCGATATTGCTTGCAAACTCTTTCACCGTGATGTCCAGTGTATAGTGGCGACCCATCATGTATGCGCCTTCATTTGGATATCCTACCTTGAACGCATACTGGATACCGGTTTCGGCTGCAGCAACTCTTGCGCCCAGACTGCTGTTTCCGTAAGGGTAGGCCAGAAGCACAGGGTCTTTGCCTGTTATGCCTTTAATATATTCTTTTGCGGCTTCCAGTTCTGCCTTGGCATCATCATAGGATATAGAGTTTGTCCATACACTCTGATCGTGCGATTTTGTATGGCTTTCTATGCTTACGTTCGGGTGGTTGTCTGCTATATCCTTAAGCTGAGTCTCAGACATGCCGTAGCCGCCAATGAAGTCCTCAACGACAAAAAGGACACACTTCATGCTATTTTCTTCAAGAATAGGAAGCACGGTTGTGTAGAAATCGGGTGTGGCATCATCAAATGTGAGAAGGATCGGCTTTTCAGGAGGAGCCTCTTCACCTTTCAATATCTTGACATACTCCTCTGAAGACAATGTAGTGTATCCATTGTCTTTAAGATATTCAATATGAGCCTTGAATTTTTTAAGAGACGTATCGGTCCATTGATTCGTCGCTGTATTGACTACCCTGTGATACAGAATGACAGGAATATTATTCACAGCGACCATGTTGGTGGGTTCTGTCAGATCATCCTCTGCCGCTACTGCTGTTATCGGAATGCACAAAATCAGAAGTGCAATCACCGAAACCAATGCGACAAATCTCCTGAGTTTGCTTAACATAATGCTTTTCAAAAGAACACCTCCACTCTGTGATATTTTATTTTTTAACTTCTTCTTTTGTAGAAAGGCACAGATAAGAGCCAAAAAGACAAGCAAGCTTACGTTTAATAAGCCTTTGCTTACATTAAGATGAGACTTACAACTGGATATTACTTAAACAACTTAAGTTAATAACCCGGATATTTTTCATTCCTCCCACCCTCCGTTTCTATATTTTCATTGTTTTGTACTGGGTCATTTACTAGTTTTTAAGTAATCCAGATAAGCATATCAATTATATAAAATGTTTTGTACAAGGTAAATTATTAAATTCCCTCGAAATATATGACAAATTGAATAAGTATTTCCTTGGACATTTATAGTAAATAAGCAGACAAAAAAACCTTATCTTCGGTCAGATGCGGGACCCGGTGTTAAGAGCCTTTGAACCGTCTCTGTTTCCTTGACAATTGTATGATATCATTGTAAATTTAAATCAAACTATGGTTCCCCATAGCTCGAAAATATATTCGTGCAGTTCGGCAACGGGGTATCATGTGTTTCGCAAAACGGCAGAATGGTAAGAATAAGCATGTTGAAATCTGAAAAACGGCAGAAAGGAAGATTGAAATGATTATTGTTATGAAACCGGGCGCGACGGAAACTGAACTGAAGGAAGTTTCCACAGTGCTGGAAAACGCCGGTCTTGGCGTACATATCTCAAAGGGCTCCGAAAGGACTATCATAGGAGTTATAGGTGACAAGAGGCTTCTCAGAGACATACCGCTGGAGCTGATGCAGGGCGTCGAGAAGCTGGTGCCGATAATGGAAAGCTACAAGCTGGCCGGCAGAACATTCAAACCGGAACCCAGCGTGATAGATGTCTGCGGAGTCCGCATCGGCGGCGCAGAGATCGTCATGATAGCAGGACCCTGCGCCGTTGAAAATCATGATCAGATAATGGGGGCTGCGAAGGCGGTTAAAAAATCAGGAGCCAAAATACTCAGAGGCGGTGCATTCAAGCCAAGGACATCGCCTTATTCATTCCAAGGCCTTGAAGAGGAAGGCCTTAAAATGCTCAAAGAGGCGAGTGAAGCCACCGGACTGCTGACAGTTACGGAAGTTATCAGCGAGCATTCCGTGGAAGTGGCGGCAGAATATGTAGACATCTTTCAGATTGGTGCCCGCAACTCCCAGAACTTCCATCTTCTCAGAGAGGTCGGCCGTTCACACAAGCCGGTCATCCTGAAGCGGGGAGCATCCACGACCATAGAAGAGTGGCTCAATGCCGCAGAATACATCATGAGCGAAGGCAATTACAGCGTCATCCTGTGTGAACGGGGAATCAGAACTTTTGAGACTGCTACGAGAAACACACTGGACTTGAGCGCTGTTCCGGTGATAAAGAGCAAAAGCCATCTGCCTGTGATAGTAGATCCCAGCCACGCAGCAGGCAGAGCGCAGTATGTATTGCCGCTGTCCAGGGCTGCCGTCGCGGCCGGTGCCGACGGTCTCATCATCGAGGTCCATCCGTGTCCGAAATGCGCCCTGTCCGATGCGGCACAGCAGCTGGATCCGGAAACGTATGACAGTTTATGTAAAGATATAGAAAAGATTGCCGAAATAGTAGGCAGAAAGTTTAAATATGGAGAATAAAAAAATAACAATAATAGGGCTGGGATTGATCGGCGGCTCACTGGCAAGGGCATTGCATGAGAAACTGGGGATAAATGAGATCATCGCAGTCGACAACGACAGAGAATCATTGGATCTTGCGCTCAAAGAAGGAGTTATATGTTCAGCTCTCAGCGAACCTGATCACAGCGTATATAACTCCGACATAATATTTGTCTGCACGCCGGTGAACCAGATTATCAGATATATAGATGAACTGGCCGGCAAAGTCAGCGAAAGATGCATCATCACCGATGTAGGAAGCATAAAGGGCGAAGTGGCCAGGCATGTTGAAAGTATGCCTAACCCCCCCTGCTTTATTGGCGGGCATCCGATGGCCGGTCCTGAGAAATCAGGTTATGCCAACAGTTTGTCACATTTGTTTGAAAATGCATATTATATCCTTACCCCGGGATCAGCAGCTGCACCTGGCTCTGTCGAAGCCCTGTCCGCAGTGATAGAAGGCATCGGTGCCATACCGCTGATTATGTCGGCCGATGATCATGATCAGGCTACCGGCGGTATCAGTCACCTCCCCCATGTACTGGCGGCGGCACTGGTGAATCTCGTTAAGGATATCGATAACGGCACGGGCAGGATAGCAATGCTGGCAGCTGGCGGCTTCAGAGATATAACAAGAATTGCATCATCCAACCCTGATATGTGGAAGAACATCGTACTGAACAACAGGGATCATGTGCTGCAACTGCTGAAAATGCTGAATATGAAGCTGGGAGAGTTTGCATGCCGGCTTGAAAGCGGAGATTCAAAGGAAATATACGACTTTTTCGACGAAGCCCGGCAGTTCAGGGATTCTATTTCGGATCACGGTCACGGACTGCTGCCTCGTATACATAAAATAATAGTCGATGTAGAGGACAGACCGGGGATTATCGGAGAAATCGCAACAATACTTGCGGACAGCAATATAAATATTAAGAACATAAATGTAGCAAACAGCAGAGAATTTGAACAAGGTTGTCTCGTAATCACATTGCCTGACATTGACAGCGTAAATATAGCCTTTGACTTGCTCAGGGAATCAGGCTATAAAGTATATAAGAATAAGTGATTGAATCATTTGATATCAGGGGGGAGTAACGTGTTAGTTGAGAACAGGAAAAGACTCAGGGGAGAAATCACTGTGCCCGGAGATAAATCAATATCTCACAGAGCGGTCGTTATCGGTGCGCTTGCAAGCGGGACTACAGAAATCGAAAACTTTCTTCTTGGTGAAGACTGCATCAGTACCATCGATTGCTTCCGGAAAATGCAGGTCGGCATCGAAATACTGCAGGACAACAGGGTCAAAATCCAGGGCAAAGGCCTGTATGGTCTGAAGGCTCCCGCCTCCGTACTCAATGCAGGACGTTCAGGTACAGCAATCAGGCTGCTCCTTGGTGTACTCAGCGGTCAGCCGTTTACCTCAGGAGTTATCCGCAGTGAATCATCGATGAAAAAGCCGGTGGGCAAAGTAGTTGACTATCTCAGGCAAATGGGTGCCAACATCACAGGAAAGGATGAAGGCAACCTGTGCCCGCTTACGATATCACCTTCCAAGCTGAAAGGAACAGACTCTGAACTCCAGATACATGAAACGCATATAAAATCACCTCTCCTGTTAGCCGGACTATATGCTGAAGGTGTTACCACCGTCAGAGAGCCGGTTAAATCAAGGAACCATACCGAGCTCATGCTCAACTATTTCGGCGCAGACATTAAATCAGACGGCCTTACAGTAGAGTCACATCCGGTACAAAACCTGTATGCCCAGAAGGTATCCATCCCGGGCGATATTTCGATGGCGGCTTATTTCATAACTGCTGCACTTTTGGTGCCCGAGTCTGACATAGTTATAAAAAATGTAGGAATCAATCCCACCAGAACAGGCATACTGGAAGTGTTCAATTCCATGGGCGCAAATATCGAGCTTCTTAACCAGCGCACGGTCAGCGGAGAGAGTGTAGCAGATATTCGTGTCCGGTCGTCAGAGCTTAAGTCTACAAGTATTGGCAGAAACATTATACCCAGCCTTATCGACGAGCTTCCCGTGATCATCACCGCAGCTTCGCTGGCTGAGGGAACTACTGAAATATCGGGCCTTTCAGGATTCAAGGTTAAGGAGTCCGGAAAACTGAAGGCACTTTCCTTCGAACTGTCTAAAATGGGTGCGAAAATTACGGAGACCGCGGACAGTCTTGTGATAGAAGGAAGAAAATCTCTGAGAGGAACCATTGTAGACAGCAATAACAACCATGCACACGCCATGGCACTGTCTGTGGCCGGCCTTGCCGCAGAGGGAGAGACTACGATCCGAAAAACACAGGCTGTTGACATAGTTTATCCGAAGTTCTATGAGACATTGAATAAACTGTGAGAAAAGCAATAAAAACGAGGCGGAAAATTGTCCACCGTTTGAAAGCAATTTTCTTGCTGTATCGTGCAGGCATATATTAATGATAAAATGAAGAATCATTAAAAATGAAAGGCGGCTGTATAAATCGTACAGTCGCCTCTTATTTTAATTTTACAATTATAAAAATATTTTCTTTTAATACGGCCGTTCTGTCAGTCTCCGAATTTGTCCTTGATCTTATAGCCGAGAACCATCAGACTGTCACTGAGATGAACATTTTCTATTACAATATCATACGGGAGTTTCAGATCCATCGGCGAGAAGTTCCATAGCCCCTTTATACCGAGGCGTGCAACCTTTTCCGCCGTTTCCCGTGTGTATTCATAAGGCACTGTCAAAATGGCGATATCAACATGATTACGGCTCACAAAATCATCAAGATCCTTCATATCCATTATTTCAAGCCCGTTTATCTTCTTCCCGATCAAAGCAGGGTCCACATCGAAAATTCCAATGTTTTTAAAGCCTCTTTTTTCGAAATTACCATAGTGGGCTAATGCCTGTCCCATATTACCGGCACCGATTATTATGGTATGGAACATTTTATCTACACCTAATATCCTGGAAACCTCATTAAAAAGCAGTTCCACATTGTAGCCGTAGCCCTGCTGTCCGAATCCGCCAAAGCAGTTAAGATCCTGCCTTATCTGGGATGCGGTTATCCCCATCCTTTTGCTGAGCTCTTTGGATGAGATCCTGGTAATATCCATTTTGAGCAGATCTGACAAGTATCTATAATATCTGGGAAGCCTTTTGATTACAGCAATGGACACATTTTTTCGTGGAGCCATGGAGAGCCTCCTTTATGCTTTATTTACTTCGATTATATAACTTTGATATTTTTTTGTCAATATTGCCCCGATCCGCGTATTCTGCTAGAATTATCTCTCAGGGAAATAAACTTATACTGAATGAGCGGTACAGGAAATGGTTATTTTAACATGCAATGATATATGTTTATCGTTTGGAACGGACGTTATTTTAAATAAAGTCAGCTTCAGGCTGCTCCAGGGTGAGAAAACCGGCCTGGTCGGCGTCAACGGGGCAGGCAAATCCACTTTGTTCAAAATAATTACCGGCAGCCTCCGGCAGGATTCCGGTGATGTTTTTATCTCCAAAGGCCTCAGGCTGGGATATCTTGATCAGAATTCCGGTCTTGAATCCGACAGCACGATATGGGAAGAAATGCTTAAGACCTTTTCACATCTGATATCCGTGGAAAACCGCCTGAAGCTTCTTGAAGCAGACATAAGCAAAGAGAAGGATGAGACCAGGCTCAGCTCCATGATTAAGGAATATGACAGGCTGCTGGAGCGGTTCTCCCGTGAAGGCGGTTATGAATACAACAGCCGCATCAGAGGCGTCCTCCGCGGTCTGGGCTTCGATGATGCTCAGTTCGATCTGCCGGTGAAGACTCTCAGCGGAGGGCAGAAGACCCGTCTGGCCCTTGCAAGGCTTCTGCTGGAGGAACCTGACCTGCTGCTGCTGGACGAGCCCACAAACCATCTTGATATCACAGCCATAGAATGGCTGGAAGACTTTTTGAAAAACTACAAAAAATCTGTGCTGGTCATTTCCCATGACAGATACTTTCTTGATACGGTAACAACGAAGACGATAGAACTTGAAAACTGCATATGCACGACTTACGACGGAAACTACTCCGAGTACGCTAAAAAGAAGGCGGAAGCAAGAATCATACAGCAGAAGCATTATGAGCTGCAGCAGAAGGAAATCGCCAGACTCGAGGCATTTATCGAAAAGCAGCGTCAATGGAACAGGGAAAGAAACATCAGGGCTGCGGAAAGCCGGCAGAAGGCCATAGACAGGATGGAAAAAATCCAGGCTCCGTCAAAGCTGCCCGGCAGCATTGATATCAAATTCACCAGCAGTATAACAAGCGGTAATGATGTATTGTATATTGACCGCCTGTCCAAAAGCTATCCGGGAAAGAAGCTGTTTGAAGATATCAGCTTTGAAGTTAAGCGCAATGAAAAAGTTTTTGTGGTAGGTCCCAATGGCTGCGGAAAATCTACACTGCTGAAGATCCTGTCAGGCAGGATATCACAGGACAGCGGCAGCTTCGGATATGGTCACAAGATCATTCTGGGCTATTATGACCAGGAGCTCGGAGATCTGAATGAAAACAACACGGTTCTGGAAGAAGTCTGGAACGACAATGAAGACCTGAATCATACCCAGATACGCAATGTGCTGGCACAGTTTCTTTTTACCGGCGATGATGTGTTTAAAAATATAGGAGTACTCAGCGGCGGCGAAAAAAGCAGAGTTGCCCTGGCAAAGCTGATGCTGTCAGGTGCTAATGTACTGTTGCTTGACGAGCCCACCAACCACCTCGATATAAATTCGAGAGAAGCGCTGGAGGATGCTCTGCTGTCCTTTGACGGCACCATCCTGGCAGTTTCGCATGACCGTTATTTCATGCGCAAGCTCGCCACAAGGGTTATCGAAATGGAAAACGGCACGATCCGTGACTACAGCGGCGGCTACCAGTTCTATATCGAGCACCGCAGGGCTTCCGGATCAGACAGGACGGATGATAAGGGACGTTCTATGTCTGCTTCAAAGCAAGAACATCTCGAAAGCAAAGAGGACAGGGCAAGAAAAAGAAAGCTGGAAAAGCAGCTGGCTTCGTGTGAAGATGAAATTAACAGGACAGAGGCAAGACTGGCAGCCATTGCTCAGGAGATGTCATGTGAAGATGCCCTCAGCGACCATGTCTTGCTCACTGCCCTGCACAATGAACAGACCGAACTGGAAAGCAGACTTGAACAGCTTTATCAGCAGTGGGCCGAGTTATCGGAGCAGACCGCAGATTTTACTTAAAGTAGCTGTCGATGCCCTTTTTGATCGCCTCTGCAATCAGCGACTGATATTCATCGGTAGCAAGCTTGCGCTCCTCCTCCGGATTTGAAAGGAATCCGCACTCAACTATGGTGGTAGGCGTTTTCAGATTTTTAGTGATGACGATGGGCGGCTTGAGCTGCGGCTCACGTTTATTATTTTTATCCACGTTCTCTCTGAAAGATTTCTGGATACACTCGGCCAGCTTCTTGCTTTCCGGCGAATCAGCCGGATAAAAGGTCTGCGCTCCGTAATACTGCGATTCAGGGAAGCTGTTGGCATGGATGCTGACTACGATATCGGCTCCGCTGTTGTCCATGATCTCCTTGCGTCTTGTCAGATCCTGAAGTCTCTTGTAATATATGTCCGTAGTTCCTTCTTTGTATACAAGCTTATCTTCCTCTCGTGTCATGATCACATTGTAGTTGTCTTTTTCGAGCAGTTCCTTGACCTTGAACGCAATCTTCAGATTGAGGTCCTTTTCCTTCAGGCCGCTGTAATTGCTGATCTTTCCGGGATCCTCTCCGCCGTGGCCGGCATCAACTATCACAGTTTTCTTGTCAGTGGTCTTAGCAGCAGCAGCAGTCTGGGAATCCACATTCATGTTCAGGCTGTAGATAGCCAGCAGCAGTGCGAAAATGAGGCCTATCAGTATTACGTTCGATTTTCTCATTACAATAATCATAAAAACCCGTCTCCCCATTCAAATTCAATATAAGAATATTCAGGGACGGGTTGGACATATTACAACACAGTTGATATGGAAAAATATTAAAAGATGAGCTTAGAAAAAGCAGCTAATATGATCAAATATGATACTTCATTTTCATCCCAGGTACCGCAGGTCGTCGATCTGCCCTCCCAGGCGCTTTACAGCTGACACTATATCATAAAAAGTCTGTTTGCTGATGTTCTGATGATTTTTTTCAAGATAGCCGCGGAGCGCAGGTATTGCCCTGCCGTCACCGTACTGGGCCAGACACGCTGCACCTATTGATTTGTCGGGCATCTCTCTGAATGCTTTTTTCAGCAGTGAGTACACCTTGTCGGATTTGCTTTTGCTGCCGATTTCCGCCAAAGCCATGAGCAAATATTCCCTTGCTGTTTCGGACAGGTCTGAACCGCTGTCCAGCCTGGCAGTGATTACGTCGATGGAAGACGGTCCTAGCGCAACAAGTGTATCCCGGACAGTCTCGCACAGAAGATCATAGGCTTCATGCCCGCCAACGAGGGCATTTATCAATGGTTCTGCCGCTTCCGTCACTTTCCACCTGCCAAGGGTCTTAACCGCCATGATCTGAGGTATAAAGCCATGCTCCTCTTCAGCCGGCAATTCCCCGCAGGCTGTTTTGACAACAAAATCGACCGCCTGTCCTCCGAAGCTGTGGAGTCTGTCAGTATAAATCTGCGGAAACTCATCATCACAGGCAACAGCTCCATAATTGAACGCAGCGGCAATTTCTTCAAAACTCGATATGCCATCAATAAACTCCGCAGGTGTCATACCATCCAGCGCATCAAGCGGAGTGTTCAGCCATTCGTCATATCCCTTCCGCAGGATATCCTGCAATAAGCTGCTGTCATCCATATCCTGACCGTTCTTCGAAAAGGATCTGAAATATGTATCATATGCCTGCCGTGCGGCGGAATTATAG
>ENA-OWOZ01001704-OWOZ01001704.1-bioreactor-metagenome-genome-assembly--contig:-NODE-1704-length-19034-cov-15.258638_pt1 | contig 19034 bp, 27 predicted proteins | sample MGYA00238140_ERZ651804 | MGnify/ENA primary metagenome ERZ651804 (study PRJEB26910, sample SAMN07631232) | bioreactor metagenome | isolation source: Switchgrass digestor | place: USA: Dartmouth... | reverse complement strand
TTAAATTTACCTTATTTTAAAGAGTTGACAGGGGTTGAAAATGGAAATAATAAATAAAATATTTAAATCAAATACGAGCGGTTATTTTAAAGTATTAGAACTTAGATATAAAGATAATAAAAATCAATATTATCTAATTGAATTTTTAGAGACTAAGACTCAAATGATTGCAAGAAAAGTTAATATTGTAAGAGGACAAGTAAAAGATTGCTGGTATAAAACTGTATTTGGAGTAGCTTGCTTAGGCAACATTAAACCACACGAACATCCTGAATTATACAGAATATGGAAAAATATAATAAGCAGATGTTATAATAAAAAAGATAAATGGTATAAAAGTTATGGTGGCAAAGGAGTGACAGTAGACCAAAGATGGTTGTGCTTTGAATATTTTTATAAAGATGCAATATTGCTTGATGGTTATGATGAAAATAAAATCGGAAAAGGATTGATTGAGTTAGATAAGGATTTAAAACAAAAAGATGTTCCGATATATAAAAAAATATATTCTAAAGATACTTGCATATGGATTGATAAATCAATTAATAGAAAAAATGCATTTGAAAAAAGAAGAACATTTAAAGCAATATCACCTGACGGAAAAGTATATATTGCTAACAATCAAACAGAATTTGCTCGTGAACATAATTTACATAATATTAATTTATATTTAAACAATAAAAGAAAAAATAAAAAAGGATGGAAATTTGAATATTTAGACTAAAAGGAGGTGTAATATGCTAACTTTATTATCATGGATAGCAACAATAGGAAGTATAATTGGGAATATTGGAGTAATTAAAAAGAAACTATGGGGAATGCAGATATGGACTTTTGGAACTGCTATTTGGATAGTTTACGCTATACTAACACACAATACAGCACAATTAATCATGTTTTGCTTTTATGAATGTTTAAACATATTTCTGGTGCAATTAGATATTTACTCGGATTTAAGATATCTCATACGCTGTAATCTCCAGTTTTTATTGCTCTTATTGAATTTGCTAATATGGATGGTATCATTGGAAACAAAATAAATATTAATATAAAATGGAGGTTTTATCGTGAATAATTTTGAAAAACACAAACAAATATGTGAAAAACTAAATGAAATTTATCAAGCCAAGAATAGAGATTACGGAAATTCATTCGGCGAGATGTATAAAAAATTAGGTATTATTTCTGCTATTACAAGAATTGGCGATAAATACAACAGACTTGTTAGTTTAGGTACTAAACCCGAAAGTGAAAGACGGGTTAAAGACGAGACTATAAAAGATACGCTAATGGATTTGGCTAACTATGCAATTATGACAATTATTGAATTAGGAGGTAATTGATGTTTATATATACTATAGGTAGTCTTACATATTATTATCGCACAAAACAGCCAGAAAAAGGGCATATATGGAGAGAAATGCTAAAACAATGGGCTTCTGATAATGGCGTTAAAGTTTTTGATCCTGCTTCTACTTACGCTAAAGAAAGTAATCATTCTTATAATCCTAAACTGTGTGTAGAACAAAACAATTATTATATAGATAAGTGTGATATAGCAGTAGTTAATATGGATTGCCTTGAAGAAAGTCCTGGGAGTATATATGAATTAGTTAGATTTAAAGAATTAGGAAAACCAGTAATAGCATTTGGAAAAAGTAAATGGGATTGGAGTCCACATATACAATATTGCATATCTCACCAATGCGAAACTTTAGAAGAATTAATTAACTTGCTATCGAATATGTTTAATCAAGGAAATTTTTAATTAGGGAGGGAAGTGGGCAACTATGACGAACAATTTAATTACCCCAAAAGAATTTTATAAATACTTATGCAAAAATGGGAAGGGTACAATAGGAATAAATACCGTTTATAAGATGGTTAGAAGGAAAGATTTTCCTGCATTGAAAATAGGCAAAAGATTCTATATAATAGAAAATAAAGTTGATGAATGGTTGAATAAACAAGCAGAAAAGTTTTGGTGTTAGAATTACTGTACAAAATTGAAATTACTGTACAATTACTGTACTAAATTTTAAAACAAAACCGCAAATACTTATAAAATAAGGCTTCTATAAATTGTTATACGTGGTCTGCAAACCTTTATTCCCCAGTTCAAATCTGGGTGGCGCCTCCAGAAATAGAATCCCGTAAGATGCTTAAAATCAGCGTTTTACGGGATTTTTTATTTCAAAAAACGCTCAAATATTGTTACAAAATTTTGCATTTTTTCACCCGTTTTAACCATCTTTTACTGAATGATTACTGTACTAATTACTGTACTTGTCCTTGATTTATATTGCAATATATGATAATATTTCTACGAGGTGATTTCTAAATGAAAGGTACTTCTGTTGAGAAAAAAAAGAAAAAGAAAAGGGCTCATGGAGAAGGAAGTATATATCAACGGAAAAATGGATTGTGGACAGCATCAATACAAATTGGTACAGACGAATCAGGTAAACCCATTATTAAATACTTTTATTCAAAAGAACAAAAAGAAGTAGTAAACAAACTAAATGAATTTAAATTACTCCGAGCACAAGGTTTTGATAAACTAACATCTACTACGCTTAAAGATTATATTACTAGCTGGTTGGTTAATGTAAAATTTTATGAACTAAAACCATCGTCTTATGACCGTTTAGAATCCACTATTAACAATCAAATTATTCCTAGACTTGGTTTTTATAAATTAGATGTTAAAAATGAACTTACTGCTTCTATTATTCAAACAGAATTAATTAATAAAATGTTTGCAGAAGGTTATTCTCATTCTTCTATTAAAAAAGCCTACAATGCATTAAACGGATGCTTAAAATATGCTTCAAAAAACAGACAAATTCTTTTTAATCCTATGGAAACAGTTGTCATGCCTTCAGAAACAAAATTTGAAAAAAAGGAAATCAAAATACTAACTGATGATGAAATAAAAAGATTTGAAGAAGCTTGTACTGTAAAACATAAAAATGGAGAATTGGTTTTTAAAATAGGATATGGATTTATACTAATACTCTATACTGGAATTAGAATGGCAGAAGCATTAGCTTTAAAATGGTCTGATGTAGATTTGGAAAATAAAACCATTAAAATTGATAGTAGTGTAGTTATGGTTAAAAATCGCAAAGCAAATGATAATGCACCAAAAAATATTTTAATTGAACAAGATAGTACTAAAACACAAAAAAGTAAAAGAACTATTAAATTGTGCAAAAAAGCCTATAATAGTCTTGTTGAACTCAATAAAATATTTAATTACGATAAAGATGATTATATTTTTCAAACAAGAAACAAAACGCCAATAAGACCACGAAATTTACAAAATACATTTGATACTATATTAGCTAGAGCAAATATAGAACACAAAGGTATTCACTCTCTCCGTCATACTTTTGCATCTATGTTGTTCAAAAAGAAAGTAGATGTAAAACACGTTAGTGAAATATTAGGTCATGCAGATGTAAGAATTACTTATCAAACATACATCCATTTGATACAAGAACAAAAAGATAGTGTTATAGATTTACTTGACGAAGAATAAAGGAAGGGAATATCCCTTCCTTTATTTATTTAATTTTAAACTTTTATAACTAAATTAGGACTTTCGGCTAAGTTATTTGTAAAATCCTTATTCGCCTATATTTCTTCATTTATTATTTTTAAGTTTAACCCCGCAATAATTAACTGACGCAAAATATCTTTTCTATTATCTGTCAATTCAATTCCAAATGTAATGCATTTATCTACAACAAAATCATATACTTCTTCTGCAAGTTTATCTATATCTTCATTATTATCAAATACAGCCAATACATACTGTATGCCGTCATTTACAATATCACCAATTAAACGTATTTTATCTTCTTTTTCTAATTTAAGTTCTTTTACAATATCAAGAGTTAAATCAAAAACTCTTGCTACTGTTAAAACATCTTCTTTAGTAATAATGCCTTTTCTCTGTAAATATTTTATTCCAATCACAATTCCAATAGCAATTCCTAAAATACCTATAATTATAAAAATGCTATAATCCATATATTAAACCCCCTCGACTATTTTCCTTATATCTTCTAGCTTCTTTTTTAATATTTCGTTTTCTTTTTTGTAAACGGATACCAGAAATGGACTTCTGACTACTACCAGAGAATCCCCTGACTTTAGTCATGGGGAGTGTCAATTGTTGTACTATCCGAACTAAACCTTGCACTATCAACTAAGCCTTCACCAATTATATAAGCAATTAGCACTGAGCAAGCTGAAATTATTGAAACAACCTGTTCAATGGTTAAATCATTCACATTAAAAGCAACCAAGATTGCTGTAACAAAACCTGTAACCGCTGCCCAAAATTTTCTGCTTGTCAACTTTTGTTTCCAATTTATTTTATCCATTATTATTCACCTTTCTTATCTTTTATTTTTTCTCTTTTAATAAAACTAAGGAAAAATAATTCCCCAGTAGTAAAAGAGAACCAGCAGCCAACTAGTGCCGCTGGTTCATTGCCAGTACGTAAAAATACATAAAATACTCCAAGAGTAAATAAAATGTTTAAAATAATAATCAGTACAACTATAAATTTGGAATACTGACCTTTCCTTTTCTTACTTTTTAGAATATTATCTATAGCTTCTTTCAATAATTCTTCTTGAGTCATATTATCACCCCTCAAACACAACTGCTTTATTTGCATTATCCCAAGAAACCTTAAAACCTAAGCTTTCTCCAACATCTCTTATCGGTATGTCATAATTCTTTATTTTAATGTAATTAACTCCGTCTTTAACATATCCCTTAACCTTTCTAAGCTTCCCATTAATTTTTAGATTTATTTCCCCATTTGAATGCATTCTTTCTTTCACCTTTTCTTTTATTTTTTTAAATTCCTCAGGATTTTTGACATAGTATCTTGGGCAGTCCTTTTTCGTAACATCATAATGTCTAAAAATACTTTTCAAAGGATCTAAATTAAAAGTCTGACACAAATAAGCACATAATTCAATCAGACTATCCATAGTTGCTTTAGAAAAGCGACCTGTCCAGTCTGGATGACAACATTCAATTCCAATAGAACAGCTATTCCATTCACTGTCCCCAGCATGATAAGCCACTTCTGACGTTGGTATACATTGAATTATTTCCCCGTTAATATCAATGATATAATGGGCACTGGCATATCTATCTTTTAAGTTATTAAAATAATTCCGATTTGCCATGGCAGATGTTCCTGGGTTAGCAACCCAATGAATAACCAATTTATCTACCTTTTTTAATTGTGTTCCTGGTCTACTATATTTGTTATTGGCTAAAAATTTTTCAGTGATATTCATTTATTTAATCACCCCCTGTTGAACTGCATAAAAAAAGAAAGCTACAAAGCTTCCTACTAATAATCCAATAAACCACCGCATAGTAATATTTAAATTTGAAAGTTGCTGTATTAACCCTTCGAGTCTTTCTTCTAGTTTTGAATTGACTTGTTCAATTCTGTCTAATCGCTCTGAATGACTATTTAACCTTTTTTCTGTTACATCTAATCGGTAATTTATTTGGTTATGTCTTTCATCACATACTGATTTATCCATTTATCCAATTACCTCACTTTCTTTAAAATTGAGGAAAACAGGGCATAAAAAATACACCCTGCGGTGTTGCATATAAATATCCTATAGTTAAGATTCATCTCCATCCCATGTAGGCTGATATACTTCATTAGGATACTCAGATGTAACATCATCAGTTACTACATTACCATCATTATCAACCCTAATTCTAAATTTTTTCTGGCCATCGGGAGTTGTTACAACTAGACCCTTTCCACGTCTCGCATAATGCATAGCTATATCTCCTCGTCCTTGAATTATATTAAATATGGGACCCGGTTGGCGACTGTAAAACGATATGCTTCCCCTGATTGTAAGAGTATTGATATTGGTTGAAATAGCTTGATTGTTAAACGCCCCTCCGAATTCAAGCCAAGGACAGTAAGTAGAGCCTCTTTTTGTCACAACAAAATAACCTGGTCTTCTATTGCTGCGATTCTCTTCTGCTCCTATCCAATCTCCCACTTCTATAATATTTCCAAACATTTCTAATGCTTCTCTATGAGTAACAATTTTAATACCCTTAGCCTTAGCTTGAGTAATAGCATAATCCACTCTATCAGGTAAGTCAGCATCCTTATTTGGGTGACCAAAAAACATTAAAAGACCCTTCTTTTGTACAACCTCGTCCAGTTGATTTTCTATAAACTGATTGTCTTTACCATCAATTTTAACACGCCACATTTCAAAAGTACGCAGAGGCTCTTGTTCTAATGCTGCAATTCCTTGATGTATACCTGGTTTAGTTCCTGATGCTGAGGTGTAGTATTTGGCTGCCAATATCCTTGCAATACTGTCATTTTTTCCGAATGGATAAGCATGATTTTTGACATCTAATCCTAACTGTCTTAATGTAAAAAGATTGCCAAGTAATTCTCGTTCATACTCTGCCCAAGATAATCGTATTGTAGCTTCGATGGTGTACGAGTTTTGAATAGGTTGTTGGAGTTCAATATATGAACCTGTTGCATTTTCGCCATAATCAACGGCGATTATAGTTTCCTCAACTTCTCCTTCTTTTATCTGTAGTTCCACAGTATTTGTTAAACGGTAAAAATACTCATATGGTTTTTCTAAATATATTTTATTATCATTTACAGTAATTGGTAATAATGGGTTCCTTCCGTCTAACGGTTTATGGGTTTTGGTATGACATCCAATTTCCCAGCCATTAGCCTCCAGGATTTTTAATTGGTCTAACGTCATAAATTGACGAGTGCCCAAAACACGGTCTTCTATTTGCCCCATTGCCCCTGATGATACATAAGACACACCTGGCACTCCGTGTGCTTGATGCACAGGTAACATATTTGTGAAATCCTCTAAATATCCATCATCATAAGTAAGCACAAGGGTCGGCTGTTGTTCTGGGTATAATTCATGTCTATAGAGCGATAAGTTTTTTGCAGGCAAATGGGCATCGGTTACATTTTCTGCCTTATGTGCAGCTAATTCATCTGCATTAGTATCAGTCTTAGTTTTTAATGTTTTTACATTTTCCACCAAAGCATTATAATCATATTCAGTAAAGTTTCTCGCTATCACTGTTCCAGAATTCCAACTCCGAGCAACTCCTTGAAATCCCCGCTCTACTGTAAGGGCATTCCCGTTTACTTCCAACACTTTTACTGTTTCAGCACTTGTACCGGTCCCTAAAGTCATGAGATTCGGTAATTCTTCAGGTACTTTTGTTTCATCCAACACATATATAATGGTGTCCTCTGCATTAATATCGTTGGTTATCGTTGTTTCGGGAGAATTAACCATCCCTCTATACATTTCTAACATTAATAATCACCACCTCCGCGGCTATTTGTAAATATTTGCATGAATACATTAGCAACGATTCTAGTCATTTTGTCCGGTATAATCTCTATCGTGTGCCAGGTATTTCTATTTATTTTTCCAGCGCTATCTGTACTAAGATATTTTACTATATCAATATCTTGCCCTGGTTGCGTCTGTGGAATTGATTCTCCATCTACTTTTATAGTAACGCTATCGGCTGTAGTCCCCTGATATATTCCGAATTCAAGCTCATGAGTATGGTCAGGTATTGTTACATTATGTTGATGATTAGGGATGCTTATGTTGTGTTGGTGATTAGGTATTGTTATATCGTGTCTATGATTAGGTATATTAACATAATGTCTATGTGGGTGACTATGTCTATCTAACGCATGAACATGCGGAGGGTCCCCTGCAGGGGTCATCATATGTCCTTCTACTGCAGTTCCTATATCCCAAAGTTCCCGTACATCGCTCATATCAGTAGTGCTAGTAGTTCCACCGCCGCTTGAACTAGTGGTTGTACCTCCACCGCCGCTCGAACTAGTTTGAGTAGTAGCACCTCCCGCGCTTGTACTTGCTACAGTTCCACCGCCACCAGCAATAGCTTTTGAATACGCTCTGAAAGCCTCCAATTGATAATTCAATACTAATTTGTTTATCCTAACCATAGTGTCGGGTATATACACTCTCATTATTGCAGGGTTTTGAGGATCTGCATTATCTGCAAAAGGAACTATCATCTGATTAGTTGCCCCCTGGGCATAGACTTCATTAATTCTAGTCCTAGATTGTAAGTCTGATATGCTTCCTGCTACATCCCTATTCTTGTTTGCTACTTCAATTTCTATATCCCCTGGACTGCCGGTTATATCTGACTTCGATACTTTTACGATTGGTAAATCCTCTATGATATTGTCTTCCTTGTCGATGATTCGAACAATATCGCCAGGGAAAAACCTTTCATATTTGTTTGGGTTCCTCCTGTGCAAATCCACAGCTTTAACAGAGTATGACTTGTACGGGTTCTTGAGTTCATTGAGCAATGCCTGACCATAAGCCTTTAATGTTTCTGCACTCTCAAAGCGACGGTCAACCAATATGCTTGATTTTATGCCCCATGTAGTAGCCTCTCCGTTTGCTTGAAGATAAGGCACCCCGCCGTTTACACTTTCTATACTCAGTTGATTATCGCCCTCACCATATCCAAGACAGTATAGCCTTGTCACAATGGAGGTCGGGTCCACTTCTTTTTGTATCTCCGTCATGTTTTTCTTGTAGATGATGTCGGCTTTGAATTTAGTCGGCAGTTTCCGAAGATGGATTCTCCAAACGCTACCGGTGGTGTCAAATTCCCACCGATACTTTTCGTCAAAGGGCTGAGGAATGGAAAAGAGAGCAGCCAGCAAGTTCTCGTTCTCCCACTTGTATTCGAACTGTCTTTCAAATTCACATACTCCCAGTTGCCACCTGGGGGTAAGCTGATGGTCAAGGATGTATCTGATTACTTGAGCCGTTCTAATGCCAATTCCGCCTATCTGGTGATACCTAAAGAGCACGTCATCTAGCAGAGTTGCTAAGACGTGCTCACATTGGTAAACAATATCACCGGCTGTATTCCGAGTTAGTCTAGAGGGCATAATCCGGAATAGTTCAATCCGCTCCCTGCCGTCGTAAATTTCCACGTAGTTGAAGGGCTGACAATAGATGTTTTTCGGGTCATCAGCAGGTAAAGTGAAAGTGGCATACCAGAGTTCGTTCAGTGTTAGCTCATATCCGATATTATAGGCGTTCTGTAGATAGGCTAGCTTCTTCATGTTTCTATCGTATACTCTTATAATGTTATCCACTACAACCACCTATCTTTCCAGATGATATCAAAACTAATTTCCCTGGATTCGCTCTCATCGTTGTATTCAATGACATTCTCGCCATTTAACAAAGTTATGAACTCACTATCTGCTGCAAAAAATTCCATAGCGTTTTCTCCGTTCAGAGTAACTGTCAGGTCACAGGTATTGATTACTAACTCATCGCCGGGGCGCAGCACCAAATCTTCAAAACGCATTACCTGCTTACCAGATAACTGCGGAGTTGCTTGCGTCAGCATTACCAGAGCTGCGTCTTCAGCTTCTACGATAAATACTTTAGTTCCATCAGCGTAACCACCCAAAGTAAGTAGACAAGAGCCAGCGGCATATCTGACTATAGTTCCATCAAAAAGTCCATTTAATTTCAAGCTCGCCTTGCCGCTAGCGCTTATCGTCCGTTGAGCGCTTACCGGAACAACGCCTAACTTCATGAGAGCAATCCCATTATTGCTAGAAATAGTTACGCTTGGAACATTAAACTTACCTCTGTTGTAGGGTTGCCTATTAAACATAGGACCACCTCTATTCCATAGTTACTTGCAAATTACCTGTTTCAATAGTAAAACGATTTCCTGTTTGAATGTTTTCGACCCTAGAAAAACTTCCTCTACATAGCAAATCGCCCCCGGTTTGAGCAGTCCTGATACCCCAATGCGATACCTGCCCCCAATCGCTTTGAGCGATTGGAAACTCTATCTTTTGATTATTAGTAATTACTGCCTTATCTCCGACCTGCGTGGGAGCGCCGAATGTTATTTGTTGCCTTTGGTAGCCCTGTCCACTAACTTCTGTCCCTGTATCTGCATCTGTTGGGTCATTGATGTATAAGGCTAAATATAGTTGCGTAGGTTGAGCCACTGATTGATTCCTGAAAAAATAATTCAAAATAGCTTCCTCAAGCCAATTGCTTGCACTTGCCAATTATATCGCCACCTTTCGTGTAATAGTGATTCCTTCTATATCCGTTTCACTTATATTTTTAATAGTGATTATGCAGCAGGTTTCAGCGGTACCCGTCACGTTAGCCACGAGATTATAAGGCTTTTCCGTAATACTTGGAATGTTTACCTGCCGGTATTCTAAAGACTCCGCAAAGGGCTGACATTCAAAAGTAACAGTGAACAGGCCGGCAGGCAGGAGTTCCAACTGCTCGATGCCGACATAACCATAGACGGCGGCATCATATGCCTTGTCAGGTTCATCATCGAATATTAGATAACCCTTTCCGCTCAGCCATCTTGCCACATCCCGGGCTTTTGTCCTAAGTGTTTGCCAATCAGCGTTGTTTAGAAGCCCCACCCTAACCTGTATAGAACGCTTCTCATAGGTATTTAGGCCAAAATCAATAGTTCCATGTCTACCCGGAATTGTAAATTCATTTTTGCGAAGTTCCGGAATGAGAGACCGGTCCACACTCCGGACGCCAATGCCGAAATTGGAGGAATGGATATTCCGGAAAGTAAATCCTATCATGTTAGAGCTAACCCCCTTCCTCTATTTTTTTGTTGCTGTAGTCTATACAATTCTTGAGCAACTTTCTTGATGTCGTTTTCTTCTCGTATTACAGCATTTACCACAAAGCTATTAGTGGTGTTGAATGTAGAAGAAGTGAGGTTTTGCGACGACATATTCGGTATAGCAGCGTTAAGAGTACTTTGTAGTTGAGGTATAGCCTTTTTCATACCGTCCATAAACCCTTCAACCATGTTATAACCCCAATCCTCAATAAAACGTCCTTCTCCCTTCTTGGCAGGAGAACTAAATCCTAAGTAATCCTTCACAGTTCCAATTACACCTGACACTGCATCTTTTACGTTACTTATCATCGAATTTATTCCATCAATAAATCCACTTATTAAATTTTTACCCCATTCTACAGCACTTTCAAATAAATCACTAAACCAACCGGATATACTATCCCATAACAATCCGAATGCCCCTTTAAGCAAATCCCATGCTCCTTCTACTATTGCCTTTATTCCATCCCACATACCTTGCCATATATTCTTTATTCCTTCGCCCATTTTTTCCCAATCGCCTGTAAAGAGCCCAACGAACACATCAAATATACCTCGTATTATCTTTAATACTGAGTCGATTACTGTTTTTACCGTATTCCATACAATATCCCATGCGTTTTGGAGGAAATCACCAAAACCTTCCCACTTACTAGATACAAAATTAATAAATATTTGAACTAAATTTTTTATAACATCAAAAATACCATCGATTATGGATTGAATTCCATTCCATAATCCTTCCCATATTTTTGTAAGCCCTTGTCCAAATCGTTCCCAGTCGCCTGTGAATAATCCTATAAATACGTCTAATATGCCTGAGATAATCTCCATTACCGAATTAAATATGCCTGCAATAGTATTCCATATTGCATCTGTTATACCTTTTATTTGTTCGCTGTTTTGCTCCCAAAATTCTTTTATAGCATTAAAAATAGTAGTAACTATATCCTTTATGGCCCCCATCACTATAGAAAATAACTCTTTTATTTGTTCCCATACTTGTTTTACGTTCTCTCTAAATTCTTCATTCGTATTCCAGAGACGCACAATAATAGCGATTATCCCTGTTATTGCTGCAATTGCAATTCCGATAGGACCTGTCAAAGCGCCTATTACAGCAGACAATCCTCCTGTAGCTGCTGTTGCGCCGCCTGTAGCTGCAGCTACACCCCCGGCAGCTGCAGAAAAGCTACTAAATAAACCCATAATTGCGCTTATACCGGAGGCAATTTTGCCTACGATAACAAGTAGTGGCCCTATCGCGGCAGCTAAACCGCCAATAACGAGAATGGCGTTCTGCATTTCTGGACTTAGATTTCTAAACCAATCTGCCCCCTTCTGTAGTATTTCAACAACTTTTTCAATGATTGGTGCCAATTTTTCCTGAAGAAGTGCCGCTATATCAGAACCGACAAGTTTGAGATTATTAAAAGCAACCGTAAATTGGTCCACAGGGTCAAGTGTCCCCTCGTATGTCTCAGTTACTGCCCCTGCTGCCAATTTTGCGGCATTTGCAAAATCTTCAAAATCCAGAGCACCTCTCTGTATGGCATCTAACATAAAAGTTGCGCCTTTCGTGCCAAAAACTTCGCTGGCAATATTCAAGGCTTCGGTTTCGTCCGCTGTATTCTGCAACTTTGTCACAAGCTCTGTCAGGCCATCTTCCAGTGTTTTGCCTTCTTTAGCAAACTGCACCTGGGCTCTGGATAGATATGACAACGCTTTGCTGCTGTCTATACCCTTTTGCTCAAATGAGCCCATTAAAGATGTAGCTTGCGCAAAGTCCAGTCCTAATGCTTTAAGTTGCGGTGCGCCTTTGATGACACTATCAAACAGTTTATCTGTTGAAACACCTGTATTTTGAGCTGTGAGTGTTACTGCATCAAGTACTTCATTAAGATTGTCTGCAGATAATCCAAAAGCTTCAATGGCTTCTTTGGAATTTATTGTGGCGATTGTAACATCCTGTCCATTTATCTGTGCGAATTTAAGCAACAATGTTGTTGCTTCTTCAAGTTTTTCTCCTGTAAATCCGAACTGAGTATTTACTTCACCTATTGCCTCTCCTACAGCTTGTATTTCAGCAGGCAAAGTCTTAGTTACGTTTCTAAAAGACTTCTCAAGTCCTTCCATTGCCTCGCCTGTTGCGCCTGTTTTGGTCACAATAGTATCAAGAGCACCGTCAACCTCTTTCCAAGCAACCATTGATGCAGCAGCAGCGCCAACTATAGGAGCAGTGATTTTTGTGGTCATCTCTTTGCCTATTTCAGTTGTTTTCTTTCCGAACTTATCAAGATTTTCTGCTGTTTCTTTCCATTTATTGTTTGTCTCTTTAAGCTGATTTTCGAGTTTTTTAAGATCCTGTTCAGTTTTTATTACTTCTCTCTGTATGGCTCTATACTGTTCTTCTCCTATTTCGCCACGTTCAAACTGTTGTTGTACTTGTTTTTCTGCTTCTCTTAAAGTTTCTAATTTACTCTTTGTATTTTCTATTGCTTCACTTAATAACCTTTGTTTCTGAGCCAAAAGCTCTGTGTTTTTAGGGTCTAATTTAAGAAGTCGTTCTACTTGTTTGAGTTCCCCTTGAATGTCTCTGGTTTTTTTATTTACATCTTCTAAAGCCTTCGTAAGTTTCTGTGTATCCCCGCCTATTTCAATTGTTATTCCACGAATATATCTGCTCACTTTTTCACCTACCTTTAAAAGGCGTCAAAATCCGCTTGCTCTGCTATCCTTATTTCTTCCTCTTTATTTTCTTCATTAGAGTTAAGATTGTTATAAGTCGTTAAATAACCCACTATCATGCCGACAGTCATTTCGTTAAAGTCTGACAAAGTTATGCCCCTCTCCAATGCTCTAACCATCAAAACTTCTGTAGTTAGTTTAAACGAAGAGGGGCTTTTATCATCATCTTCTATTTTTTTTTACTTTGTACTGTTGATTTTAAGCAACTAAATATCATGTCAACGACTTCCGGAATAATGTCTATCAAAGGAAATTCACTAAATGTATCCAGCCACTCCATTGGAGGTGGTATAGATGGGTCTGCTGTCTTTGCTAATGTCCATACAAGATTATAAAATACTTCCAAGTCCAATGCTTCATAATTAGTTAATTCATTAGTTTTCGCATCTATTGAACCCTGCAACTTAAAAATATCCTGTAGCGCGTCTCTACCAAACTGCGCTTTATATTTCAGCAAAAAAGCGCCAGTGCTTTTGAATTTTACCTGGCGCCCATCTATCGTCAATATTTTTTCCATCTAATCACTCCTCTACAGAGTCTACATAGGTATATACTTGTTGATACCAAGTATTATATTGTGCTTGTCCTGGTTCTACTTTTGCTTTTACCATTCCAGTATCAGGAGCAGGACTTGCTACAATACTCATAGTTTCTGTCTGCGGTTCTGCGGTATTTGTTTTTGTCGCGCTTTGCAAATTAGGTCTGCTTGGGCTTACATTATATAAAACATGCCTTACTGCATTTTTGTCGCCGCTAAATTCAAAAAGCAGTGCAAAGTTTTTGGGTATTGCATTAGCATCTTCAAAAAGCACTCCGTTTGCATCTTCTTTGTACCCAAGCACATCTTTTTTAAATTCATCCGGGAATAAAGCTACTTCTAAATCACCTTCATATCCATCATTTGTGCTTGCAGTGTAATATAGCATATCATCTGCATAAAAATCCGTTCTTTCCCCTCTGGGGCTCAACGTAAGATTTACCGCCCCAGGTATTGACTTTGGTGTATCGTAAGTAATCTCACCGTCATTTTCAGTTATAACTGCATAATGAACATTTTTAAGCCCATACTTAACTTTATTTGCCATCTTCATACCTCCTAAATTTGAATTTCATAAATAACTTGATACATTTCTTCGCTTTCGATGTAGGTTTCTGACTTGTCGTAATAAATATCGTTTTCGTCAAAAACATTTTCTAACAACTGTTCACTTTCTAAATCTTTCTTTTCTGAATACAATTCAACTTGATAATTATCAAATCTCTTATATATCTTGCTGTCTGCTGCAAAATTGCTAGAGTAAGTAAACAGATAAATTATATAAGGCAGGCTAGGAGGCTCGTCAAAGTGGTGATAAGCAACTGGTAATCCTGTAGATTTCAATAAGTTATATAATTCATTCTGCGTCATGCTCCTAACCTCCTTTAACAACTTTCTCAACTTCTGCGGTAAATTCGTTAATCACCTGCTCCTCAACTGGTCTGATGTGGGATTTGCCTTGCACTCTGCCACCATCTCGTTTAGCATGACCATATTCTAGCAGATGGGTTAATCCAGGTTTATTTTTGTTGTAGATTATGTGAGAATTTGTTTCTCCAAGCTTTTTCTCTGTTTTTTTAGCCCATCCCTTAGCATATTCTCCAGTTTTCTTCGGTGATTCAGCTTTCAATTCTTTTACTGCGTTCTTTACTATTCTTTCACTTGCCTCATCTATTCCTTCTATTATATCCTTTGTATATTCCGCTAGCCCTTTAGCTATTTCATTTGCCAATTGGTCAACTGATATATTAGACATTACCAATCACCTTCTCACATATCAATTCCATTTCCTCAAAGTCCTTCATGTACGTTCTTATCACTTTATATTTTTTTCCTTCAAATTCAACTTTTTTTTCTCCGTTGAATTCATAAGCATGAATTATAAATGTGATTTCAGGTTTTAGTCCTGCTTGTGCTGCCGCGTAAAATTCATTTCTGCCAATCGATTTAACTGCACATAATATATTTGTTCTTGTTTCTATTTTTTTCTGCTGACCTATCTCGTCATATTCTATTGTGTAGTCTATCAGTGTTAATTCGTGATCATATGTCATTTTGCTCATCCTTTTTAGCTGCATGAACAATCAAATTATGCAGTCTGTATTGAAGATATCTAGGCATAGCACCTTCACTGTCTCTGTTTTGGTATCTCCATGTAGAATAATCTACCACGAACATAAGGTGATACGAATTAGTACTGTCTAATATTATACCTTTTTCGTCTTCTAATTCTTTTATTACTCCATCTACAATAGCAAGTAAATAGGTATCCCTAACGTTTGTAGAGATGCCTAATCTTGCCTTAACTAATTCCAGTACGGTTGATGTGTCCATTTACATCAACTCCTTTATCATCTCTGCTTTTGTCATTCGTGTATTTAACTCGACTCCTTTGCTTTTTGCATATTCAACTAATTCCATTTTGGTCATACTAGAAAGCCATCCTTCAGTTAAAGGATACTTATCGGCATAATCTTTCCAACTCCCGTCTCGCTCTATTGCCTCTACTAAAACACCATGAGCGGTAGAGTTTATTTCCTCATACCGCTCATGAGTTATATCTATTATCTGCCCAGTTTCGTATATTTCTTTTGTATATTTGTCTCTAAATTTCCTTAAAACCTTTGCTTTCATTTAATTCAACTCCTTAGGCCTCAGGAGCATCTTGGATAGTCACTAAAACAAATGCTTCAGGCTTAACTGGTTTACCGTCAAATCTGCCTTTTCCTCTAAATGCTGTCTGGTCTTCACTAAATTTCACATGAGTTGAACTATCTATAGTAATGTTTTCCCTTTCTACCAATGTATATTTTGAGAAGTCCCCAAATAGCACGGTATCATCATCAAGGTTATTGTTGAACACTACTCTAAGTCCTACTAAATCAGGTTGTCTTAAGTTTGGTAATTTGCCTACTACATTCCCATTAGAATCTACTTGTATGCTGTACTCTACAAGTCTATTGTAATATGTTGAACGTTTCATAAGTGCTACAATTTCACCAACACTATCTTCTCCTGTGTCTATTAGCCCAACCTTCTTAATTAAGTTTTTAAGCAAGTTTTCATCTGCTTCTACGGTTACTTTATTTTCAGCAGGAAGACTTGGAATAATTCCTGTTGGCTGTTTGTTCGCTGCGCCTTCGCCTTTTACTATAGCTTTGTCTAGTGCTTTTGCAATAGCTCTTGCAATTTTATTTGTTACGTAAGCGTCAAGATTAATTATGCTATCTTGTAATAGATAGTTGTCTACAAATGTTACTTTGCCTACTTTAAATCCATCAAAATCAATGTTTGTAATAGTTCCTACATCTCCAGCAGGAATAGTTCCGCTTTGTTCAATCCATGTTGCTGGAGCAGTGTCTGTATCTACAAGTATTCTAGTGGTTCCCTTTACTTGAATTTTGTCTACAAGAGGATATAAAGTTGTATAATCTCCCATGATGTCCATTATTCTATTTACTACAATGTCAGGGATTGTTAGTTCTCCGCCTGTTACTGCTCTCAAATTCCTAAATTTCTCATAAAACTCTTTTACTTCGCTTCTCTCGTAATATTCGCCAGTCCTTAATAATTCCCTAACTTGCATTCTATTCATATTCTCACTTCTCCTTTCAGATTTCTTTGAATCTCTTTTTCCATTTTTAGGCTCTTTGGAATTAAGTTGCTCTAATTCGCCTTCAAGATCTGCTATTTCGCTTTCTAAATTAGATTTTTTTTCATCTAGTTCTTGTTTTTCTTTTTCAAGTTTATTTACTTCTTCCTCAACTGTATTCACTTCTTCATCTGTTTGTGCCTCTTCTAGTGCTTGTTCAAGTTCTGCTTCTCTGGTCTTTAGTTTTTCTTCTTGATCTATTAGTTCCTGCAAACTAGCTTTTCTTTGTTCAATTTTTTTAGATAGCATTAATTGTCTTAACATATATTCCTCAACCTCTCTTTCAATTTATTTTTTCTTAATTTAAGTTGTTTTTCTTTATATTGCTTGTAATCTTTCTTTCTAGCACTTATTGAAGTAGTCGGATAAGCAGGAAATGTTACTGGAGACACTTCTTTTAAGTCAATTTCCCTCAAAATAAACTTAACTGTTCCATCTTCTCTATTCTCTGTCTCTTCTTTGATAATATTAAAGCCAAAACTACAAGCGTTTATGTCTCCTCTTTCTATTCTTGCTAGAATATCCATGGCTTGCTTGTCGTTTTGGTTTATTTTTACTCTACCATATACACCTTTTTCATCTGCTTTTAGTTCAAGTGTTCCGTTGCCTGTTCGACCTAACACAATACTTGTGTCATGATTGAATAAACACCTTATATCGTTATTTTTTAGGCTGTTTACAACTGCTTCAGGACTTACTTCTTCATATACGCCTGGCCATAATTCAGTCTCTTCGTTAAATCTAATGAAATATCCTTCGATATATCTTTCTTTTTCTTGTTCTCTGACCTTAAAATCTGTCTTAAGATATATCTCTCTAGTCTCCACTATCATCACCTCCCGGTATAAGCTTTTTCTGGTCACCTATTTTGTCTAGTGGTATATAGTTCTCAAGTATTGTGAGTTCTGATAATCCTTCTTTAGGCGATAACCCTAACCAGTCTCTAACTTCATTTCCTGTCATTATACCTCTAACAAACATGTCACTCCCTACGTCTGCTAGCTCCTTTAAGTCATACGCGTACAAAGACCTAGGATTGAATTTAAAATATAAATCAGGACTATAAAGCAATTTTCTAGTTAATTCCTGTTCTATGCCCTTGGCGATAGGCAAAATAGTCGAATTAATAAAGTTGTTATACTCATCTTTGTTGTACTCGCCAACACCCAATAAAAAAGCAGGTACTCCAAATATACCTGCAACTGTCTTTTTGTCTATTTCTACGGTTTCATTTATTGCTATGTCTTTTAAAGATAGTGGCTTGACTTGCTCAACCTCTAGTAATTCCGCTGGGATAATCCAGGGCTGTCCTGCTCTAGCTCTTTCTAAATATTTATTGAATACACCTTCTCTGCCTTCTTCACTTGATAACTCGGCAGTAAGAGAATCGACTTTTACAATTAAACTAGGCATATATTTACCACTCATGAATGTTTTCTTTGTTGCTGTCGCTTGTTTTAGGTTGTCTACTATGTCTTTTATTGCCACTTTATAGCCTGTCCCTACCCATGGTCTTAACGGATTAGGGTTGATTGTAAAATGCAATACTTCGTCATACCTGTATGTCTGTCCTTTATAAATAACATTATAGCCGTCCTCTGTGTCAATAAACGACACAGAATGAGGATTAAGTGGTATCAACTCATCTATTAGCCCGTCTCGCATCTTCGGATATACCACTGCGTTTCCATCGCCTTCAAGTAGCATTGTATAAACTATGTTATACATCCATGCTTTTCTTGTCATCAATGAATAAGGATTAATGTCTATCTTTCTTGACAGCTCATTTTTAATTCTTATATCCCCATCTTCTGTATT
>ENA-OWOZ01001703-OWOZ01001703.1-bioreactor-metagenome-genome-assembly--contig:-NODE-1703-length-19051-cov-5.903921_pt1 | contig 19051 bp, 12 predicted proteins | sample MGYA00238140_ERZ651804 | MGnify/ENA primary metagenome ERZ651804 (study PRJEB26910, sample SAMN07631232) | bioreactor metagenome | isolation source: Switchgrass digestor | place: USA: Dartmouth... | reverse complement strand
ATGTAGGAACCAAAAAAGGTTTAGAAGCAGATATTGTTCCAAAAGAGGGATTTAAATTTAAGACTATTAGGGTAATGGGATTCAGTAGAAAAATCTCTAAGGAAACGTTAAACTCTATTAAAGAATTGTTTTTAGGCTTAAATGATGCTAAAAAAGTAATAAATGACTTTAAACCTGATATTGTAATAGGTACTGGTGGATATGTATGTGGGCCTGTTGTTTTAATGGCATCACTGAAGAGAATACCTACATTAATTCACGAGCAAAATGCTTTTCCAGGCATTACCAATAGGATATTATCAAGGTTTGTAGATAAGATAGCAGGTAGTTTTGAAGAATCAAAAAAATATTTTAAGAATCCTGATAAGTTTGTTATTACAGGAAACCCTGTTCGTCAAGATATTTTAAATTTTGATAAGCAAATAGCGTATAGAGATTTAGAGATTTTACCTAATAAACCTTTTGTTTTGTCTTTTGGCGGCAGTGGAGGGCAAAAGAAGTTAAATGATGCTATGATGGAAGTTATTGCTGAGAATAACAAAAACCAAAGTATTCAAATAATCCATGTAACAGGTAAGAGGCTATATGATGATTTTATAAAGGAATTAAAGAACAAAGGAGTAGATGAGCTATCTTCAAATATTAGAGTATATCCATATTTTTTTGATGTGCCAAAGGCGTTATCTATAGCTGATTTAGTAGTAACTAGTGGAGGAGCTATTGCTATAGCAGAAATTACTGCTGTAGGTAAGCCAAGTATAATTATACCAAAAGCATACACAACTGAAAATCATCAGGAGTATAATGCAAGAGCCTTAGAAAAAAACGGGGCAAGTAAAGTTATTTTAGAAAAAGATTTAAATGGAGAATTATTGAATAAGGTAATTTTGGATCTTTTATCTGACAAAAAAAAGTTGATAGATATGGCCAATAATAGTAAGAAAATGGGTATCATTAATGCAGATGAAAGAATACTTAGTATAATAAGAGAATTAATAGTATAATTTCAGTAATTGTAACACCTTTTTAGAATATGCATAAGATATTTATATACTGTTTTTTACATACAGTTGGAGCATATTCTGGAGGTGTAAGGATGAGTAAATATATTGTAGAGGGTGGCAGAAGATTAGTTGGAGAGGTTAATGTAATTGGAGCAAAGAATTCAGTGCTACCCATATTAGCTGCAACAGTAATAAATAATAATACAAGTACGATTTTTAATACTCCCAATCTAAGAGATGTAGGAATTATGGAGCAAATATTACTATCTATAGGATGTAAGGTCAATAGATTTGATAATGTTATTTTTGTTGATTCAAGAAATATTTCTACAATAAAGATACCAGAAGATTTAGTAAGAGAAATGCGTTCTTCAATTATTTTGATGGGAGCAATGTTAACTCGATGTGGTGAGGTAATTGTAAGCTACCCAGGAGGATGTGAAATCGGACCTAGACCTATTGACTTACATTTGAAAGCTCTTAGGCAACTAGGGGCTACCATCGATGAATCTCACGGTTTTCTACACTGTAAAGCAGAAAAGTTAAAGGGTTGTGATATACAGTTGGACTTTCCTAGTGTAGGAGCTACTGAGAATATTATGTTAGCAGCTGTAAAAGCTGAAGGCACTACAATAATTAGAAATGCTGCACGTGAACCTGAAATAGTAGATCTTCAAAATTTTCTTAATGGAATGGGTGCCAGAATACATGGTGCAGGAACTAGTGTAATAAGGATTGATGGAGTAGACAGTTTTACTAGTGTAGAACATACTATAATACCAGATAGAATTGTTGCAGGTACTTATATGGTAGCTTCTGCAATTACTGGTGGAGAGATTGTGCTAAAAAATATTGAAGTAGAACATCTTCAATCTATTATTGCTAAATTAAAAGAAACAGGTTGTATGATTTACAATAATTGTACCACTCTAAAAATAATTGGCCCTAAAAGAGTTAATGCCATCGAGACATTACAAACTTTGCCATATCCAGGTTTTCCTACAGATATGCAGGCACAAATGACAGCTTATCTGAGTCAATGTGAAGGGACAAGTATGGTTGTTGAGACCATATTTGAGAACCGATTTATGCATATTAGTGAGTTAAAGAGGATGGGAGCCAGAATCAAAATAGACGGCAGGACAGCAATAATTGAGGGAGGGGTCCAGTTCATGGGGGCTCAGGTGAGAGCCACCGACTTGCGGGCAGGAGCAGCTCTGATACTTGCAGGATTATGTGCAAAGGACAGAACCGAAATAAGCGACATTTACCATGTCGATCGTGGTTATGAAGCAATGGAAAAGAAGCTGACCACGCTGGGAGCCAGAATAATCAGATTATAGCAGCGAAACCGTATTGGTTTCATAATATCAGTTTAGCTCATCAAGAGTCAGTTTAAAGCCCGGGATGAAATATTTAAAAAAATATTCCACTTCGGGCATTTGCATTTCCAGTATTTTTTTGAGAGTTGCTTCCGCAGCTTTTTTAAATTCAAGGTTTCCGGCTTTTTCTTCTTCTATGCATTTGACGTAAGCGCAGATTCTGTCCGCAGCCTTAACAATTTTCCCCTCATAGGAAGATTCGTCGTAAAAAAGGATATCCCTGTAAGTTGGAGCCATTTCATCAGGAAGCATTGACAGGAGTTTTTCCTTTGAAACTTCCTCCAAATCTTTATATGCTTTTTGAATGGACGGGTTGGAATATTTTATCGGGGTTGGCATATCCCCTGTAAGGGTTTCGTTGGAATCATGATATATTGCCAAAACTGCGATGCGGTTGGCGTCAATGTTGTTACCGAAGAAAATGTTGCTTATAACCGCAAGACCATGAGCAATCATTGCAACCTGAAGGCTATGCTCCTGAATATTCTCAACATTGGTATTTCTCATTAGCCCCCATCTTGTGATATGCTTCATTCTGGAAAGAAAGGCAAAGAAGTTGTGTATTGTTCCCAAAGGTTTTTCCCCCTTTTACCGGTTAAGCAAATGGCATAATAAAATACGCGGGAGGTTGCGGTAAGATCCGGTACCTCATTGAAACAGTGTAAGGAAACCGCCAGGTATCCTTTTGGTTCATAAAAGAACTTATGTTCTATTATACCCGATTAAGTATGCATTTTCAAGAGCAACCTTTCCGTTGGCTTGCTTTGTTTTAGCGGAGCCAGGCTGAAACTTTCAAAATGCTTTAATTTGCGGGTCCTGTTTCGGGTGTTTTGTCTCCTTGAGCAACAAAGCACCTGCATCGATACCCGCTCACAATAATAAATTAAACCGGTACAGGGGTCTCCATATCCCGGGTGGGCCGGTTCCACGCTCTCAAATTACGGGGATGCAGCAAGGCTTAGGAGTGTGTTGCTCTGCGTCGCCAAAATCACCCGAACCACCCACTGATTTATGTAGCATTTTTGCTTTGTCGGCTTGCTGTGTTTTGCGGAGCCTGCTTCGGGTTATATAAATGTAATAGGCGGATCGGTATCATATGCTTAACCGGTCCGCCTAACCTGCCCGGATAATGTGGCAGGATTTGGTGTAGCAGTGCATCTAATAATGTCCTCCTAAGGTGCATCGAGAATATTTTTCAGGATGGTGATAAAACTTTTTTGGTGGAATCAACCCCTTTGCTTTAATTTTGGAATTTATTCTTCCAATTTGGATCGTGCCCTGATTAATATAATTTTATTCATAAATCTTGTACTTTATTTACGGTTGACAGGCAGTAATATAAAAAAAGCCAAGTTCCTGGTTTGTCTAATGATTTTCAAAGAAAGAGGTGATATAATTAATATAAATTTTTGAATTCTTTTAAATTATCTGAGGAACACAAAGGGTGAGGGGAACTGATGAATACTTTGCTGCTTGAACTGGCCGGTCTGGGTATTTATGTAAACATTTTGGAGGATAAGGCAGTTAAAAAGCTTACTGACCTTTTAAAAATGTTATGCTCTGAATCATATGCTCCAGAGGAAGCAATCAGGACTTACAGCGATATTTATGCATTTTTGCTGCAGCAAAATTGTGAAAATTTTTATAAGTATATTGAAGAGCTTTCTTTCCAGGATGAAAACATCTTTACCCTTTCATGTGAAAAGGGAGAGATTGGCATTGATGCTCCTTTGGCAAAGCAGGCGGCAGTTGAGCTTGGAATACTGCAGAAGCTTGCAGAGGTTAGCTGCATTGACATTAAAAACAGGATAAAAGAGAAGTTTTCTGATAATTCAGCAATAAACCAGGTAATTGAAAACCTTCCGGACTGGAATGATTCATTTGAAAAAAAGAAGGCTTCCAGATGGGGGGCTGAGGTTGACAAAAGGATTTCATGGCACAGAAAAAACGGAACAGGTCTTTTCTGCAGGCATTTTTTCTTTATCTACGACGGTGGTACACAAAGGCTGGTTCCGGTTAAGAACCCTGATACCATAACCCTTGACAAGCTTTATCTTGTCGACAGGCAGAAAGAAATGGCGGTGAAAAACACCAGAATATTTCTCGCGGGTAAGACTGCGAACAATATTTTATTTTATGGTGACAGGGGTACCGGAAAGTCTTCCATGGTTAAAGCACTGGCCAATGAGTTTTGCCATCATGGTTTAAGGCTGGTTGAAATACCAAAGAGATATCTGGATCAAATGCCAAGAATCACTTCAATGCTTTCGGGCCGCGGCTTGAAGTTTATTTTGTTCATTGATGATCTTGCCTTTGATAACAATGAAGAAGAATATACGGCGCTTAAGGCAATTTTGGAAGGCGGAATTGAACACAGGCCTGACAATATCCTTCTGTATGCAACTACCAACAGGAGGCATATTGTGAAGGAAAGGTTTTCAGACAGAACAGGCCTTTATTCGGATAACCCTGATGAGGAAATCAGGGCACGGGACGCCATACAGGAAAAATTATCTTTGTCCGACAGGTTCGGGATAACAATTGTATTTTCATCTCCTGCTAAAAAGGAATATCTTCAGATAGTGCATAAAATGGCCGAAGACAGGAAATTAAAAATAGATCCCGCACTGCTCGAGCAAAAAGCCATGCAGTGGGAGATGGCGTACAACGGAATGTCTCCAAGAACAGCCAGGCAGTTTATAGACTGGTTAGTGGGGGAAATGGATCTGGTCGCTGATTAATATTTATTTTCCGGCCTCTTGGAGAAGACAACTAAATATTTGTTATACAGGTTCTTTCAGGTGGTAACAAATAAATTAGGGCTTCTTTGGGAGGAAGGAAGAATGGAAGTTATTGAAAAGCAAATTAATGATATTTTTGTTTTTTCGATGAGAGGTCAGATTCTGCTCTGTACTGAAAATGAATGCAAGAAACACTTCGATAAAATAGCAGAGGAAAAAAGCAATAAAACAGTAATTCTTAATATGTCCGGTGTGGGTTATATAAATAATACCGGTGTAAGTATGATTGTAGGTTGCATAAAGAAGTTCAGGGAAAACGGAGGAAGACTCGTTTTATGCGGCTTGGTGCCCGAAGTAATGAAGCTCTTTGATATTATTAAACTGACAAAACTGGTTGAGATATATCCGGATGAAGAAACAGCAATTAAAAGTATAACAACCTAGACAGTATGCTAGAGGGAGGTTTTTATGGTAAATAAAGAATTCAAATTAGGCGATTTGGTCGAGATGAAGAAACCTCACCCCTGTGGAAGCAAGATATGGAAAGTCGTGCGTACGGGAGCCGATATCCGTATGGAGTGCCAGGGCTGTCGTCACCAGGTTATGATACCGCGCAGCAAGTTTGAAAAAAACATGAAGAGAGTCGTAACAGACAGTTAATTGTATTATTGATATTTTTATTAATAAGAATTAATATATATTTGTAACATGGCTTATGAACCTTAATTGGCCGGTATGTATGTAACTTTTTTAAGAATTTGATGAATTAAATTCGGCTTGTTATTTTTTTATGCAATTCACACTTTAGTAGATAAAAGTATCAGTATATTTATTTGTATTGGATTCTTGGAGAGGATAAAAAGATAATAAGCGGGTTTTGTCATTTCATTTTACAAGGAGCGAGTAACCGTATGGGAAAAAAGAATTATCCGCTGTATGAGACTACAATTTTTGAAGATTTCAGAATTATGACCGAAAATGTGGCCAAGAAATATCCCAACAGAGTTGCAATATCATATAAGAAAAACCCCAAGGATAAGGAAACTGTAGATGTGACCTATGCAGAAGCAAGGGATTATATAAGGGATATGGGTACCGAACTTATTAATATGGGTTTAAGGGATAAACACGTTGCATTGATTGGTGAAAGTTCCTTTGAATGGATATGTTCATATTTCTGCCTTATGTCCATAGGTGCAGTTACCGTTCCTATCGACAAGGATTTGCCCTCTGACGAGATGGCCGGAATTATAAACTTTTCAGACAGTGAAGCTATATTCTACAGTCCTGTGGTAGAAGATAAAATCAAATCAATAAAGGATACGGTGCCTAATGTTAAAACTTTTGTATGCATGAGGGAGGCCAGCCTTGAAGGTGCACTGGACCTGCCTGATATTGTACGGAAAGGCGGTATCCGGTTTAAAAATGGAGATAACTCGTATTATGACTATGAAATTGATACCGAGCGTCTTGCCACAATAGTTTTTACATCCGGAACAACCGGCAAGGGAAAAGGTGTTATGCTTTCCCAGAAGAATATTGTACTGGATATGACACTGGGTATGTATAATTTCGCTATAACACCGAAAACAATGAACGTATTGCCGCCTCATCATACATACGGTTCAACTGTGAATTTTGTCGGGCATTTTGCTCAGGGCTCCACCATTTATATATCGAGCGGTCTTAGGTATATAATGGAAGAAATGCAGGAGCAGAAACCACAGCATTTGGTCCTGGTGCCTTTATTTGTTGAAACAATGCACAGGAAGATTTGGCAGACAGCTGAAAAGAACGGCAAGGCAGGAGCTCTCCGTGTTTTAATTAGAGTCAGCAATTTCATGAGGAAATTCGGTATCGATTTACGCCGCAAACTTTTTAAAAGCATACATGACTTTTTTGGGGGCAGGCTTGAATTCATTATTTGCGGCGGAGCCAGCTTGAACCAGGATATTATCGATAATTTTGAGGCTTTTGGAATAACCATCCTTAACGGTTATGGCATTACAGAGTGCGCCCCATTGGTTTCATGCAACCGCAATAAATACCAGAAAAAAGGAAGCGTTGGCATACCAATTGTAGGTGAGCAGATAAAAATAAAAGATCCGGATGAAAACGGCGAGGGTGAAATATGTGTAAAAGGGCCGAATGTGATGCTGGGGTATTATAAAGATCCTGAAGCAACTGCTGCGGCCTTCGATGAGGAAGGATATTTTAAGACGGGGGATTATGGGAAGCTTGATGATGAAGGCTGGCTGTATATTACCGGAAGGATTAAAAATATAATTGTCCTCAGCAACGGCAAAAATGTATATCCCGAAGAAATAGAGAATGAAATTTCAGGAATCTTTGGAGTTCTGGAAGTTGTTGTTTACGCAGGTGAGAGCAAAGCACAGAAAAACAAGGAGGTTATTGTTGCTGAAATATACCCTGATTTTGAAGCTCTGAAATTAAAAGGTATCGAGGATGTACAGGCTTATTTTAATGAAGAAATAAAGAAAATTAATGAAAGAATGGTCTCCTACAAGGCAGTAAAGATGGTCAAAATCAGAAACGAGGAATTTCCAAAGAATACTTCAAGAAAGATTCTGCGCTTTAAAATTGACAGGAATATTGAATGAGCCAATTCTTAACTTCACATATATTCATTCAGAAACGCAAATGGACGGGTTTCCCCGCCCATTTGTGTTTTCTCATATGCCAGTTATTGAATTTCTACCGGTGACAAAATTATATTGAAGCCATCACTTATTAAAAGATAACTAAAAGTTGAATTTTGCTTGCAGACAGATATCACGAAAAATTGATAGATTAATGGGCGGAATTTAATTTTTCACCAGATTTTCCGGACCATATCATTTTTATGCTCAAAAATAGCCTTAAAATACCAGTTTATATTCAAATTATACTGTATCCGCAGAGAATCTTACGTACTTTCTGTGCTCTAAAAATCAATATTGTGGACGTTTTTCATTCACAAACTTATATAACAATGAAAGTAGAATTTCAGTTTTCATTCAACGGACTAATATTTTCAAAAAAAATATTTTCGTCCTACTTCCCAACACCTGAAGATTGTGATAAAATTACTATGTCGCAGTTTTCTGCGGGTGTAATTTAGTGGTAGAATATCAGCTTCCCAAGCTGACTGTGTGGGTTCGATTCCCATCACCCGCTCCAATAATTACTGTGCTTCTCGCCAGAAGCACTTTTTTTATTGACTTTTTTAGTTTTCCTGTATGGTTTTGCCATTTTTCTGTTTTGTTAATTAAATTTATGCCATCTGTCTTATTGCTTTTTTGGTAAAACTCTGTATAATTAAATTATAAACGCGCGTTCACGGTGGGTTAATAATGAAGAGTGAAGATATTGCAAGGCTTGCAGGTGTGTCCAGAAGCACTGTGTCAAGAGTTATAAACAATTACAAAAATGTGCCTGAAGAAACCCGGAAAAAGGTTATGCAGGTAATAGAACAGTACCAGTTCCACCCAAATAATTCAGCCAGGGTTCTTGCCGGAAAGAAAACCGATACGATAGGCCTTTTTATTGTTAGTATTGCAGAAAAAGATAATATTAACCGGGTATACAGGAATAATTATTTTTCGCCTTTTGTTGATGCCGTTATCGACAACGCAAACGCGAATGGCAAGTATGTGTTGGTTAACTCAATATATAAAACAGAGGATTATGAAAAAATAAAGCGCTCATTCGTTGAAAGAAGGATTGATGCGGGGATAATCGTAGGAACGGAAAAGGAAATTGATGTTATAGCAGATGTTGCTGCTATGGGTTACCCCTTTTCAATTATAGACTATTCACCTGAAGAAATTGTGCAAATGGTAAAAAAAGGAAGGGTAGCTGTAATAAATTCCACCGATGACGAAGGTACTCAAAAAATGATTGAATATCTGATTGGCCTTGGGCATAAAGACATCGGAATTCTAAATGGGAGAATGAACACTTATTCGGGCAGAATCAGGTATGAAACATACATTAGGGTTTTAAAGGAATATGGGATTAGGCCTATGAAAGAATGGGTACTGAAGGGAGAATTTATTAAAAAGGCGGCCGCACAGGAAGTTCTGAGCATGATTAACAAGGGAAAACTCCCCACTGCATTGTTTTGCTGCAACGATGACATGGCATTGTCGGCAATTGAAGTTTTTCAGGACAAAAAAATAAACATACCCGATGATGTTTCAATTACAGGCTTTGATGATATTATGCCGGCATCATTGGTGAAACCTGCACTTACAACTGTCAGGGTACCTCTTTATTCAATGGCGCAAAAAGCTGTAGACGAGGTTATAAAAATGATGGGGGATACCTCAGGAAATATAAGCATATTCAATCTGGAAACCGAATTGGTGATTAGGGACAGTTGCGCCACGGTAAAGCAGATTTAGCATAAATTTATAACAGATCAGGCAGTATTATTGAACATTGTGTGTTGATACTTTACCGGCATCATGATTTAAATATTGTTTTTGAATAATTTAATCCGGAGGATATTTTTAATATTAAATAAACGCGCGTTCACAAATTAAAGGGGGTTTTTCACATGAAGTTTGGTTATTTTGATGATTTGAACAGGGAGTATGTAATTACCACACCTGCCACTCCATACCCATGGATTAACTACCTCGGCTGCCAGGATTTCTTTTCACTTATTTCAAACACTTCAGGCGGATACAGTTTTTATCGTGATGCCCGGTTAAGGCGGATTACAAGATACCGGTACAATAATGTACCTACGGATAACGGGGGAAGGTATTTTTACATATACGACAACGGGGATTATTGGACCCCCGGATGGATGCCGGTAAAAAGGGAACTTGACAAATATGAATGCAGGCATGGGTTGGGATATACCCGGATTACAGGTGAACGCAATGGTATAGAAGCAACACAGTTGTCTTTTGTACCGTTAAACTATAACGGTGAAGTAAATCAAATTGTAATTGCAAATAGAACCCAGGAAGAAAAAGAAATAGCACTGTTTTCCTTTATTGAATTTTGCCTATGGAACGCAATGGATGACATGACCAACTTTCAGAGAAATTTCAGTACCGGTGAGGTTGAAGTGGAAGGATCGGCTATCTACCATAAAACGGAGTACAGGGAAAGAAGGAATCATTACGCGTTTTACTGGGTAAATTCCCGTATTGATGGCTTTGACACCGACAGGGAATCCTTTTTAGGCCTTTATAACGGTTTCGATTCTCCGAAAAATGTTGCAGCAGGAAAGGCTTCCAATTCTATTGCCAGCGGTTGGTCACCAATAGCTTCGCATTATATAAAAATGGTTCTCAGGCCGGGGGAGAAAAAGAGTTTTATCTTCGTACTGGGCTATGTTGAAAACCCTGACGATGAAAAATGGGAAAGAAAAGGCGTAATAAACAAAAAAAGAGCAAAAGAAATGCAGCAATGTTTTATTGACGATTCCTGTGTGGATAAAGCTTTTCAGGAGCTTAAAGATTACTGGACCGGATTATGTTCAAAATATACTGTGCAAAGTCATGACGACAAGCTTAATCGCATGGTCAATATATGGAATCCGTATCAGTGCATGGTAACATTTAACATGTCAAGAAGCGCCTCGTATTTTGAATCAGGAATTGGCAGGGGAATGGGTTTCAGGGATTCAGCCCAGGATCTTTTGGGTTTTGTACATCAGGTTCCTGAAAGGGCAAGGCAAAGAATTATTGACATAGCATCAACACAGCTTGAAGACGGAAGTGCGTATCACCAGTATCAGCCCCTTACAAAGAAAGGAAACTCCGATATAGGAAGCGGTTTTAATGACGATCCGCTGTGGCTCATTCTGGCGACCGCACAATATGTTAAAGAAACAGGGGATTTTGATATTCTTCAAGAAATGGTCCCTTTTGATTGTAATGAAGATAAAAAGGACACACTTTTTGAGCACCTTAAGCGCTCGTTCTACCACGTTGTCAATAATCTTGGACCTCATGGGCTCCCCCTTATAGGAAGGGCTGACTGGAACGACTGCCTTAATTTGAATTGCTTCTCAACGGTGCCTGATGAGTCTTTCCAGACTTGCGGGCTTATTGACGGAAGGGTGGCTGAATCGGTATTCATAGCAGGCATGTTTGTAGCAATTGGACCAGAATATGTTGAGTTTTGCAGAAGGCTTGGACTTGAAGAAGAAGCGATGCAGGCCGAAAAGCACATTGAAAAAATGGCCGAAACTGTTCTTAAACATGGCTATGACGGCGAATGGTTCCTTAGAGCTTATGATCATTATGGGAATAAAATAGGAGGCAAGGAATGCAAAGAAGGGCAAATTTTTATTGAACCTCAGGGTTTCTGCGTTATGGCGGGTATTGGTGTTAAGGAGGGCCTTGCAGAAAAAGCACTGGATTCAGTAAAAGAAAGACTGGATACCAAATATGGCATAGTGCTTCAGACACCTGCATACAGTGAATATTATCTGAATCTCGGTGAAATCACGTCATATCCGCCAGGATACAAAGAAAATGCAGGCATTTTCTGCCATAACAACCCGTGGATTGCCATTGCCGAAACGGTTATAGGGCGAGGAGACAGGGCTTTCGAAGTCTATTCGAAAATTGCTCCCGCGTATATTGAAGATATTAGTGAAATTCACAGAACGGAGCCATATGTATACTCGCAAATGATTGCGGGAAGGGATGCCGTCCGTTTTGGTGAGGCAAAAAATTCCTGGCTGACGGGTACTGCTGCATGGAATTATGTTGCAATAACACAGTATATTCTTGGCATCAGGCCGGCATATGACGGGCTGATGGTTGATCCGTGCATTCCTGCATCATGGGATGGTTTTACAGTAATTAGAGAATTCCGTGGAGTAAAATATAAAATCCGTGTAGAGAATCCAAACCATATATGCAAAGGTGTAAAAAAAGTGATTATAGACGGCAATGATATTACGGGCAATATCATTCCGGTATCGTCAGACCGGAATGAACACGATGTGGTTGTTATTATGGGATAAAGATTTTGTTTTAGTGTTATATCCTCCTCATCATTTAAATACATCCCCCTGTATCTTCCCCACTTATAAGGTTTGGGATGTGAGTTTAATTAAAAAAGCCGGTTTGAACAACCGGCATTTTTTTTAATATTTATTGTTTGTATTTCTATTTCTTCATTCTTTCATAAACTGCTTTTTTCTCATCTATGATTTTCTGGAAACCTGCGTCGAGGTATTCCTTGCAGTATTTCTCATAAAGAGTTTCGAATTCAGAAGGAGGGCACATAACCAGCTGCGTATAGAATTCCTGGAATTTTTCCTGCAAAATGGCTTTGTATTCGGACACTGCAGAAATTCCTGTGTCGAAGAGGAAATCTGTATACCAGTATTTCTGGTTTGCAACGCATTCTTCGTATCTGTCCTGAATCAGGAATTCAAAACCGTCCGGGGCATAAGTGGTCTTTTGAACCTTAAGATTTGCTTCCGGGCTGCCATAGTCCTTACCTTCAATTACAAGGCACCATAGGTCTTTATTGGAGTTGTAATTCAGACGCTCTTCACCCTTATAATCGCCAATGGCAATGGGCAATCCGTCATCACCGATGGTATAGGTCTTGCCTTCAATACCATTTTGCAGAGTAAAGAGATTATCGGGCTGGATCATCCATTCAAGCAGCATCATTGTAGCTTTTACTTCATCTTCGCTGGACGCGGAGTTAAAACCAATAATCATTCCAAAAGGCCAGTAAGCACGTTCAGCAGGTACGCCACCCTTCGGGACACCGGCAGTAGCAGGCAGCAATGAAAGTTTTGCATCGGGAACGTTGGACAGGAGAACATCTATTATTCCTTGTTTAGTCAGGTAATCGCCATATACACCTGCAACACCGTTGACAAAATCTGCTTTAGCCTTCGTACCGTCAGAATCCAGGGCAAAGTTCTGGCTGATCAGTTTTTCATTGTATAACAGGTTATCGGTCTTGATATTTTGCTTAACAGGTTCCCAGGTTAACGCTACAACGGAAAGATCGGAGTACAATGCCAATTCTTCTTCAGGTATGGGGTAAGGGCGGTATGCATTTGCAAAATACCCGTTTGGATATGGCAATCTGTGAGCTAATGGAATTGTATTTGGCCCGCCGAGCTTATTGTCACGGAATGCCTTTAGAACATTTATGTACTCTTCAAGGTTGGTAGGCATTGACATATTCACTTTATCAAGCCAGTCCTGACGGATCATTGTGAGGTAGTTGTATGCCGTGGGGCGGCTTGCGAAGATAAAATATTGCTCGCCGTTTAGAACACCATATTTCAGCATATCCAGGTCAACGTTTTTCTGATAGTAAGTAGGAGCGTATTTTTTCAGCATGTCAATATCAATTTTTTGAATAGCACCGGCATCATAATAAGCAACTGCTGCCGGGAAGTCATAATGGAAAATAATATCAGGTGCATCTCCTGCAGCAAGGAGCATGTTGAATTTGTTTACTTCGTCGGTTCTTGGAATCGCAACATACTCAACAGTTATGTTGTTCTTATCACCGAATTCCTTCTGAATCCAGCGAGTCCAGTAGTTGTCATCAACAGGTGCCTGTCCTTCCACGCCGCGATCGTAAACCGGAATTTGAATGGTAACACGATTCTTGAATACTTTGCCGTCATCCTGGGCTGCAGCAGTTGGCGCAGCAGTCGGGGCAGATGTTGTGTTGTCGCTGCCTGCCGGAGTGGTCGGGGTATCTTTACCGGTTTTGCCACAAGCAGTAAACATTACTGCAGCAAGCACTAAAACTAAAAATACAGATAAGGTTTTTGTTAATTTTTGCTTCATATTTAATCCTCCTATCTTTTATTTTATAGTCAAATAAACCTTAATAAGGTTTATTGCTATCAACCCTTAACAGCACCAATCATTACACCTTTGACGAAATATTTCTGTACAAAGGGATAAACTATTACTATTGGCAGTGTTGCAAATATAATACAAGCAGATTTAATTACTTCGGGGTTTGTTACTGTGTCTGGCTGAGCTTCAGCTGCAGTGAGGGTAGTGTTTGTCGTTTGTATTAACAGGTTCAATTTATGCTGAAGCAAGTACAATGGCTGCCTTGTGATGTAAAAAACAGAATCCTGGTAGGCGTTCCAGCGCCCTACGGCGTAAAACAGGCACAGTGTGGCCAAAATTGGCTTACACAGCGGAAGTACAATCTGCACAAGAATTCTTATGTCGTTTGCTCCATCTAACAACGCAGATTCTTCAAGACTGTCAGGAACAGTTGTCTGAATCGAAGTTTTCATAATTATCATGTTATATGCACTGAAAGCAAGAGGGAGGATAAGTGATGCGGTTTTATTCAGTAAACCCAGTCTATGCATCAGCAAGTAGTCGGGAATGATACCACCGCTGAAGTAGAGGGTTATTATAAAGAATACCGAAATAATGTTTCGGCCTTTAAGGCGCTTTCTTGTCAGCGGGTACGCGGCACATATGGTTAAAAACATTCCCAGCGCTGTAAATATAACAGTAACCTTGACAGTTTGCCACAGGGACAGTATCATTGACGGATCCCCGATAACACTTCTGTAAGCTCTGAGGTTAAAATCCTTTGGTATAAGGTAAACAAGCTGGCTTGTAACCTTGGCATCAGAGCTTAATGATTTTGCAAGAACATGCACAAAGGGAAGAACACATAATATCGCCAAAAATGCTATTGTAAAATAAATGAAGATATCTGCCGCCCGATCTACGATTTTACTTTTTGTATAAAAGCTGTGTTTTATTTTCTTCTGATTGCTAGGCATGTTTAGTCCCCTTTCCCTAATCTATAGCAAACCTTCGTCTCCGATTCTTTTCGATATCCAGTCTGAAATAAGTACAAGGATAAGGCCTACGACAGACTGGAATAATCCTACTGCAGTCGTTAGGCTGTATTTCTGGGCCTGGATTCCTGCACTGTATACATAAGTGGCGATAACACTTGATACTTCTTTAACAATCGGGTTACCCAGACTATTAGCACGCTCAAAAGAACTGCCCATGATTCTGCCCAGGTTAATGATCAGAATGATTGTTATAGTGCTTCTGATTCCGGGGAGAGTTACATAACGGATTTTTCCCCAGCGTCCTGCACCGTCTATTGTAGCACTGTCGTATAACTCCGGATTGATACCTGTAATGGCTGCAAGGTAAATTATCGAACCCCAGCCCATAGACTGCCAGACACCTATTAATACATAACTGAATATCCAATGGGTATTTTCAGTTAAAAAAGGTACTTCGCTAAGACCTGCATTCCGTAAAAGAATGTTGATCATCCCTGTTCCCGGCTGAAACAGCTGGTATGCTACTCCTGCGATTATAACCCATGACAGGAAATGCGGAAGATATAATAAGGTTTGATTTACTTTTTTAAACCAGAGAGTCCGAATCTCGTTTAACATAATGGCAAGGATTATCGGCATCGGGAAACCAAATAAAAGATCCAGCCCGTTCAGAGTTAAAGTATTTCTAAGAGCTCTGTAAAAGTCCTTATTTGAAAAGATCTCCACGAAGTTTTTAAATCCTACCCATTCGCTTCCCATAAAGCCTTTAAGAATTTTATAATCCTTAAATGCAATGATGAGTCCGGCCATCGGAAAATACTTAAAAATTATAACCATAGTTATTGGAAAAACCAACAGTAAATAAAGCTGCCAATCCCGTTTGCAGTAGTACATAAAACCACGTTTTGGTTTATTGCTTTTAGGTTTTGCAGTTTTATGTACCATTGTCTGTGTTCCCATAAACTGTACACCTTCCTTGTTGTAATATGACCATAAGCTAAAACTAAAAAGTTGACTGAAAATGTTATTAGTAATAATTGCACAATTCTATCTAAAAAAAATTATATCCTTTAGTGCGTTTTAACGTAAATATTCATAATTGATACAGTGTTTCAAAAATGATAATAGAGGATTTCGGCTGAAACAGCGGATAGCAGTGAAGCTAGATCATAACGGAAACAAGGATTAGCTTTTTGGAATATGCTCTAATTAACTTTACAAATATGATGAAATTATCAAAAATGATACTAAAATTAAAAATTTTCATTATAAACATATTTTAACCCGCACTGGACCTAAATTCACCGGGAGTTATTCCTTCGTATTTTTTAAAGAACCTGTTAAAGCTTTGTACATTGTTGTATCCGAGATTTAAGGCGATTTCCGCTATGGTCATGTCTGTCTGCCTTAAAAGCCTTTTGCTTTCACTTATTCTCAGGCTGTTGATGTAATCCAGCACGCTTTTGCCTGTAACTGATTTTACAATTTTGCGGATGTATGAATAGCTTATCTGCAAATCCCGTGCCATTTTTTCAAAATCCAGCTCTTCCCTGTAATTGCTGTTCAGATAAGAGAATATTTTTTCTTCGTTATTTTTGTCATTATTACCGGCAGAATGCGTAACCGAATGTATTTTCCTGTAAAAATCAATCATATAGTTTTCAATATCATCAAGGGTTTCCTTGCCTGCCACTTCAAGGTACAGGTTATAAACATTAGGAAAAATTCGCCCAATGGCAATATTGTTTTCTACAAAGTATTTAATTGTCGCACTGATAAGCTGGTTAAAAACCTGAATAATGTTTTCACATGAAATATCAGGTATGTTGCGTATATCATGAACAAGACTATGGATCTCATTTTCTACCTTATCTATATGTCCGGTATTTAAATAATTGAGAATATGTTTTTCCCGATCAAACGGGTAGTAGTACTTACTTTTTCCATAGTTCTCTTCTTCCCAGAAAATTATACTGCCATGGCCTAAAAGCAATTTCCTGCGAAGGGCATCCATTGATTCCGAAACAGAATCGGGCATACTTTTTAAACTGTTATGGCATCCGCTTATACCAATCGATACCGAGTCACCGGTAACCTTTTTCAGTTCTTCCTGCAAATTTGAAAAAATATTGGCAAGCTTTTTGGGTGTTTCAATGCAGTCATAGGTTTTTATGTTTATGATTATTGAAATCCTGTCTTCATCGTATAGAACACTTTCGAAAATAATACCGTCCAGCTTCAGTTCGTTGCATTTTTTCTGCATAATTGTACGAACGAAAAACCTTTGATCGGGGGTATACCTGTTGTAAAATACCTGCAGATTGTCCGGAACCATCATGGCTGCCATAAAATGAGGATACGGGAAGATTTCATCGTTATGAATTTCCTCATCATTTGCAATATTCCCCTTTAATAAATTCTGCAGATACATTTCTTTCATACTCATTTCACTTTTCTTTACAAGACTGGATAAATACTCTTCCTGTTCGGTTATCTGCTCAAATGCATGCATTAGAAATTTCAATTCGTTAGCCTTCTTTTCTGTTTGATAACCTTTGCGCGAACTAATTAATTTTATAAGTTCATTAATCGGAGTGGTCATATAGCGAGAGTAAAGGTATGCAACAAGGAACAGGACCAAAGATATTCCAAATGCCAGGAAAATAGCCTGGTTTCTGAGTTCAATCGAGCGATTCAGAAGTAAATCGAGGGAATGCATGCTTACAAAAATCCAATCATTAAAATCAGATTCTATAAAGCAATACAGAGTCCTCTGTCCATTGGAATTGTCTATGGTATAGTCAGGCTTGTTGTGAGCTTTATCCAGAATGGTCCTAATATACGGCAAATGGGATAAATCTGCATCCAGCATATTCTTGTCCGAATGTGAGATTATCCTGCCTTTTTTATTTATGACAAAAACAGAGCTGTTTTCGTCAAATCCGCTGTTGTTCATGATATTGCAGAATTCCTTTTCGTACATGTTAACTACGAAATATCCTTTTGTACTTGTAGTGAAATTGGTGGTCTGATACAGAAAACTAACAACGTTTGTATAACCTTCTTCACCTGAAATTCTGGATGTCATATCAAAGGGCAATTTTCTGTATATCCATATGTTACCTGAGGAAGTCGCCTTGAACTGTGGCTTTGAACCTATATCAAGATTATCCATCCAATCAAGATCATAAAAGCTTTCAAGTTTAACAGTATCATTTTTTGTGGTGATTATATAATCTGAATTTTTCAGATAGAAATATATGGAATGATACAATGTATCGCTGTATTCCATTACCTTTAGCTTATTAGCCACTTTTCTTATAAGCTGCATGTTGTTTGCATTACTGTGGAACTGATCATAACTTGTCAGGCTGCCGATATCGCTGATAAGCGTATCCTTCGACATGTTAATCGTGGTGGAAATCACATTGTTACAAATGAGACTAATCAGTTTTTCGGTGGAATTAATATTGTTTTCTGCTGATCTAATTATTTCAGCCTCAGAATATTGCAAAAGCTTGCTGTTATTGTTAACTGTAACAACTGCAAGCGGAATGAGAAAAGTAATTACAATGAAAATATACAACTCAACAAAAATTGGCAACCTTCTGCTTTCTAATAGTTTCAAAATCCAGTCCCCCAAATCAAATTAAGTAATGTCCGTTGATGTAAATTATCAATATAGGCAGCAGTGAGCACTGCTTTGATATTTTGTGACATGTACGATTGATTAAGGTATTCAAAGATTCAATAAACTATTTATTTTCAGTCGAAATTTTTATCAGTATTTTACTATTATATCAACCGGAAAAAACACCCCACTGCACAGTTGTAGATTTATAAAACACTGGAAAAGCTATTGTACCAATATTATATCAATTATTTGAAAAAATTCAAAGGTATACAATACTCTTGCCATAATTTCCAAATATCTAACCGATAAAAAATCCTCACAACATCCAATGACGATGATTTTATATGAAACAAGATAAGACAGGATAATAAAAATGCCCTGAAATAATGCGGAATGCAATATTTCAAGGCTTCTTTGGTGGAGCCCCCAACCAGAATCGAACTGGTGACCTCATCCTTACCATGGATGCGCTCTACCTACTGAGCTATGAGGGC
>ENA-OWOZ01001702-OWOZ01001702.1-bioreactor-metagenome-genome-assembly--contig:-NODE-1702-length-19052-cov-2.657813_pt1 | contig 19052 bp, 18 predicted proteins | sample MGYA00238140_ERZ651804 | MGnify/ENA primary metagenome ERZ651804 (study PRJEB26910, sample SAMN07631232) | bioreactor metagenome | isolation source: Switchgrass digestor | place: USA: Dartmouth... | reverse complement strand
CGGCATAGGAAAATTCAGGATTCCTGCCTTCATAGACATTGCAGAAAAAAGCATAAGGATAGTGGTGCTTTTGAGCATCATGGCCCTGCTGCCTCACAGCACCATCGGCAGTACTGTGGCCGCTGCATGCTCTGCCCTGGCGATGGGAGAATTGTTAAGCTTTATCATATTGTATTCGGCTTACAAAATACATAAAAAAAGGTTTCCAAAAAGCAGCTTCAGAGCTCAGAACCGATTGCAGCTCCTGGCCAACGTGCTGGTAATATCCATTCCTCTGTGCATCGAGGGTGTGCTTTCTTCCATCCTGTCCACAGCCTCTTCCCTTATTCTTCCCAGAAGGCTTGTAAGCAGCGGGTTACCCTATTCGACGGCATTGTCTCTGATTGGTAAATTCAGCGGCATGTCCCTTACGATAACCACCTTTCCGCTCATCATAATAAGCTCCGTTATGACCGTCACAGTGCCCGATCTCACTGTAAGCGTCAGCCGAAAGGATTACTGGGCTTTGGAGAGAAGAATAGTACAGGTGCTTAAAATTGCATCTGTTGTGGGTATTTCAAGCCTTGTAGTAGATATGTGCATTCCCGATACACTGGGCAAAATATTCTATAACAGAAAAGATTTGGCGGGCTTTATCAGATTTGCCGCAATACCTTCTTTCATAAGCTATTTGTCCTTACCCACCCTGGGAATACTAAATGGCCTGGGTAAGCAGAATGTCCTGCTCAGGAACTCCCTCATAACCTCTATACAGGACGTTGTGCTCATTTACATACTGACAGGTATCCCGTCCATAAACATATATGGGTACGGCATAACCTTGATAATTTCGTCGTTGACGCTACTGATACTCAATTTCCACGAAATCAGGAAAAACTGTGACATCAAAGTGTCGATATCCGGCATAGTGATATATGCTCTGATAGGAATTTTAGCCTTTATGATTATCAGATTTATAGATGATATGATGCCTGAAACTCTGCCTGGGTTAAAGGCCTTGGTTATTGTTCCGGTAGCTTTCTTTACCGTATTTACCCTTTCAAAATATTCAGGGGAAAGGCCTTTCCGGCAAGCATAGGGTTAAAACAACAAGTATTGCACTCCTCCGTCGGAAGACGGGATAACCGACGCTCCGACGGAGAAGTTATTCCTTCCGCATCTAAACGGCAAATGAATATTACAAAAGTTCAAGCCTCAGCTCTTCCGCAGATTTGGGCGAAAGGTAGGCAGGAGGTATGTCAAACACTGTGCGGGCTCCTGTCTGACCCTCCTTTGCCATCCTGAATATTGCTCTTGCATAAGCCACAAGAACGCTTCCTGTAAACTCAGGATTGCTGTCTAAGGCAAGGTTGAATTCTATCTTCTGCTTCGTGCCGGCATCCGTAGCACCGGTCCGTATTACGAAACCACCGTGAGGCATTCCGGAATGTTTTGCCTTAAGCTCCTCCTCAGTTATGAAATTCACAGTGGTATCATAATCGGCGAAATAATTGGGCATGTTTTTAATTTCACTCTCTATCCTGCTTAAATCAGCCCCTTCCTCCGGAACTACATAGCAAACACGTATATGCTTCTCTCTGGTGGAAAGCTCAGGATTCTCACCTGTCCTTACCCTTTCAATGGCATCCTCCACAGGAACGGTATACTGTATTGCATTCTTTACCCCGCTGACTCTCCTTATGGCATCGGAATGACCTTGGCTTACCCCGCTTCCCCAGAAGGTATAAGTTTTTCCTTCAGGCAGGACAGCTTCAGCCATCAGGCGATTCAGAGAAAAAAGCCCCGGGGCCCAGCCCACGGATATTATACTCAGAGTACCTGCCTTCCTGGCCGCATCATCCACTTTGGAAAAGTACTCGGGTATCTTCGCATGGGTGTCAAAGCTATCCACGGTATTGAACATTGAAGCTATCATAGGCCCCTGCTCGGGCAGATCGGTTGCGGAACCTCCGCACAAAATCACTACATCCAGCTGTCCTTGGTATTCCTTGAGCTTTGAAATATGTACTATGCCTTTATTATCAAACTTATCAGGCTGCCGTCTTGTAAATATAGCCTTCAGTTCAAAATCAGGATTTCTTGTCAGTGCTTTTTCAACGCCCCTGCCAAGATTTCCGTATCCTACTATTCCAACTCTGATTTTATTATTCAATGAACATCCCCCATTTTTTACTAAATGCATTATTGATATAATAGCACAAAATGTTTGTCTTGAAAATGAATTTCTATATGCTGCCGGATGTACTCAAGTATTCACCTGAAGTCCTTGCTTTATTAATATACCCACAGTCAAGCAAAAATTATTAAAAGTGTTGACATAAGAACTATTTTTATTGTCTTCACATAAGATGTATTAGTAAATTCTACATATCCCTTGCCGGAGAAAGGGTGCTGAAGGCAGGACAGTTAAAAATGCCCAGTGCTTTAATGTTATAGGGATTAAGCCTGGAATAAGCTTTCTTGGTATTTTGAAACGACAAAGCCGAAAGGAGGTCGGTTATGAAAACAAATCGTATAAAATGGCGTCCATCCATGCTAAAAAAGTTCCTTATACCACAGAATAGCTTTCAAAATATATACAGCAGCAAATCTATGGAGAAAACTAAACTAAACAGACAGGAAATGGAAGTGAAAAAAACTTATCAGGATATGTATATCGCCTTTGAAACAAGCCAGGGTACAGCTGAATTTTCAAATGCACATCAAGAATATTATAATGAGCAGGGCAGTGGCATGAAAAAGAGAATTAAGATAAAAGCAAACCGTGTAAAATGGAGTCCTTCCATACTTAAAAAGTTCCTTTTACTGGACTATGGCAAAAAATATCATAACAGGCATGGGGAAGAAGAGACATACCATACGCAAGATAAGGAGAAGCTGCATGCGCAAGAAAAAGAGACGCATTATGCTCCGGTGCCGGAAGGTGATCCACTTAACAAAGAAACTGTCGCCTTACCGGATTTTGATGAGGCAGAAGGCAAAACTAATCAGGAAGCGGCAGGAAATGATAACTTACAGCGGGATGCCGGGTTAAACGACAATAACATGCCCAATGCAACAGACGATAGCTCAACGGATAATCCGTCCAATAATTGTGAAGATCACATACATCAAGATAATCCTGTTTTTGCCCCGGATGTCACACCCGACGGCAACGAAAACACAGCAACGGAAAACGGCAGCCCAGATGCAGGCAAGCCTCAGGAAGACAACTCGCAGGAAAATATAAGCATTAGCATAAAATTCAAAATACCATTGAAAGCCGCTAAAAGACCAGAAAAATTAGAAATATTGGTAAACGAAAACGATGTTGAAAAATAAAAAAGCAGGAGTTATGAGTGTTTACTTCATGACTCCTGCTTTGCGTTCAAAGTTTTATATATGCATTTTTATACCAGAGATACACTTTTATACCAGAGCCGCGTTCTCATCCCGGATAGGGCTTCTGAACACATGGAACCTCCTCATAGCCTCTTTTTTCTAATAAGCGTACTATTCTCGGCCTGTTATACCTTTGAATAATTATATATGGTAAATTTAGGGTTATTGCCATCAAGATAATCTTAAATGCCGGTATAAACTCATTCCAAAGCAAAAACAACAAGGATGAAAATATGATGGTCCAATGAGTCCATTCAGATCTGCAGGACTCCATCACAAACCGTGCCAGATAATTATCATCCGTGCTCTTTAAATGCTTCTTGGCAAAAGTAAACTTAAGAAAGTCGCTCATTTCAGGAAGCTTAGCCTTCCAGCGTCTTACGCCAAATAGCCTGTCATACAGTCTTCCTCCTTCTTCCCAGCTCCTTTCCTTATAAAGCCACCTTTTGTAAAAATAGGTGCTTTCCGGCATTCTGCCAGCCAGGAATGAAATGAGTGCCGAAAATATAAAAAAAATCACTGCATTAGCAGTAAATGTTTTTGATTTAAGAAATTTTAACAACCTCATTTCTATCCCCCCTATAACATATTCCCTATTGCCGGTTTGGACCAGCTCCGTGCTAAAACCTTCCGATCCATTCCTTCAGGCAATTATTACAAATGAAGATAAACATTTCGCCTATTAATTTTTGATAGTATATATTATATCAAAAAAACCGGTGGATGTAAAACTATTTGTAATAGCCTTCTTTCGCTTTACTCATCCAAGATTCAGCAATCTTGCCGCGTTCCTCCACAATATGAATTCCCTCTCCTCTTTGGTAAGAGCGAGATTTAAGAACCTCTCCAACTCCTCTTCATGGCTCCACATGGGATAATCGGAGCCAAAAAGAACCTTGTTTACACCATGCTTTCTGATCATGGAAACAGCCGTAGAACTATCGAGCCAGAACAAGGAACTGGATGTGTCGAAAAAGACATTTCTGCCCACCAGACAATCCATAGACTCCTTCCACATGCGGTATCCGCCCAAATGCGCAGCTACCACCACCAGTTTGGGAAACCTGTCCAGCACCTTTTCCAGGCGTTTCGGGCTGGAAGAAGTCTTATTCTCGTCCCCCATATGCAAGAGTACCGGCAGCCTTTTCTCAACAGCCTCGTATATACCCATCATTCTTTCATCGTCAATGCAGAAATCCTGAAAATCAGGGTGCAATTTTATGCCTTTTAATCCAAGGGATATAATCCTGTCAACTTCTTCATCCACATCCTCCATATCCGGATGCAATGTCCCAAACCCGATAAAACAACTGTTTTTTCTTTGTTGTTCAGCAATAAAATCGTTTATGGTTTTCACCTGCTCCACCTTGGTGGCGGTAGAGTGCACGACATAATATGAAACATTGATCCTGCTTCCGCTTTCCATCAGGTCGGATGCCGTACCTTTGCCGTGCATAGGTACGCCGTAATATTCACCTATCGAGCCCACCGCCTTATCGGCTATCTTATCAGGAAACACATGGGCATGCACATCAATAATTTTTCTATGTTCCGTCATAATCCTTCACCATTGCAATTAATATATTGGAGAGCGCATTTCTCCCAGCCATGGGTGTAGCCTGCAACTGCAATGAGAGCCTTTGCCCATTGCCCATGACCTTTTCCTCCTGACACCTTGCAATCTGCAGCCAATTGCTTTCTTAATCAGGTATGTAATAGCTTTCTATAACTTCCAGTGTATCGCAAGGCTGCGCCTCGTTCAAGCATGAATTTACGGAATCGGATGTGCAATGCCTTCCCCCAGGGAATATAGTGAATTTCAAAGCAGCACCTTATATCCAGGTGCAGTATTTCTTTTCATATTTCATCAAAAAATACTTTCCACCTCTTACATCTTAAAATTGCTTTCTACCTCTTATACCTTTTACAAAGCGCTTAGTTATTTCCATTGGCCGTGTTATCGCGCCTCCTACCACAATCGCATGGACTCCTTGTTCAAATGCTTTCACGGCATCCTCGGGACTCCAAATCCTACCCTCGCCTATGACCGGAATGTCAACCCTGCTGCTTAACTCCCTCATAAGCTCAAAATCGGGTCCATCAATGGCCGGACTGTAGGATGTATATCCCGAGAGCGTAGTGGAAACCAGATCCGCTCCCGCTTTCCAAGCCCTGATTCCTTCATCCAGGGTGGAAACATCCGCCATAAGCAGTTGGTTTGGATATTTGCTCTTTATTTTTCTGATGAACTCCACTCCGTCCTCTCCGTCGGGGTGTTTGCGGCAGGTGGCATCAACTGCTATCACTTCAGGTCTTGCCATCTCAAAAAGCTCATCCACTTCTTTCATGGTAGGGGTTATATAGCACTCGCTGCCCTTATACTCCCGTTTGATTATGCCTATCACCGGCAAATTAACCTTTTCTTTTATCGCTAAAATGTCCGCAACGGTATTGGCCCGTATGCCTGCAGCACCGCCACGACAGGCTGCATCAGCCATCTTGGCCATTGTGTCCGAACCGAAAAGAGGTTCATTTTCCAGCGCCTGGCATGAAACTATCAGTTTCCCCTTTATGCTGTCCAGCAGCTTTTTTGCTTCAAATGAAGACACCATTCAAATCTCTCCTATTTCATTATTCAGTTTCCAAGTTATACCCATTGTGCTAACATTTTTTTATGCATGGCTTCGAATTCATGAGATAAAATCGATAACAGGCTCAAATTTATAGTAAACAGCTGCTTTATAATTATATTAAAATTTTAATTATATAAATAATCCTGCTGCTAAATCCATCTATATTCCATTCATTATACTATAACAGGCGCCCAGCAAACCAGCCTTGTTTTTAAGCTCTGCCTGCACCACCCTGGTATGCTTTGCAAAACTTGGCATTATTGCGTTTTGAAGCCTTCTGTTTATTTCATCGAAGAAAGGCTTACCTTCATTGGATAATCCTCCACCGATAATAAACAGCCCCGGGTCAAGGATATGGGTCAGGCTTGCAATACCTGCGACCACCTGATCGAGGAATCGGTTGTATACTTCATTGGCAATATATTCGCCGGCACGCACCCTTTCCATTACTTCCTCACCGTTGATGCCGGAGATGTCCTCTCCCGCTGCTCTTTTCCTGCTGACATAGCTCCTTACCAGAGCCAATGTGGAAGAATATCTTTCGAAGCATCCCTTCATACCGCAGGTGCAGGGTTCTCCCTCAAAATTGGTTATCATGTGCCCCAGCTCACCGGCACTCCCACCAACACCCCTAAGCAACTTGCCGTCGATTACAATCGCACCTCCTATGCCCGTACCCAGGGTCAGGCACACAAAGGTTTTTACGCCCTTTGCAGCTCCCTTCCACATTTCACCCAAGGCTGCGGCATTGACATCGTTTTCCACACGGCACTCAAGACCCGTCATATTCCTTACGAGCTCTGCCAGTTTGGTTCCCGTATACTTGGGAAGGTTATCGGTGGCAAAAATTATTTCCCCCTTGTCATGGTCCACCTGTCCGGCTGTGCTTATCCCTACGCCTGAAAGGGCATAGCCTGCCTTCAATTCACCGGTTTTCTCTGCGATAAGCTTTGGAATAAGCTCTCCGAATCATCTTCCGGTGTGGGAAATTTGGAGTCGCAAAGCAATTCCCCGGCTTCATTCACAACGCCGTATTTAATAAATGTTCCACCCACGTCAAAGCATGCAAATTTTTTCACAATATCCTCCCTGCAACGTCAAAGGCTGTGTCAAAAGCTTTGAAAGCCTATTGCCACTATCCTTTACGCTTCCATCGACCAAATTCCAACCTTATATATACGACCTTCAGGCAAACTTAGAAAGGCTCCGGACCTGCAAAATTTCCGGAACCTTCCTTAACAGGGTCTATGCAGACCCCTTCATATGCTGCTATTTATTTTATAATAGAGTTCGTGTACTTTATGCTCTCTATGGTCTCCGTCACAGGATCGCCTATTCCCTCATACTCGATGGATAAAAATCCATCATACCCGTTTTCATGGAGGAAATCCACAACTTCTTTCATAGGCACCTGGCCTTGACCAATAATGGTTCCCTGATATTTTCTTCCGTCTATTCCCTTATAGCCAGGCTCATTTTCTCCAACTTCCTTGAAATCCTTAAAATGTACAAAGCCTACATAATCTTTCAATTCCCGGACAGCCATAAAGGGGTCCTCGTTGACAAGCAGGAAATTTCCAAGGTCGGTGTTCGCTTTAAGATTTTCAGAACCAACTTTTACGATTATCTCCTTTACCTGGCTGCCTTTGCCGGCAAACAGCCCATGGTTTTCCAACACCATGGTAATCCCCTTTTCTTCCGCATAACGGGCGCATTCTTTTAAGCTGTCGATGATCCATCCACTGGCGTCTTCAAAGGCTATGCCTTCCTTGGGGCTGCCGCTGAAAACCCTGAGAAGCTTTGTGTTGAGACTGCATGCGACATCCACACCTTTTTTCACTGCCTCTATTTCTTTCCTTCTCGCTTCTTCATCCGGCTGAACAAAATCGTTGCCTATGGAATAGGCTGATACCTTCATGCCCAGCTCACCTAAAAGCTCCTTCGCCTTTTGGATATCCTCATCTTTTTTTAAAAAGCAATCCAGAAGTTCAACATATTCCACACCATTTTGATCGCATAGCCTGATAAAATCCGGTATATCCATTTTATTGCCAAACAGCAATTTTTCAAGACACCATGCGCTTACCGATAGCTTCATCTTTCTTCCTCCCTGCTAAATAATTCCTCATGCTACATATGTTTAATATAGCACAAACCCTTTTATTGTATTTATCATAATTTGCTCTTCTGCTATTCCTTATTTGCTTTTTTGCTTCCTATGCCTGGATAGCTGCAAAATTGGGTATAAAGCAAGCTGCGCATAAAAAAGCTCAAGAGGAAACTCCCCTTGAGCTTTTCAAAATTGACTTATACTTTTTCAATATCAAAATTTCCGGAAAGTGATAAGCTATCTAAAAATTATCCTTTCTTATCCTGCTGTAATAGTCCAGCACATTTCTGTCATACTCCTCCTCCATGAGTCTGGAAGAAAGCAAAAAGTCAGCCGTGGACTGGTTCATAGCGACTGGTATATCATATAATACGGCAATTCTTAAAAGTGCTTTTACATCCGGGTCATGAGGCTGTGAGGTCAGAGGGTCCCAGAAAAATATCATAAAGTCGATTTTCCCATCGCTTATCCTCGCGCCTATTTGCTGATCACCGCCCAAAGGTCCGCTTTTATAGGCTGTTACAGGTAGGCCGGTCTGCTCGGAAATCAGCTTTGCGGTAGTACCTGTTCCGCAAAGAAAATGCCTGCTCAAAATACTGCTGTTTTTCTCCACCCATTTAATAAGGTCCTGTTTCCTGTTGTCATGCGCTATCAGCGCGATATGCTTCTGTTTTCCCATTTTCAAGGTATTCATAAGACTCCCCTTTACAATATTGATTCCGGCGTATTAGCTTATCCCATCGGAAGCCGCTCTCTTTCTCCGGCATAAAACCGCTTTCATGCCGGAATAAGTTTGGCTTCTTAGCTTTAAATAGATCTGTAAAACTTTTATATTTCCTGTTTGCCTATATATTGTTTACATACTAATGATACTATCCGGGACCAATCTTTTCAACTCTTTTATTCCATACGGGAAACACTCTGCCCAGATTCAAAATAAATCCGGCAGGAAGCATACCTGTTGCAATTCATCTTTTATCGGATTGATCAGGCATATCCCATGCCGATCAACGCAACGAGGGCCATATCCTTTACATATGCATCCGGAGCCAACATCTCAGAAAGCTCTGAAATGTCCTTTATAGCAAGGGCATACACTTCCTGGCATCTGCTCAGCATACCCAGAAGCATATAATTCACCTCACGGCAAATTCTCCTTGTAACCTTCACAAATCTGGAATCCCTAAGAATATATGAACATCTAGCCAAAATCTCATCAGGTCTTCCTTTGGAAACTATTCTGACCTTTTCGTTTATTGCATGGGCTGAAGCTTTAAGGCTGTCATCTTCGGACAGGGAAATGTCGGCGACTTTTGGGGCAATGCTGTCTATAAGACTCTTGTTGAAGCCTTTTGATGATGTATACGAAAATACTGCCTTCTCGATATCGTCACCGATTATATTTGCTTCACCGTTGCTGACTTTGATAACTTCCGCATAATTGCTTAAAATCAAAGAATGCATGAATATTCCATAGCTTTTTTCATCTTCATCTATGAGTTCTGCCTTTTTTACTTTTCCGTCAAGATAAATCTCACTGATTTTTAAAGAGGAAGCTCGTTTTTCGCCGGAAACCTCCGATTTTGGTGTCAAATCAGACGCATTGCGGGGAATTAACTCCATTATAGAATCTCCTTTCGAAATCATCCTGCGATAAAACTCCACACACAAAAAACATGTAATAGTTAATTTTGCCATTAACAATTTTAATTCTAATATAAATAATATTAATTTACAATGCACTAATTATTAATAATTTATTAAATATTTACTGTGCTTTTCCTGCCGGCTTCTCTTTACCGGTTTCTATTCAGACGTTAGCAACAACTCTTTGGCATCAGCCTTTTCTCCTGTAAAAGGACGGAGGAACCCCTTCCACATTCCTGAAATTCCGGCTGAAAGCGTTAACACTGTTAAACCCCAGCATTTCCGAGATTTCCGTAAAGCTTTTGCTGGTGAACTGTATCATTTCCTTTGCCTTATTGATCCTGGCCAGCCGGTTATAATGCATTGGTGTAATTCCGAAAGCCTTTTTAAACAGTCTGACCAGATGAAACTTACTGATTTTGAACTCCTTCGTCAGCATATCCAGGGTGATTTCCCTGTCAATATTGCTGGCCAAGTAATCCTTGATGCGTATGAGCTCATCGATATTTCCCAGAACCGCCGGGTTGTTTTCCATGTAGTTTTCCCGCATCAGATATGTCCATAGTTTTGTAAAAAGCCCTTTAATGTTAATTTCATAGAAGGGCATTTTCATCGTAAATTCATTGATGATATCAAAAAGCATATCCTCGAAATATCTTGTATTGCGCAAGCAGATTTTATTTGGCAGCTGCATGGCGGGATTTTTGGTAACATCCTCACGAAACCATCTCATTTCATGATCTGTCATGCTTTCCAGAGGCTTAAAGGAAACCTTCACTTCCGGGCTATCCTGCTGATAAAAGAGGTCAAAATGGATATGGGGCTGTCTAAAGCAATTTTCGCCAAGTACACGTATGGAATGCCTTTGCTTTGGCTTGAAAAGGAATATATCCCCCGGATTCCCGAAATACTCGCGATCCTCGACTGTAACCAGTATCCTGCCCTCTTTGACATAAAGCAATTCATAGTCAAAAATGACTCTTTCCTGCAGATGCCATGGAGGCTCTATCCTGCTGTCCATCGCTACCCGAATATAAGGCGACAGATAATTTATATCCATATTTGCAAGCACCTCTTTACCCAATCTGTTTTGCCCTCTCCATTTACATTTTATATGGGCTGTTATAAAAGAGCAATAAATGTTAAATAAATGTAAATATATGATAAAGACATGCTCCCGCGGATAAATTAAACTTGTAATATGCATGATAGTCAGGTATAAGAATTTTCATGGTTCAAAATCATGAGGTTCATCGGTATGGTATGAAGCAGAAGCTACTTACGAAAGCTATATGATAATAAAAGCATACCATCATAATAAACTCAGGAGGTTTTTCATATGTCAGCATTTAATGGTTTAGGAATGAATCTTGGGAATCTCTCCCGCCTGTCTTCAGCCAAAACTCGCTCCATCAGCCCGGAGAACTTTACCGGGGAAAAAGGCAAAGGTGGTATGGCTACAGAAGGAACAGGCGCCCGCTGTGCCAGGGACTTGGGCCAGGGGTGGAAAATTTCCCCTTCGGTAGTAATAAAGGCCGGTGAGACATTCACGCTGGCTGATATTGACGGCCCGGGAGCAATCCAGCAAATATGGATGACCCCTACCGGCAATTGGAGGTTCAGTATCTTAAGGATATACTGGGACGGACAGGAGCATCCTTCGGTAGAGTGTCCCGTAGGTGACTTTTTTGCCTGCGGTTGGGGAAAATACGCACAGCTTTCCTCCCTTGCCGTATGCGTCAATCCGGGAAGCGCTTTCAACTGTTATTGGGAAATGCCTTTCAGAAAGAAATGCGTTATCACAATGACAAATATTGCGGATGAAGACATGGTCCTTTACTACCAGATAAATTACACTCTGACCGATGTCCCCGATGACTGCGCATATTTTCACGCTAGTTTCAGAAGAGTCAATCCTCTGCCCTATAAAGAAGTATATACCATCCTGGATAACGTCCAGGGCCAGGGTCAATATGTCGGAACCTATCTGGCCTGGGGCGTAAACAACACCGGATGGTGGGGAGAAGGCGAAATAAAATTCTATATAGATGGGGACAAAGACTTTCCCACCATTTGCGGCACTGGTACGGAAGACTATTTCTGCGGGTCATATAATTTTGAGAACCAGGAAACCCATCAATATCAAACTTTCAGCACTCCGTATTCCGGCTTGCATCAGGTGATAAAACCGGATGGTGTTTACAAGTCCCAGATGCGGTTTGGCATGTACAGGTGGCATATCACCGATCCGATAAGATCTGAAAAGGATTTGAAGGTCACCATACAAGCTCTCGGATGGCGCAGCGGCGGAAGATACCTGCCCCTCCAGGATGATATTTCCTCTGTCGCTTATTGGTATCAGACTCTGCCTTCGGTAAAGCTGCCCGAGCTTCCGGACAGGGACTACTTGGAAATTATATAAAACTTAAAAAAACGGCTTCCGCAAAGTTGAAACCTCTGCGGAGGCCGTTTTTTCATTTTTATTTACATTTTCACTTTTATTTACATTTGGAACCGCTTTCTGTCCGCCCAAAGTCCCAGGGCAGGATTGGTTATATAATAGATTTTCTCTCCGTCATCCAACACATTGAATCCTTCTCTCAGCTTCGACGGATCATATTTCTTATAAACGGAAGAGATGGGAGCATAATTGTAATTGACCCCTTCAACTTCCTCCTTGGTAAGCTTATCCACCGCATAGGTTATAGTGAACCTTCCGTCGGAAGATCCATGTATCAGGTGGGCGGCAACAGATTGATTATCCCTCAAATCCCGATTCTTGCCAAATAATTCCAGTATCTTCTCCCGCCCGACATAACCATATTTTCTTATCAGCAAATCATTTCCGTCGTCTTCTCCGAACTTCCTGACCCCGGGGGCTAAAACCAAAAGCTCTCCTCCGTCCTCTATAGCAAGCCTTGTCCTGTAAACAGCCTTGTTTCCCAACCAGGTGGATTTGAACTCCTTTTCGTCAAGGTAAACCACGACTTTCTTTAACGGCTCCTCAACGAAATTAAGGTTCTTTTCCTGGCTTAACCTGACAGCCTCTTCAAACAACGACCTTTCCCTACCTGCAAAAAGACCGTCGACCACCGTTTTTCCGTTGTGCTGGCTGGTGACCGTGAGCACATATATCAAGGGTATATCCCTGATGAAGTTTTCCTCAGCATAGTCGAATACTTTGCGCACAGGGGAAAAATCCCTTCCCATTATTCTCTCCAGGCCATAAAAAGCTCCCAGCATGTGGGTCTGGTTTATCATGCTTCTGCCTCCGCAGCCCACAAATATGTTTTTGCTGTAGTTGGCCATGCCTACCACCTCATGGGGCACCACCTGCCCTATGGAGATTATCAGGTCATAGGATTTGTCCAGCAAAATCCTGTTTACCTCCACATCTATCGGCTCATTCATAAGGCCATCGGATACATCCTCGACAAAGCTGGCCGGTACCTCTCCGATCTTCACCACATCCGTACGCCAGTTATGGTTTATAAAGCACTCTTTCGGTATCCGGCTGCCAAACATTTCAATCCTCTCATCGTCCGACATAGGCATATGAGTGCCTAAAGCCGGCATTATATCCACCCTGCACTTTTCACTGAGCATATCATAATAAATGCCGGTTATCACTCCCGCATAGGAATTCAGCCTTGTATAGTCGGGAGGTATGAGCAGAACCCTTTTCAATTCCCCTCTGTCTTTCAGAGTTTGCTCCAGGGCGCTTTTTATTTCAGAATCTGTTATCCCATCCCGGGATGATGCTTTAATTGATATTTTCACAGATTAACCCTCCATAAAACCTTTTGTCCGGTCATCAGCTACAAACCGTACGGATAAAAAGAACTGCCAGACCTTCGTGATTGCCAAACATTACTAATATTATACTAAATTCAAAAAGAAAACACTATAGATAGCAGATGATTTGCACACCAAAGAACAGAGGGAGGTAAAATAAAATGGATTTATCGGAACATATAATCTGCCCTGTCTGCAAGGGAAAAAGCTTCAAAGCCAAATACGAAGCCACCTATGTATATTCCTACGTCATAGATTCCGATGCGCCGGGGCTCAGAAACAGAGAAGAGTTCCTGCCGTTTTTATTTGACAACCGGGAGCAAAAGGAAGCCAGGCAGTATGTGGAGTGCGACACCTGCGGTGCCAGATTTCCATGCCAATTCAGCCATGGCAATAAAGGGATTGATTTTACAATTTTACAGAAAGCCTTCCGCTCGGACTATGTTGAAAAGCCTGAATTCCTGGGATAGAAAAAGGGCTGCTATCCTCTATAAACCAACAAAAATGGTTAAACACGCCGCATCAAAAATTGCGGCAGCCGAAAAGAAACCGGCTTTATAGGGATATACAGCCCGTTTACTGTTGAAACAAGTCAAATAGGCTTTCATCTCCCGGCACTAAACCAAAAGCACATAAGTAATCCAAAAGCCCTATTTACTTCAGTATGTGTGCTGCCAGCACCTTCTGCAGCTCATAGATGTTCAGGTTTCTGTTAAACTGCTTCTGAATCGGCATTTGAGTGCCGGAAATCCATATTTTAAGTTCCGCATCCAGATCGAAATGTCCTGCTGTTTCTATGCTGAAGTGGGTGATCTTATTGTAAGGTATGGAATGGTATTCCACCTTTCTACCGGTTACTCCTTGTTTGTCCACCAAAATCAGTCTCTTATTGGTAAATAAAAACATATCTCTGATAAGCTGATATGCTTTTTCTATATGCTCCCCCTCCGCCAGCAGATTGGAAAACTCCTCTTCAGCAGCGCCGACACTGATTTCGGAAGCATTGCCCATTAAACCATCTAAAAAACCCATAAATTTACCTCCTTGATTTTTTTCGATAATGCCAAGCCGCATTTTTAATATGCTGCTTTATATTGTCATTTTCTCATTAAAATTTCCGCACCACATTTTTCATGCGCTGTCCTATATCATCATTTTTTTCATCAATACTGTAATACCACGTTTTTCATGAGTTGCTTTGAACCGTCGCTTCTCTCACTAATTGCACCATACCACGCTTTTCATGGGCTGCTTACACCATCATTTCTCATTAATAGTACCTCATTCACGCTTTTATGTGCTACTTTATGCTATATTTTCTCATTAATACTGCCGCATTGCAATTTTCATGCGCTGTTTTGCATCATCATTTTTTCATCAATACTGTAATACCACGTTTTTCATGCGTTGCTTTGCACCATCTTTTTCTCATCAATTGTGCCATACCATTTTTTAATGCGTCGCTTTACACTATCTTATACTTATATTATGTATTTATGCTGAAATCATAACGGTGAAATTTGCTTGATGCTCCTAAATTTAATCGTGTCATGCCGCATTGGGGCAAGGCAGCCTTTCACAGGAATTTTGCGAAGCACTTCACTTTACATCGAACGACACCGCCATCATAGCCTGTCCTATTTCTGCTCCTGGTGATAGAAGTAAATGTGCCGAAATTTTGCTGCACTGCTGGAGCAAACAGGAATTTGACGGTTGCAGCAGCCTATCTCCAGGCAATAGACCCAATGGCCGCAAACACACCTACTACCACTGTCATTGATGCACAGATGAGCACGAAATTATTGACGGTCAGCCCAAAAGTATCTTTTTTAGTCTGCAGCTTGAAAAACTCCTTAATGTTCTTTCTGACCGGCACAAAGGTAAGCAAAACCAGAAGCGAGGCCACAGGAGTCAGCTTGCAGAATACCATAAGCAATATGTCAATATATATGGCATAATACAGATAGCTATAAACCATCAATGCCTTTTCCCTGCCTATATGCACAGGGAGTGTATAGCGCCTGTTCTCTATATCGTCCTCAATATCACAGATATTATTGGCCAGCATTATGTTGGCTATTCCGAACATCGTGGGGACAGACAGCAGGAAGATTGCCATAATCTCATACCAGTCGATATTGATGGAAAGCATGCGATTGTCGAGGGCTATTTGAACAATACCACTATCGTATATGTGGATGTAAATTGACAAAAATGTGATGATAAAGCCCATAAAAAGACCCGATAAAACCTCGCCGAAGGGAGTCCTGGATATTGGTATGGGACCGTAGGAATAGCTTATGCCTGCCAGGAAAGAAACAACTCCTATTAAAAGCACCAGTATATCCGTCCTTATGAAAAGCAGTATCCCAAACAGCACAGCTAATGAAAACAATGCCACCATGACGCTCAATACTGAAGATTCGGTAAGTCCGTCTCTCACTATGGCATTGTGCCTCTCATAGTTGTAGCCATGTTTTTTTCTGGCTTTCTTAAAATCCAAAAAGTTGTTCAAAGCTGTTGTAAACATATCAAAGCACAAAAGTGAAATCATCATCAAAATAAAATTCAAGGCATTGAGCTTATGAAAACGGTATAAAGCATAAACCGTACCCAATAAAAACGGTATCACGCTGGCCAGTTTTGTCTGAATCTCAACCAGTTTCAAAAAACTTTTTACTCTCAAATTATCTACCTCCATGCTAATGTTTGACATTAGATATTATACCATTTTCCAGGCCACCCCAGTAAGATATTATCAATCTTTGTCCTAAAATTATGGACTAACATGTCGGGTGATACCGCACATAAAGGCATTCGCTGCCCCAAGCACCATATTGAATCTGATGAACTTATTATTTGCTGCCTACATATTAATGTGGTAATATAATCAATAAAAGCCGGTATTCATTATTGAAACCGGACATTATATTATATTGTTATTATTTTAGTTATTCGACTTATATCCTTGAGAGGAATAAGAACGGAGGGTGTAAAATGAAAACAGGTGAAAAAGAACGCAGTTTCTTTGGCGTAGGTCAGCTTTCATTAAGAGCAATCCTTATAGGAATGCTCGGCTCGTGCATTATCACAGCGTGTTCCATGTATGTAGCGCTCAGCATGAGCGCCCTGCCTTGGCCCACAATATTCGTATACGTGCTATCTATGGCACTTCTTAAGTCCTTGTAAAAACAACTCTGAACGAAATCAACATTATTCAGGCAGCCATGTCTTCAGGAGCAAAGGAGTGAAATTAATGCCGATAATAGTAGGTATAGATATAGGCGGAAGCACAACAAAAATAGCAGGGTTCAATGACCGAAGCATGTTCAGTCCCATGCTGGTGAAGGCAAACGACCCTCTGGCTTCGGTGTACGGAGCCTTTGGCAAGTTTGTGAGCGTCAATGGCCTATCCCTTGACAATATTGAAAGAATCATGGTAACGGGGGTCGGTTCTTCATTTTTAAAGGAGAACCTGTTTGGAATTCCCACCGGAAAGGTGGATGAGTTTGTCGCTACAGGAATGGGCGGTTTACACCTCAGCAAGCTTCAAAAGGCTATAATAGTTAGCATGGGCACAGGAACCGCCTTTATAAGAGCCGACGGAAAAAGCGAAAAACATATGGGAGGCACGGGTGTCGGAGGAGGAACACTCCTCGGCTTGTCCAACAGGATGCTGAATATCCGGCATTTTGATGATATCATTGAAACTTCCCAAGGCGGCAATCTGGCCAATGTAGATCTCTCAATTGGAGATATCACCCGTGACGTGCTGAAAGGCCTTCCTCCGGAAACCACCGCATCCAATTTCGGGAAGATCAGCGACCTGGCTACAAAAGCGGACATAGCTTATGGCATCATCAATCTCGTATTCCAGACCATAGGCATGATGGCCGTATTCGTCACGAGAATAGACCAGATAAAGGATGTCGTGCTGACGGGAAACCTTACAAACGTTCACCAATGCCGGGAGATTTTCAGCCAACTGTCCCAGCTGTATGATGTAAACTTCCATATTCCTGAGCATGCCGAATATGCGACTGCTACCGGCGCTGCAGTGAGCTTTATAGAGGGAAGGCAGTTTGTTGAAATACAAAAGCAGTAAAATAGTTTTTCAATAATGAGACAAGGAGCTGCAATGATGCTTACAACTCCTTGTCTTTTTGAATTTGTCAACTTCTCGTGTTTATCAATTTCTTGCATTTATCAACTTTTTATATCTACTAAATTTTTACATTTGTAAACCTTTTCATGCCTAGTGGACATTGATTTTCTGATAATATAAAAGTTTTGCCTCTTCCTTAGGCAGTAATACAGCCTATATAACTTAGGAATGAATTCAGCTAATAACAGGCTCATTGATTGCTATATGCCTCTAAATCCTTTTGCAGCAGTAATTTTGCCTTTCAGTCAGCTGAAATAAAGCCAACTCCATATAAAAGCATTACTCGCAACAGGGGGGATATCGTCCCCCCTGGCCTTCAGGATAATCATCTTATATCATATACGGAACGGAGCTTCAGCGTCTTAGGATTGCCCTCAAGGATATCTACGGTGACGCTTCCCCCATTCATATCAAAATAGTTGTCACTGAGCAACAAATCACAGTCAGGGGAAGAAATCTCCACGCTTTTTGCATAGGCATCGGCATGGACAGTTATCTTTCCGTCATGAATCTCATAAGTCAAGTGAGGATCCACAAAGCGGTAATGCTTAGGCGCCGTGAAAAGAGCTGTTCCTGAGGAAAGGCAAACTCCATTCGAAATAAATTCAAAGCTTATATAATTGTTCAGGAAGTCCGTACAGTTAAAATCCTTCTTTTCACACCACCGGCTGGAAAGAGCAGGCACCGTAATATCGAACTCGCCGGATTCCAGTATGGCGGCACGGGAATCCCTCAGGTACCACCGCACGGTACCGGATACATCGCTCATGGTTTCATTGACAACACAGAGATGAGCAGAAGTCTCAATCGGCGATGGCTGCATGCATACCGCCGCACGGTCGGTGGTCTCTCCCACTTCGCAGCAGGATATCATGACGGGGGCAAAAAAGCGTTTTGCGTAATAATGCAGCGCCTTCCACCTGCCATAATAATCAATGGATGACCAGGATGCCACAGGCCAGATATCATTCAGCTGCCAGTAGATGGCTCCCATACAACGCCCACGGTTGCGGCGCCAGTGTTCCACACCATAGCGAATGGCTTCTGCCTGGAGCAACTGGGAAGCATACAGCAGTGTGTCAAAATCATTGGGATAGAGGAAGGTCTGGGACAGATAGTTCATAATCTTTCCGTTGGCTCCTGCATTCCTCTGATGCATTTCCATCACCCGGGAGAAAATATTTCTGTCCTCGGGTAGGGTAAAGCTTTCCACCGTCTTAAGGGACGGGAAGGACTGAAAACCAAACTCCGAAACATAGCGGAAATAATATTTGCGGTATTCGTCAAAAGGTTTGTTCCCATGCCAGACATCCCAATAATG
>ENA-OWOZ01001701-OWOZ01001701.1-bioreactor-metagenome-genome-assembly--contig:-NODE-1701-length-19056-cov-3.616418_pt1 | contig 19056 bp, 30 predicted proteins | sample MGYA00238140_ERZ651804 | MGnify/ENA primary metagenome ERZ651804 (study PRJEB26910, sample SAMN07631232) | bioreactor metagenome | isolation source: Switchgrass digestor | place: USA: Dartmouth... | reverse complement strand
TTGAAGGAATATCTTCAATTACAATAAGTAAAATGATATTTTTTTACCCTGGAAGTTCAGGAACTTGAATATTAAGTTTCAAGAAATTGAAGGAAAGGTGGTCATTATGTTATTTCAGGAAAAAATGTTTCTAAAATTCATTAACGGTTCAAGATGAAGGCAAAAGTTCAAGATGGGTTCAAGATGTAAACAAGACATCTTGAACCGTATCAAACACAGTAACAGCAAGGGTTTGAGGGGTGCGGTTCAAGATGGTTCAAGATAAAATGAAAGTTCTTTATATATTACATTTTTTTAATTAAATAGTTAAAACAAATAAATATATATAAATAATAAAAGTATATAGGGGAAACATCTTGAACCATCTTGAACCCGAAACCTTGAAACTATCGATATATAAGGGTTTGAAGGGGTTCAAGATCTAAAAAATCATCTTGAACCGATCTTGAACCATCTTGGACCAATCTTGAACCCAAAATTTCTTGTGAAAGGATGATATTTACGTCAAGTAAGGCGGGGAGTGTTAATTATGTGCAACAGAAGGGGGAGGAGCAAGTGATAACCATAGCCGAGCTATTAGAAGCTAGGGGCGAGATAGCCCAGCTGGAGACACTCAAAAAGCGGTCTATCACTGAAGATGAACTGATGCCGATCCTTCACAACCGGCGGGTGGCAGTCCAGGAGATCGAACAGGAGCTACGGAAGGACTACAAAGAGAAGTTCCCCAAGTGGCTAAATGCCGAGGATCGGGAATCTCTCTGCCTGTTCATTGTGACCGCGAATCTATTTGACCACTATAGCCGGGAATGGCTGCAGTATAACAAGCCCAAGAAGGCTATCCAGTACCTCAAAACAGCCAAGACCTTCTTGGAAAAGGCTGTAGCCGAGTTTACCGAGCAATTGCCACTCGAAGAAAAACTGAGGCTGGTCCGAGAGGCCACCAGGAGAATTGAAAACATATGAGGAGGGAGAGAGAGAGAGGATGCAAGCAGTTAAGATAACTGTTCCCGGTAGACCTGTTCCCAAGGGCAGGCCAAGGCTAGGAGTGAGGGGCAAAAAGGCGTTTATTTACACCCCTCCAGCAACACGAGAGTATGAAAAACTGGTGGGATGGGTGGCGAGGTGCTCTGGATGCAAGCCACTCAATGGATCCCTTGCGGTGAAGTTGCATCTGTTTATTCGAGGGCGCAGCGGTGATGTGGACAATTACTGTAAGAGTATATTGGATGGGCTTAACGGTGTGGCATACCAGGATGATGGCCAAGTAGTAGAACTGCTGGTTCGCAAACACAAAGTGAAGCGCAAAGAGGAAGAGCGGGTGGAGATTGAGATTGGGGAGGCGAGCGCATGAAAAGCCCATATGAGCGCTTCTGGATAGCAGACTCAAAGACTGGCTGTTTCAACTTTTGCGACCAGGAGCAGGAACAAAAGGCAGAAGAGGGGAGGGGTAGCTGATGGCGATGTTTTCGACAGCTTTTACTGCTGCAACTATGACCAACAAAGATAAAATTAAGTACCTGAAACGATATATAAATTTGGACCGGGAAATTGAACGCAAGCTGGAAGAGGTTGCCCGGCTGCGGTCTAAGCTGACCAGGGTAACCGAGGTGTACAGCACAGAGCCACGCGGCGGGGGCACTATCTACGGGAAGACCGAAGAAATACTGGCTAAAATTGTTGACTTGGAGAAGGAAATCGATGCTGATGTTGACCGGTTAATTGAAGTAAGAGATAGTATAAAGTCAATTATTGAGGCAGTAGAGGATGACCGGGAAAGGCTGCTTTTGCAGTACCGGTACCTGGATGGGAAAACATTTGAGTGGATTGCAGCAGAGATGAATTACAGCTGGCGGCAGATACATAGACTACACAGCCGAGCTTTAACCAATTTAAAGATGTCATAGAATGTCATAGTCGACCTCAAATGCGTCACTGATGCCCTAAACGGGATCGCCTACACCGATGATTCGGCTGTAGTGTCTGCCCAGGTCGAAAAAGTGGTGGGCGGATCAGCCGAGGATTGAATGATCGAAGAAAGCCGGGTTATTCGCCCGGCTTATCTTTTTCCTGAAAATACTTCTCCAGGGCCTCTATGACGATGGCTGTCTGTTTCCTGTTGGCTTGATAAGCCTCCAGGCGAAGCCGCTCGTAGAGGCTGATTGGGAAGTAAAAGGTGCATTTCTTGATGGTGTCTGACATGGAATCTCCTCCTTTCCTTAAAACCTCCCTCGCAGCCCCCTGAGCCAAGGGGCTATGACCGGGTTCTAGTCTAGGGCATCTTCTAGGTCGTAGTCTATTTCTTCGAGGTACCAACCCACCGGCAGTTCAGCCATCTCATGATGGGCCAGCACGTCTGCCAGTACATCTTCCCGACCTTCTCCGGGTTCGGCTATTAGGATATCGTCCTCGCCAGCGTTCCCTGTGTCCAAGAAAAAAACCTTTTTCCCTTCTGAGATCGCTTTTTTAATTTCCTCTTTCGAATGGCTTCTAAAAATCATTTTTACACCCTCCTAAATTTTATTTTTGGTAGGTCTTACCCTCCTGCCTATGTCCTGTGGGCACAGGCAGCGGGGCAAGGCCCGCTGTTCCCGCAAGCGGGGAACTATACGGCTTCATTAACTTCTGCCTCTGCTCTAAATGACCAGAGGGCGCCATCTTCGTTCTCACCTACCCAAAGCGAGGCCAGCGCCTCTTTGTGCTCTGCTGGAAACTCTAGCAGAGCATCCTCCGGCATCTGCCAGTTAAGCTGGGCATACCGGAAGGTGTTTGATTGCCCTTCTGTTATGAACCACTCGCCAACAGCTAGGTATTGGCGCAGTAATATAGCACAATCGGCGGCCAGCCGGACAGCCTGATTGAGCTGTACCGGTTGTTTGGTTGGGAAAAGTAGTTGCGTGCCTTCCGGGAATATGTGCACCCGGAAAGCCTTTATGCGGGTTTTCCCGCCGCTTTCGATCACGGCGGCCACATTTTTAACTTTCCAGCTTCTTCCTCCTCCAGAAGTAAATCCTTCAGAGGACATAGCCATATAGCACTCATCCGTCACGGCCACTAGGCCGTTAAATTTGATCTTCCCCCTTCCCGCAAGGTCCCAGAGGGACCCCAGGGAAATGGCTCTTCGCAGCACTAAATCACCTGAGGTAGTCTGGGTCACTGCCCAGGCCCCCACTTCGCAAAAACGGGTACGAGTGTCGATAAGGTATAAAAGATTTCTATCCATTTTATTTCCTCCTTTTCTCCTTTAATGGCCGGCGGGATTTACCCGCCGTTGACCCTTGCCCTATGAGTTTATCCTTTACTTGCGAAAAAACCTAATATATAAGCGTCTGTATCTTCGTTTTCTTCTTTGTATGACATGTAGTTGCTATCATGTTCGGCAAGATGCTCGTCTAAATCATCCAACCAGTTATCTACCTCTGCACCGCAAATCTCACAAATTAATGTATCCGACATTGTTTCCCATCCTTTCGTACTGATTGTCGAGCTTATCTCTTTTGTTTTGTGCATTACCGGGGCAATGCCCCGTCACTCTGCTATATTTTCCATTCGTGTGGACCTTTTAAAATACCTAGCCACGGGGTAACAATCCAATATTCGTATATTTCTTGGGGTACTGAAGGCATTCACAAAATACTTTTTCATTTTTATTCCTCCTATTTGTTTATTTTGCGCCGGTATTGGCCCCGGCTGGCCTGGTGGCTTACATCATCCGGTCCATCGTGCTCGGCCTGCTCTGTATCCGCTGGTGGAGTGCCTTGTACCCAACCTGTTTGGCTATTAGTATGAGCAGTTGCTCTTTACGGTAGCCTGCCGGTAGCCTCATGCCTAGCTCTTTGGCTATGGCTTTGAGGTCTGCCGTTGTGCATCCCTGCATGGCTGCGGTGGCCTGGTCCTGGTCCATCTGCCGCAGTTGCGCGGCTAGTTGCTTGGTGTCCATCATCATCCCTCCTAAAATCCTCAAGCGCGGTTGCCTCCCGCTGCTTGCCCCGGCCCCCTGTGTGGACTGTCGGGCTTATCTCCTGTTGTTAATACCATTATAATGGCTCGCCATTATAATGTCAACCCCCAAATTAAAAAAAACTTAAATAAATTTTGAAAAAGTCCGGAACCCCTTGGGGGACGGGCAACACAGAGGTTTATAAAAGTTTTCGTTTTTAAAGATGTCATAGAATGTCATAGTCTTGACATGGTATTATGTAAACTGAAAAGAATAACGGAGAGCCGCCCATGAGGGCGGCTTTTTGTATTGGGTGACATGGTTACCGGCACAGGCCGGAGGGTTTACGCATCGAAAAGGCAGGGGTGGGGCAGGGTGCGAATAGGAGGTTAAATCATGGAAATAAGAAAAATACCGATAGAGAAGCTTAATCCGGCAGCATACAATCCGAGAAAAGATTTAAAACCCGGCGATCCGGAATATGAAAAGCTGAAGCGGTCAATGCAGGAGTTTGGCTATGTGGAACCTATCGTCTGGAACAAGCGCACCGGGAATATCGTTGGCGGCCATCAGCGGTATAAAATTCTTCTTGACATGGGTAAGCAGGAAGTAGATTGTGTAGTTGTAGATCTGGACGAAACAAAGGAAAAGGCGCTGAATCTGGCATTAAATAAAATCCAGGGCGATTGGAATTACCTTAAGCTAGAGGACTTATTGCAGGAACTGGCCATCGAGGAATTTGATATTGAACTGACGGGGTTTGATGTAGTCGAGATAGAGGATTTAATGACCCAGTTTCATATACCAGAAGAAAAAAAAGAGAACAAACCAAAAGTGGAATTTAAGCCTGACTTTACCTTGGAACCTGAAATTTTAGAAGAGATAAAACAAAGTAGAATATTTTTTACCTTCTCTGGCGGTAAGGACAGCAGTGTTGCAGCATACATAATGATCCCCATTCTTAAAGAAATAGGCAAAGACTTTGAGTTAATTTTTGTGGACACCGGGGTTGAAATCCCGTCCGTTTCTGAATATGTGGTTAGATTTGCTGAAAATTACGGGGCAAAGTTAACAATAGTAAAAGACGGCCCTGATTTCTTCGAATACTATGAAAAGAAAAAAAGATGGCCCAGCGTCATTTTTAGGGATTGCATAGACGTGCTGATAAATACCCCTACAGACAAGTATGTTTTAAATAAAGTTGAGAAAGACGAGAAAATTATCATCATACGAGGAGGCAGGGCGAAACAGACCACCACCCGTTCTAAAGGTGAAAAATTTTACTCCTTCAAGAAGGGTAAAAGAGAGATTAAACTTTTAAATCCCTTGTTTGATTTGAGCGATGAGGCCTTCGAGAGGTACAAAAGACAACTGGAAGAAGAATTTGGGCTGTGGGAAGGTTATGCAAAGGGCTTTCAAAGAACCGCTTGCTGGTGTTGCCCGTTCCAAACCAAACAGCAATATGAAACAATCAAAAAAGAACTACCCTTTTTATGGGCAGTTCTTGAGCGAAAAGCAAAAGAGTGGGAATTTCAAGGACAAACCCCTTTAGAAAAACATTTCAGAGGTTAATAACTTCTATGCCTGCTTCCCGGAGCAGTTCTCCGGTAAATCCTGTTATGTCGCAAGAGGGAGAGCTTTTACAAAGAAAGGCTTTCTTACAACCATAGATGCGGGCTATCTGTAAAGCGATTTCGGCCCCAGTAATGAAGTGTTTGGAAACATCCTGGTTTTTGACGTTCTTGATTTTGGATCCCCTTTTGCCCTTCAAAGGGGCAGCAGGACGAGGGGTAGGCAGTCCGCCAAGCTGTTCGGGGCAGATGGGGATTAAATTATATAGTTTCGATAGCTTTGCGAACTTTGCAGGGCTGGGGACACTTTTACCGTGGTAGCGGCACGGAACACCAAGAAAACACATAGAAAAAAGCGCATTTTCCAAAAAAAAAACACCTCCTTAACTGTAAATAATTGGGAAATTATAACATAAACAAAAGTATTTTGTCAATTACTGGAATTCATTGTTCAACCTTCCGGCAAAAGGCGGTGCTGGCTGAATGAAGTGGGTATTTGTTTCGCATCCATATAAAGACGACCCGAAGGGGAACAAAAAGCGGGTAGACACTATAAACAAACAGCAGCTTAAAACTCTCTGGGACAGGCTCTTTTTTATTGGGGTGATGCCATGAACATATATAAAACCCGCAAGTGGCAGCGATTGCGGGGAAGAGCTTTGCGCCGAGATGAATATATTTGTCGGGAGTGCAAAAGGTACGGTAGAACTGCACAGGCAACAACGGTGCATCACATCTATCCGGTGGAGCAGTATCCAGAGTGGAAGTGGGCTACCTGGAACATGCTAAGCTTGTGCGATGCATGCCATAATAAAATGCACAATAGGGAAACAGGGGAGCTGTCAGAACTGGGAAAGCAGTGGACAGATAGAGTATCCCCCCCTCCCTAGAGAATTAGGTTTTGCCCTCCGGGGACCGGGGCGGGGGGACCTTTTCCAATAGAGCGCGAGTTTTGAGTAAAGGGGGAACACATAAGCATGGGAGGTGAAACCTTGGATGCTTACAAAAAAGCCGAAATGCGGTACAAAAAACAGATTATCAACAAGATGAAACAGGTTGGGACTTATAATGCCAGCTTCATGTATACAATTAACACATTAGCCAAGGTTTTAGCCGACTATGAGGAAACGATCAACCTGTACGAGCGCACAGGCAGGCAGAAAATTGTGAAGCACACAAACAAAAGCGGTGCAACCAACATTATCAAGAACCCGCTTTATCAAGCTATTGAAAAGCAGCGGGATGACATAATAGCATACTCGCGGGAGCTGGGGTTAACGCCAGCGGGGCTGAAGCGAATAAAAGACAAGGACAACACCTCCAAGAAAGAGTCAAGGCTTGAGAGGGTTCTGCATGAGCTCACGATATAAAGCCCCAAACTATGACACTGTAATGGAGTATGCTAGAAGTATTGTCGAGGGGCGCAAGGTCGCCTGTGTAGAGACTATCCAGATGTGTCAGCGTTTCTTGGATGATTTAAACAATCCTGCTTATGACTTCAATCCTAAAAACGCAGAATTTGTAATCCAAATAATTGAAAAAACATTCGTACACCAAAAGGGCGAAGATATGCAAGGGCGGCCATTTAGAGGTCGGCCTTTTTTGTTGGAGCCTTGGCAGAAGTTTGTTATCTACAATCTCCTTGGGTTTTATCACAAGGGTACGGAACTCCGCAGGTTCAAAGAGGCATTTATAATGCTGGCCCGCAAGAATGGGAAGACGCCTTTCGTAAGTGCGCTGGCTTGGGGCCTGGGGCTGCTTGAGCGGAAATCCGGGGCGGAAATCGTCATAGTGGGAGCGCTGTTGAAACAGGCCCTGCAAAGCTTTGACTTCCTGCTTTACAACCTAAAGGAGATGGGTGAAGCTGATAATTTCCGTATCCTGGACAACAACCAGGAGCACTCAATCAGCGGGGAGTTGGGCGAAGGGTATTTGCGCATCGAAACCATTGCCGGCAATTCTGACCGCATGGATTCGCTGAATACACTTATTCAAATCTTAGACGAGATGCACTTGTATAAGAGCCCTAGCCAGTACAACACTATCAAGGAGTCCGGCAAGGCGTACCGCAACAGTCTGTGCATCGGAATCACGACCGCTGGCGACAACATGAACTCGTTCTGCTACAACCGTATGAAGTATTGCCAGAAGATACTTGATAGCACAGTAAAGGACGAGCAGTATTTCGTTTTTATTGCAAAAGCAGATGAAGACGAAAACGGAGATGTTGATTATCTAAACCCAATTGAGCATGAAAAGGCTAACCCTAACTACAATGTTTCAGTCTCGGCTCAAGAATTGATGGCCGAAGCACTCCAGGCGCAGAACGACCCGCAGCAGAGGAAGTCATTCCTCGCCAAGTCACTAAATATTTACACCAGCGCCATGAAGGCCTATTTCAACATCGAAGAGTTCCGGGCAAGCGACCGCAAATATAGCTGGACGCTGGAAGAATTAGCAAAGCTCCCGATTGAGTGGTATGGCGGGGCTGACCTTGCCAAATTACATGACCTTTGTGCAGCTGCTTTATATGGTACTTACGGTGATGTTGACATTGTAATCACCCATGCCTTTTTCCCCATTGTGGCGGCCCATACGAAAGCGGAAGAGGACAATATTCCGCTCTTTGGTTGGCAGGATGATGGTTGGCTCACTATGACTAATTCACCGGTTACTGACCACCAGACGGTAGTCAAATGGTTCATCGACATGCGGAAAAAGGGCTTTAATATAAAGCAGGTGGGCTTCGACCGGAAATTTGGCCGGGAGTTTTTCCTGGAGATGAAGCGGGCGAGCTTCCGAATCGAAGACACGCCACAGTTATATTACCTTAAGTCTGAAGGTTTTCGTCACATTGAAAAGAAAGTGAAGGCCGGCAAATTCTATTATTTGCACAGCGATGCCTACGAGTATTGCGTTCAAAACGTCCACGCCATTGAGCAGGTGGATGACGCAATTAAGTACGAAAAGATCCTGCCCACGCAGAGGATAGACCTATTCGATGCCTCTGTTTTTGCTTGTATGCAGATGTTGAAAAATTTAGCTAAGTCTGGCACAGCCAAGAAGTGGCTGAAAGGCGGTGAATAGATGGGACTATTTGATATGTTTTTGAGAAAACAAAAAACGAGGGCAGAGCCTAAAACAGCTTTGGAATGGTTTCTCATTCACGATTCTTATGACACTTTGGCAATTCCGGGCTATACTCGACTATCGGACAACCCAGAAGTAAGAATGGCGGTTCACCGGATAGCTGATCTGATCTCATCCATGACAATCTATTTGATGCAAAACACCGAGGACGGAGATATAAGAATCCGGAATGAATTGTCCCGAAAAATTGACATCAATCCATACAGCTTAATGACGCGTAAGGCCTGGATGTACTGGATAGTTCACACCTTGCTGTTAGAGGGCCAAGGCAACAGCTTAGTTTACCCAAAACTAACAGCTGATGGACTAATTGACGAGCTGGTACCCATGCAGCCATCAAAAGTCAGCTTCCTTGCGACTGAAGAAGGGTATCAAGTGAGATACGAGGACAGGTTATACAACCATGATGAAGTGCTACACTTTGTTATCAATCCAGACCCGGTGGAACCTTGGAGGGGCAGGGGCTACCGAGTGGTGTTGAAAGACATTGTTAATAATCTTAAGCAGGCAACTGCCACGAAAAAGAGCTTTATGTCCGGTAAATATATGCCCTCTCTTATCGTGAAGGTGGACAGCTTAACGGCCGAACTCGCAAGCGAGGAAGGCCGGGAAGGCGTGTATCAAAAATATCTTGAATCCAGCGAGGCGGGGCGTCCTTGGATTATACCAGCAGAGTTGCTTGAAGTAGAACAGGTTAAACCTCTTTCGCTTAAAGACATAGCAATAAATGAAGCTGTTGAAATAGACAAACGTACAGTAGCAGGCATCTTTGGAGTGCCAGCTTTCTTTTTGGGTGTTGGGGAGTACAGCAAAGATGAATATAACAACTTCATCAACTCCACTATCCTGCCGCTTGCTAAGGGTATAGAGCAGGAACTGACCAGGAAGCTGCTTTATAGCCCAGACCTGTATTTTAAATTCAATCCCAGGAGCTTGTATGCCTATGACATAAAAGAACTGGCAGGTGTCTATACGGACCTATATGTCAGGGGTATTGCACAGGCAACGAAGTGAGAGACGTTCTTGGCATGTCGCCGAAAGAAGGATTGTCAGAGTTGGTTATTCTTGAAAACTATATACCGCTCGGAATGATAGATGACCAGAAAAAACTCATCCAGGGAGGTGATAGTGACGATGAATAGGACAATAAAGCAAACCCGAAGCCTGCAAACGGAGCTTTCAACTAGGGCAGACGACAGCAATGAAATGTATATCGAGGGATATTTCGCGGTATTCAACCGTCAGACGGAACTTTGGCCGGGTGCTTACGAGGAGATAGCACCGGAGGCCCTCGACGAAACGCTGAGCAACGACATCCGGGCACTTATCAATCACGACACGACCTTGGTCCTGGGCCGGAATAAAGCTGGGACTCTGGAACTTAAAACTGATAGTTACGGTCTTTGGGGCCGAGTGAAAATCAACCCGAATGATACTGATGCAGTGAATGTCTATGAGCGAATCAAACGCGGGGACGTTGATCAGTGCTCGTTTGGTTTTAATATCATCGAAGAGGAAACCGAGTGGCGGGACGATGGCACAGTGAAGTGGCGACTCAAGAAGGTGGACCTGCACGAAGTGAGTATTTGCACCTTCCCGGCTTATGAAGACACCGGGGTACAGGCACGTAAGGGTGAAGTTGAACAGCACCGGCAAAGGCTTTTAGAAGCTAGGAAAAACCAATTAAGGGAGAGGATAAAATGCTTAAGCAGTTAATGTTATCTAAGAAAATTGAGCAGAGAAAAGCTGCATTAGCAGAACTGGAAGAGCAGGAAAAGGGACTAGAAACTAGAGCCGAACAAGTGGAGGCAGCACTGGTAGAGGCTCAAACCGATGAGGAGATTGCAACGGTCGAGGAAGAAGTGAGCAAGATTGAGGCCGAAAAGGAAGAGCTTAAGCAAAAGAAAGCTAATTTGGAGGCCGAAATAGCAGAGTTAGAGAGCGAGCTTGAACAGCTCAATTCTAAAGCGCCTAAAAATAATGAAGGAGGCAAAAGAGATATGAGCGATAAGTTAGAAGTTAGGGAAATTATAAATGATTATGTGAGAACAAAACAATTACGGCAAATGGAAGGGTTCAAAGTTGTTGATGGTGGAGTATTAGTGCCTGAAGAAATATTGGCACCGTATAGAAAGCCTGAAGATGTGGTAGATTTAACGAGGTTGGTAAGAGTAACAAAGGTAAACAGGGGTTCGGGGAAAGTTCCTATTATCAAAAAATCTGGCAGCAAAATGGTGTCTGTTGCAGAGCTAGAAAAAAATCCGAAACTTGCAAAACCGAATATTACTGATGTGGCTTTCGACATCGAAACATACAGAGGATATATTCCGGTATCTCAAGAAGTTATAGATGATGCTGATTTTGATGTAACAGGACTTATTGCTGAAGAAATTTCTGACCAAGAACTGAACACTAAAAACAATGCTATAGTAGAAGTGCTAAAAACAGCAACTCCTAAAACAGTTACTGGACTAGATGAATTAAAGAGAGTATTTAACAAAGACATTAAGAAGGTTTACAACGTTAAAGCTGTTATATCTGCTTCCCTATACAATGTACTAGACACTTTGAAAGACAACAATGGCAGATACTTATTGCAAGACGACATAACCCTTGAGAGTGGTAAGAGACTGTTTGGCAAAGAGGTTATTGTACTAGACGATGATGTGATTGGTGAAGCAGATGGAGATAAGGTAGGCTTCATAGGAGATTTAGAGGCTTTCTGTATGTTATTTGACAGAAAGAGCGCAAGCGTAAAATGGGTGGATAACGATATTTATGGGCAATTACTTGCCAGTTATGTAAGATTTGATGTTCAAAAAATCGATGAAGATGCAGGCTATTACGTAACTTTTACTCCGGCGGGGGAATAATTGAGGCGTTCAGTATGTCCGCTCCGGAAATACTCGATTTGGAAAAGATGACAAAAGCTCAACTCTTGGTTTTTGCAGGCGAACATGGTATTTCCGGGCTGAATGACCGGATGCTAAAAGCGGACATCATTGCCGCCATTAAGGAGGCGATGGGATGGATGTAGCACAGGTTTTGGAATTAGTAAAAGCCCGGCTAGGCATTACCACGGCGGTCAGGGACGTATACCTGGCCGCTATTATTAACGGTGTAATCACAGAGCTTGAGGACGAGAAGGGGTTGGCCCTGGATGGGGCTAACCCTTATCACCTCATGTTTGTTGTAGATTTTGCAACCTGGCGATACCAGAACCGGGATGAATCAGGTGCAATGCCTCGACATCTGCAGTTCCGGCTTCACAACCTAATGATTCATGCCGGGGGTGGTGCAAGTGACGTTTGATCATGAACTGGTTTTAATTGGTCAGGATTATATCCAGGATGAAATCGGAAACTGGAAGAAGGCACCTGTTAGAACAACTGTTTTATGTGGGACAAAGTCAGTCACCAGGGGCGAGTTCTATAGCGCGGCGCAAACAGGCTTACGGCCTTCAATCGTGTTTGTGGTGCATAGCTATGAGTACAATGGCGAGGCAGAGGTGGAATTTGAAGGCGAAAAGTACAAAGTCATACGAACATATGCTGCCAGCTTTGAGGAAATGGAGCTGACGTGTGAGAAGGTGATTGCAAATGGCCACAGTAAAGATTGACCAACTCGCTGCCGAGATAGCCAAGGGCCTTGCCGAATATTCTCAGGACGTGGTCGAGAAGGTCAATGTATCAAGCGAGAAAGTCGGAAAAGCCGCAGTTAAGCGGCTCAAGCAAACATCCCCGAAAAAGACCGGTCAGTATGCAAAAAGCTGGACCATGAAAACCGAGAAAGAGATTGGTCAACCACATAAACGAATTATTCATGCTAAAGCTCCTCATTATAGGCTGACGCATCTTCTTGAACACGGTCACGCTAAAGTTGGCGGTGGCAGGGTGGAAGGCAAGCCGCATATCAGACCAGCGGAGGAAATGGTTATCCGAGAGTTTATGGCTGAGGTAGAGGAGGCGATCAAACGTGGATGAAGTGACATTGTTTAACTTGCTTAAGTCTACCGGGCTGCCGGTAGCGTATCATCATTTTGTATCGCCACCTGCTCCGCCGTATATCGTTTATCTATTTAGCTATAGTTCTAACTTTGGGGCAGACAATAAGGTATATCAGAAGAAACCAAACTACCAGGTAGAATTATACACAACGGAAAAAGACCCGGTCCGCGAAAAGCTGATAGAGGACCTTTTCGATGAGCACGACATCTATTGGGAGAAATCCGAAACCTATATCGACAGTGAGGGCCTGTATCAGGTCCTCTATGAAATATAAGGAGGTAAACAGAAGTGAACAACAAAGTCAAATTTGGGCTTAAAAACGTGCATTATGCAGTTGTCACGGAAACAGGTGGTGAAATAACATACGATACGCCAAAACCTATCAGGGGAGCCGTCAATCTGACCCTGGATGCCGCTGGCGAGCCTGTAGAATTCTATGCCGATGACGGCATCTATTTTGAGGAAAAAACTAATGATGGCTACACCGGTAGCCTGGAAATGGCGCTTATTCCTGACGAATTCAGAGTTGATGTTCTGGGCGATGAACTTGACGCCAACGGTGCCTTAATCGAAAACAAGGACGCCAAAGCAAAGTATTTTGCGCTAATGTTTGAGTTTGATGGCGATGCAAAGAAAATGCGGCATGTGCTGTATTACGTCCTTGCGTCTAGGCCCAGCGTAAGCGGTAGCACCAGAACCAACACCAAAGAACCGCAAACTGAAACAATGAATATAACAGCACGACCGGCACCAGATACAGGAGATGTTAAAGCAAAAGTTCCTCAAGGTAGCGCTGCATATGACACATTTTTTGAGTCCGTATATACCAAAGCTCCGGAGGCGTAATATATGGAAAAGATACTTACAATCGACGGGCGCCAGGTGAAGTTTAAAAGCACCGGCGCCTTTTTACTTAGATATAAGGCGCAGTTTGGCAGGGATGCCATTCAGGACATTTTCAAATTAGAGGGTGCTTTTAAAGGCAATGAAATCGCCAATGTAGATGTCCTAGATTTGGAAATATTTTTCAACCTAGCTTGGACATTAGCAAAAACAGCAGACCCAACTATTCCTCCACCGATGGAGTGGTTAGATGGGTTTTCTGAGTTTCCTATCATGGATATCATTCCTGAAATATCAGATATGATATTCAGCAGCATTACAACTAAGGTTGAAAGTAAAAAAAAATAGACCATGAAGATGGAGCCCCTCTCGAGTTGACGACAGAACTGGTAATGCTCCGGGCCATTGAGAGGGGGCTAACCTTGCGTGATTTTGAGCATTTAACGCTTGGTATGCTTCTTGACTACATCATCACATACAACAATGAGCGTCTCAATGATGCCGATGGGGATACCCGGGAAACCGTAAGGCAGGCTACCCAGGTTGATTTTGACCGGTTTTAATTGCGGGATACTTCCAGCTTTTCTTGCAGTCCTGACATTGCAATTGGTTTTTTGCAAATGGAGATATAACCATGAGGAGAAGACCAATGATAATTCCTGCGATTCCGACAGGCGGAATTATCAGCAGCCAAATACTTATACCTAATAAGCAGAAACCGAGAACAAAGAAGAAGCATCCTCCCCGGGATTCGACACGCTTAGAGCCGCAGCGAGGGCACGGCTCCCATTTGTCTTGTTTTTGTCCCTGTGTCATTACAATACCTCCTTTAGTTTTTATTTGCGAGATATTCCTTAAGGATTGTTTCTATTAAATTGTTTAAGCTTCTATTTTCTTCCTTTGCTATTCGTGTTAGTTCTTCTTTAACTGACTTTTCGATAGTAATAATCGTTCTGGTTTTACTTTTTGATATAGTCATTAGAATCACCCCTATGATGTAATTATATTGGTTTATCATGGTATTGTAAAGGTGATAACACAGCATATTTTTTTTTGTAAAAAGGTGGTGAGTACAATAGCTGGGAAAATCAAGGGTATCACCATCGAGATCGGCGGTGATACGCAGAAATTAAATAAGGCTCTCGAGGACGTAAACAAAAAGACCCGGGATGTCCAATCTGAATTAAGACAAGTCGAGCGCCTTCTAAAACTCGACCCCGGAAATACCGAACTTGTGGTGCAGAAGCAGAAACTCCTGGCTGAAGCAGTTGAAAACAGCCGGGAAAAACTCGACCGCCTTAAAACTGCCCAGGAGCAGGTCAACGAGCAATTCCGCAAGGGTGAAATTAACGAAGAACAATATAGGGCCTTCCAGCGCGAGGTAGTCAAGGCCGAGCAAGAGCTGGCGAAGTTTGAGAAGCAACTGCGCGAAACCGGGCTGACAGCCGAGCAAGTCGGGCAAAAACTCAAAGACGCCGGTCAAAAAATGACCGATGTGGGCAAGAACCTGACCATGAAGGTTACTGCCCCAGTTCTTGCCATAGGGGCCGCGGCAACAAAGTTGGGCATGGACTTTGAGGCGGCCATGAGCGAGGTTGGCGCCATCTCCGGCGCTACCGGTGAGGACTTGGCCAAGTTGGAAGCACTGGCCAAAGAGATGGGGGCCACCACAAAGTTTAGCGCCAGTGAAGCCGCCGAAGGCTTGAAATATATGGCTATGGCTGGTTGGGATACACAGCAAATGTTAGCCGGCTTGCCAGGGGTGCTAAACCTTGCAGCCGCTTCAGGTGAAAGCCTAGGGACCGTTTCCGACATCGTGACTGATGCCATGACTGCCTTTGGCATGGAAGCCGCCAGAGCCGCTGAGTTTGCGGACATACTGGCGGCGGCGTCCAGCAACGCCAACACCAACGTTGGTATGCTTGGTGAGTCGTTCAAATATGTTGCTCCTGTAGCCGGGGCTCTGGGCTACGAGGCAAAAGACGTGGCCATTGGATTAGGCCTCATGGCCAATGCCGGTATTAAGGCATCCCAGGCCGGTACGGCTATGCGCTCTATGCTGACGAGGCTTGTCAAGCCGACCAAAGAAAGCGGCATGGCTATGGATCAGCTGGGCATATCCCTGACTGACAGCGAAGGCAGGATGAAGTCTTTTGCTCAGATAATGGACGACATGAGAGGGGCGTTTCAAAAACTAGACCCCGACCAACAGGCCTTTTACGCTGCACAGATTGCCGGACAGGAAGCCATGTCTGGGTTGCTAGCTATTGTAAATGCCTCGGAGGCAGATTACGCCAAGCTGTCTGATGCAATCAATAACAGCGCGGGGGCAGCTCAGCGAATGGCCGACGAGATGCAGGACAACCTAAAGGGCCGCCTGACTGAGCTAAAAAGTGCCATTGAAGGTGTGGCACTGCAGCTATATGACCACCTCCAACCGGCATTGGAAAAGATTGTAGAGGTAGTCCAGAAGTTAGTCGCTTGGTTTGCTAATTTATCTCCCGGTGTGCAGCAAACCATTATAATTATTGCCGGCCTAGCTGCAGCGATCGGACCCCTGCTAGTTGTCTTGGGCGCCATGGCCTCTGGTCTCAGCGCGATTATTGGTATTCTGCCGGTGTTGGGAGCGGCATTAACTGCGCTGACTGGCCCCGTTGGGCTTGTTATCTTGGCAATCACTGCCCTAGGAGCGGCGATCGCCTGGATATACAACCAGTGGAAAGAGAACGGGGAGAAGTCAAAAGCATTGCTCAAGGAATTTTCGGATAATGTGAAGCGAATTTTCGAGGACGTAAAAACGTGGCTGGTCAATACCTGGAATAACATCAAAGATTTCTTCAAAAAATGGGGAGACGAATTACTGCTTATTGCAACCGGCCCGGCCGGCTGGGCGGTCCTCTTGGGGCGGAAAATAGCAGAGAACTGGGACTCTATTAAGGCAAAAACCAGCGATGTTTGGGAAAATATCAAGACTGCTATTACTAGACCAATAGAATCCGCAAAACAGACGGTATTAGGCATCATCGATACAATCAGAAATGCCTTCGCAAATATGCGGATAGAGATTCCCAGACCCAAACTGCCTAAAATCAGCGTTGATTGGCGCTCAGTGGGTGTCGGCAATGCAAAGGTAAGCATCCCTGACTTTAACATCAACTGGTACAAGACCGGGGGTATATTCGCCCGCCCCAGCATAATCGGGGTCGGTGAGGCAGGGACAGAGGTAGTAGCTCCCCTCGATAGGCTACCTGGCCTGATAGCAGATGCACTCAGAGATGCTATGGGAGGCGAGCAGGTAGCTATGGCTGGCGGGATCACCGTCCAGAATATGTATGTTAGGAACGACCAGGACATCAAGCTGGTGGCTAGAGAACTGTACAACCTGCAACAACAGAACGCGAGGGGGAGGGGATTAAAATAGCTTACGGTTTTAGTTTCAACGGGCACCACTGCTCTGAATTTGGTATTGTTATGCGGTCTAAGAACCGTCAACTCCTCCCTGAGCCTAATGATAGCTACGTCCAGGTACCAGGCAGACAGGGAAGTATATTATTCCCCAGGGAGCTGGCGGACAGACGCATTGAACTAGATTGCGCCTTTGTTGGTTCAAGCCTGGCTGACATCAGGGCAAAAGCAAGGGAAATAGCCGCCTGGCTGTATACAGAAAACAGAGAGATATTGAGCTTTGATGATGAGTCAGAAAAGTATTATCGGGGTAAATTGGCACAGGCGATAGACTTTGAACATCTAGCTGTTATGGGGCAATTTAGCCTTATTTTTGTATGCGAACCCTTGGCCTATGGTGCGGAGGTATTAGCCAGCTTTATAAACGATACTGCAACCGTAAACAACCAGGGCACATTTGAGAGTTATCCTGTTTTTACGGTTACGTTTACAGCCGCGGCTGATGAGTGGAGGGTAACCGGTCCAGGAGATGATTATATCCGTATTGTACATGACTTCCTAATTGGTGACGAGCTTGAGTTAAACGGAGCTACTGGGGCGATTTATCTCAACGGGGTTAGGGCCTTGAACAAGCTAGACTGGCAGAACAGTCGATTCTTTCCACTGCGGGTAGGGGAAAGCACATTAATCGTAACCCCTACGGGGGTATGCACAACGAGAGTATCCTGGATCCCCAGGTATTTGTAGGGGGTGATGGTTTGAATAGCGTTGAAATGCAACCTATGACCAATAGCGTATCGGTAAGCCTTTTTGACGTCTACACTACCTCTTATTTTTTAAGCGAGTCTATGACCCTGGAGGAGTATAGGGAAGTAGGTGAGACAGCCACATGAGTTATGATATAACAATAAAACGCGGGGACACCCGCAACGCAATAAAAGCAATTTTGAAGGACTCATCGGGTAATCCGGTTAACCTTGAAAATTGTCATGTAAAATTTCGTATGCCCCCGCTTAACCGACCAGCCGTAATCAGCCGGGCGGCTCATATCGAAAATGCTGCGGCTGGTGAAGTTTGGGTGGTATGGGCGCCAGGAGAGACGGATACCGCGGGTGTATATCGAGCTGAATTTGAAGTAGTGTACCAGGATGGCCGGAGGGAGACTTTCCCAAACGGCGGGTATATAAGCATACGGATACTTGGAGACTTAGGATAGGAGGGAAATAATTTGGCCTACAATACGAAGGCAATAAAAGTTGATGTAAACCAAAAACCGATACCCCAGGTCTACAATCCGGTGACCGATGAGTATGAGGTCCTGCAAGGCACAAACGGAGCGGCGCGTCATATCCTTTATGGTGCTGACGGTAATCCAATTAGTACGGCAGGGAATAAGCTGGCCGTTAGAGCTAGTGAGGTTGAGACGCTGCTTAATGATATCAAGGGCAAAGAAACGGCCATTGAATTGATTTTAAATAGTCTTGATGGAAAAGATTATTCTACTTTGACGAAGCAAAATGAAATTTTAGCTAAATTAGCGGCTCTTGAAACAAAGTTAAGTTCCGACCCTGCCACACAGACCACATTGGCGGCAATACTTGCCAAGATCATAGCCGCTCCAGCTACGGAAGCTAAGCAAGATGCGCTGGCGGCTTTGATTGGTGAGGCCCAAGCAAATCCCACTGCTAATACCTTATTGGCTAGGCTCAAATCCCTTGAGGACAAAATAGACGCTATTACCGATGGAACCTCCCCGGCAGTTACTCAGCTATCGGGAAGTAATGTTGTGTTGGATACAAAAGCAATGCATATAAAAACTCCAACATTTCGCCTTATTTTTGATGAATATATAGGTACCAGGAGCTTAGGGCCAATTGCAAAATCTTATGTGCCAGGAAAATCGTATGGCATAGACCATGGATGGGTTGCTGTATCGGAGGATGCGTGGGAAACGAAAACAAACGGGATATCTTTCCACGGACAGGGCAATGGCGCTTGTATCGCAATGGTTGTTTGGCCTGATGAATCAATATGTGCTATAACTGACACAGGCAAAATTGTAACGATGGTAGATATAAATAGTAACCATGTAGTAACCCTTGAAACAGTAGGATTGGTTGGTGGTTTTGCAGATTTTTATTGC
>ENA-OWOZ01001698-OWOZ01001698.1-bioreactor-metagenome-genome-assembly--contig:-NODE-1698-length-19088-cov-4.598496_pt1 | contig 19088 bp, 19 predicted proteins | sample MGYA00238140_ERZ651804 | MGnify/ENA primary metagenome ERZ651804 (study PRJEB26910, sample SAMN07631232) | bioreactor metagenome | isolation source: Switchgrass digestor | place: USA: Dartmouth... | reverse complement strand
GCATACGAGATCACTGTGTGACTGGAGTTCAGACGTGTGCTCTTCCGATCTCAACTACCCAACCAAAAGACCGGCTGACCAGCGTGATAAAGCATCATGCTTGCCCTCTTCTTCTCTTACAGGCTAATACAATTGCTTCTTAATTAAAGATATGGCCTTCTGAAGCTGCAAGTCCTCACTGCTATCTACCTTATTTTCTACTACATAGTCAGGGGTTATACCAACCTCATTTATATCAACTCCGTCGGGGGTATAATATTTTTGCGTAGTAAGCTTTAGCGCACCACCATTACGCAGCGGAAATACTGTTTGCACCAAACCTTTGCCAAAAGTTTTTTTCCCTACCAACACGGCCCGCTCATTATCCCGTAAAGCTGCAGCCAGTATCTCGGAAGCACTGGCACTATTCTCATTGACCAAAACCACCATGGGGATATCTACCTTACCTGCATCAGCCCGAAACTCCTCTTTATTACCCTTGGAGTCGGCCACACTCACCACCTTATCCCCATCCAGAAAAATGCCGGCAATTTTAATAGCTACATCGAAATCACCACCGCCATTGTTACGCAGATCTAGTATCAGTCCCTGAATTCCCTTGTTCTCTATTAAATCGTTTAGACTGGTCTTAATCTCCTCAGCCGAACGGGAAGCAAATTGGTTCAGGCTGATGTAACCTATCTTCTGGGCACTATCAATAACCTTGGCCTCTACTGAAGGCACATTAATTATTTCCCTGATAATAGGGAAATCATATTCTTTCTTTTCAGAATCACGGTAAACACTTAACGTCAACTGGGTTCCGGGATCCCCCCGCATCAAATGCACCGCATCATCCTGGTTCATACCAACGGTGCTTTCCCCATTAATCTTAGTAATAATATCTCCATCTTTTATCCCGGCTTTATAGGCCGGGGTTCCTTTAATAGGAGACACAATCTTCAGATGCCCTTCCTCATCCTGGAGCACATAAACACCAATACCACCGAATGTACCCTCGACGCGTATTTTAAGGTCTTCATAGGTCTCTTTATCCAGATATTGTGAATAAGGGTCATTAAGTGATGACACAATGCCAGAGGCAGCCCCTTCAAAAATACGCGAATTGTCAATGTCATAGAGCGATTGCGTTTTAACCAGCCCTAAAACACTGATAAAGGTGCTCAACCCAGCAGCATTAGTTACAATAATATATATCAGTCCCGAAACAAAGAGAACACCTACTATACTAAAAAAAACGGAAAGGCCTTTTAAAAAAGAATGCTTCTTCAAACTTACACCACCATATAACATTATATTTATGTTAGGCTTGAAACTATGCCTAATATTTACCTATTAGAAATTGATTTCACGGCAGAAAACCCTATTCAAATGCATAAAAAGGAATACCAGCCTAAAGTTAAGTAGATTTCAATTAATAATTAAGAATTAAAAATTAAGAATTATCGTTGAAATACTCCGTATTTCTTTTAATTTTGTAATTTCCTACTGATGCTTGCTATGCTCACTACTAAGGATGAAGATGGGCGTGAATAGGAGCATATCTACCTTTCTTTCGTAGCGGAAACTTAAGTTTCCGCTACGATTGGGAAGAAAGTTACATAGGAAAAAATTGTTTTAATAATATGCCAATGTTCTAATTCAAGTTAAGGTTAGTTTTAGCGGAGACTTAAGTCTCCGCTACGAGTCTAAAAGACGTACCCTAACGGCACCTAGTAACTGCTAATAAAATAGTTATAAAAACTCAGTCGTCAGTATAAAGAAAAAAACAATGTAAATCTGTTCGCCCGAAGGGCCTGCAACCTTAATAGTGAGCGTAGCGAACATCAGTAGTGCCTATGGTACACCCTTAATAGTGACCGAAGGGAACATCAGTGCCCCCTTTGGGAGTGTAATCTATGTCTATTGTCTAGTTAATTATATAGATTTACGCTTACTTTATCAAAATATATAAATGAAAAGAGCCAGGTCATCCTGGCTCCCTGATAATCTATCAGACATATGCCCTGGGGTCAGTTGGAGTCCCATTTATTCGTACTTCAAAGTGAAGGTGGGGGCCAGTACTCCATCCCGTACTTCCTACCTTACCTATAGGCTGACCCTTACTTACAGTAGCACCTTCGCTGACTAAAAAACTCGATTGATGGGCATAAAGAGTAGATAAACCATTTCCGTGGTCTATAATGATAACCTGACCATATCCCGTCATCCAACCCGCAAATATCACGGTACCGCTGTCGGCAGCAACTATAGTAGCGCCCATCGGTGCACCTATATCCATTCCGGTGTGTAATTTCCTGGTCTTAAGTATAGGATGATATCTCATCCCATAAGGTGATGTTATGCTACTATATCCTGGAGCAGGCCAGGTCAAAGAACCGGTACCTGCCTGGGTGCCTTGGTTGCCTGACTGGTAGGAGCGGATTAGAGCTTCCAGTTGCCGCGAACTTTCCTCCAATTCATTCAGAGCTTTCTCATAAGCTTCCTTCTCCTCGCGTACACTGCCTAAGAGCTTCTGTTTTTCCGTCTTTTGGGAATCCAGTTGCTCCTTTTTGGCTTTAAGCTCATTCTGCATACTTAATAATTCTCTCTTTTTTACTTCCAAATCAGATTTCTGCAGGTCTAGTTTTCTTTTTTCTTTATTAATAGACTTTATTAGATCCACATCTTGTTCCACTATGCTGCTTAATAAATCATAACGAGTCAGAAAATCCTTAATATCCGTTGCGGCCAGCAAAACTTCCAGATAAGAAACCTCGCCGCCAGTTTCATATATAAAAACTAAACGTTTGCTGAGAATATCACTTTGTTTGGCCAGTTCTTCTTCATTATCTTTTATTTCTTTTTCCTTTTTGGCAATATCCTTTTCCAAACGAGCAACGCGCTCACCGGCCAAGTTAATTTCAGATTCAATGTTATTAATATTTTGGTCCAACCCGCTTATCTGTCCCATAATGGATTTTTCCTGCTGCCGGGCCCTATTTATATTATCCTTTTGCTGGTTAATCTGCCGGTTAACCTCATTTAGCTTTTGTTGGTGCTCATCAACCGGATCGGCATAAACCGGGAATATGACGCCGACTAATAAGGCCAAAGCTAATGAAAGTGCCAGAAAACGTTTTTTCTTTCTCAATTCCTCCCCAACCCCTTCTGAAATGTTGAATTTTAATTCTTAATTATGGTTCTGCTGCAAAAAAGCTTATTCGAATGCATACATTGGAATACTAGGCCTAAAGTTAAGTAGATTCTCAATTAATAATTAAAAATTAAAAATTAAGAATTATTGTAGAAATACTCCGTATTTCTTTTAATTTCATTATTAAATAACGATGTTTATTTTCCTTCGATTTCCGCGTGTTCCGCGTATAACTATTTATCCTAATGCATATTTATTGCTTTTGCAGTGGAATGAATTATGAATTATTGTCGAAATACTCTGTATTTCTTTTATTTTCGTCTTATAATCATTAATATAGTAGCTTCTTTAAAAAATCAGCGTTATAGAATCAGTGTAAATAGGTGCGCCCGAAGGGCCCACGTTATCTGTGTAGATTCCCCGCTAAACATCCAAAAAGCGGTTTAAGGACACCCAGGTTCCTAAGACTCCCAGAACAGCACCACAAGCTAATAAACCCAGGTAAATTTGGTTCAATAAAACCGGGTTGGTAACCAGGGGTATAAAAAAGAGTGCATCCATCCGATCAATTAAGGAACTATAACCTACCGACAGTATGATAATAGCGATAAGCCCTCCTACTGTACCCAGAAATATCCCTTCAATAAAGAAAGGCCAGCGGATAAACCAGTCTGTGGAGCCAATTAATTTCATCAGGTATATTTCCTTACGGCGGGAGAAAATGGCCAAGCGTATAGTAGTAGAAATCAGAAATACCGCCGCCGCCGCCAGCATAACAATAAATATCATGCTAATAATTCGAATCCAGCGGGTTACATTAAAAAGCCTTTCTACCATCCCCTGCCCATAATTAACCTTATAAACCCCGTCGATGTTTTTAACCCTTTGCGCAATCTGAGGCACATCATGAGGATTAGTGGCTTTTATCTCATAAGTATGAGGCAGAGGATTTTTTCCCAAGGTTTCTTTTAAATTATATTCATGGCCTCCAAAATTTTCTTGTAATTTTTTCAGCCCTTCTTCCCGGGAAACAAAATTAACCGATTCTACTCCATTTAACGCCAACAAATCTCGTTTTATGTCACTAATTCGGGACTGATCCAAATCATTATCCAGATAGGCGATTATCTCAACATCAGATTCCAGTTTATTCATAAACTGCCCGGCATTTACGGTAAGTAGAACCGCAAAACCTAGTATAAGTATAGAAACAGCTACTGTAGATATGGTCGCTAAGCTTAATAAACGGTTTCTTCGCAGTGACTGCCAAGCCTGACCGAGAAAATAAAGAAAACTACCTGGCCTCATAGCAATACCTCCCCAGACGGGGTATCAGTTACTATGCGCCCCTTCTCCAACATAATTACCCTTTTGCCCGCCGTCTTGACTAGTTCCCGGGCATGGGTAGCCATAATTACAGTAGTCCCTTTGCGGTTAATACTGAATAACAATTCCATTATTTCCTGCGATGTGTTAATATCTAAATTCCCGGTAGGCTCATCTGCTATTAGTAAAAGAGGTCGGTTAGCTAAAGCCCGTGCGATTCCTACCCGCTGCTGCTCCCCGCCGGAAAGCTCACCAGGAAAGGAGTTCTCTTTGCCCTTTAGCCCTACCATCTTAATTACTTCTGGAACTCGTTCCCTTATATCTTTACGGTTACTGCCAACTACCTCCATAGCGAAAGCAACGTTCTCGTAGACAGTTTTATTCTCCAAAAGCTTAAAATCCTGAAAAATAATGCCCATGTTGCGCCGCAGCCGGGGTACTTCAGCTCGTTTCATTCTGACTATACTGCGTGAAGCCAGAAAAATTTGTCCCCGCGTGGGAAGCTCTTCTCTAAAAAGCATTTTTATCAAGGTAGATTTTCCGGCTCCACTGGGCCCCATTAAAAATATGAATTCGCCCCGGTCTATTTTCAAGGAAATATCATCTAATGCCTTAACTCCATTGGGGTATATTTTAGATACGTTATAAAACTGAACTAGCATCGTTACCTCCAAATAAAAAAACCACCAATAGTGGTGGTTCTACAATTATATCAGAAATTCCTTTTTTATTAAGCCTACTTTCTGACTAAATTTGTTATTTTCTGAATTATATTATCAGTTGTTATTCCATAATGTTCCATTAATTCATCAGGTTTACCAGATTGCCCAAAAATATCATTAATGCCGATTCTATTTACTATAACCGGGCAATTTTCACTCACTGTTTCACATACGGCGCTCCCCAGACCTCCAATTATGCTATGCTCTTCAACCGTTATTATAACTCCGGTTTCCTTGGCCTTGCGTATGATTAAATCAGTATCCAAAGGTTTTATTGTATGCATATCGACTACAGAAATATGAATCCCTTGAGCCGCCAAAATATCTGCTGCCTCCAAAGCAAGTGCTACTGCAGTCCCACAAGCAATTATTGTAGCATCCTTACCATCACGGAGCTCTATACCCCTGCCAATGGTAAAATCCTGGGTATCCTGATAAATTACAGGCACAGCTGAACGCCCCAGACGTAGATAAGCCGGACCCTGGCGCTTGTAAAGTTGGCTCAGAGCCAAGCGAGTGCTTATTCCATCAGCAGGTACTACCACCGTAAGATTAGGTATACTGCGCATTAAGGCGATATCCTCCACCGCCTGGTGGGAGCCCCCATCTTCACCAACCGTAATACCACTATGGGTGGCGCAAACTTTAACATTAAGATTAGCATATGCCAAAGAATTACGTATCTGTTCAAAGGCTCTGCCGGCAGCAAAAATAGCAAATGTACTAGCAAATACTACTTTACCGGCTGCAGCCAGACCGGCAGCCATACCTATCATATTTTGCTCAGCTATCCCGGCATTAATAAACCGCTCAGGGAAAACTTTAGCAAAATCAGCTGTTTTGGTAGATTTGGAAAGATCCGCATCCAGCACTACAATATCGTCATGCAGTTTTCCCAGTTCCACAAGGGCCTTGCCATAAGCCTCTCTTGTTGCCTGTTTATCCAAATAACTTCAACTCCTGATATGGATTTTAAAACTGATTCTATTTCTTAATTGATTTTACCGTAAAATCCTTATTCAAATGCATAATAGCAAAAACAAATTTGATTATGCTGTAAAAATACCTGAATGTATTGAAATGAGTGAATAATTAAAAATTCAGTGTTATTCATAAAATTCAGTGTCTTTCAGTGTCTATAAAAATTACCCCAACTCCGCCAGGGCTTTTTCTACTTCTTCCGGGTTCGGGGCTACGCCGTGCCATTCTACCCGGTTTTCCATAAAAGAACAGCCTTTGCCTTTTATGGTATGGGCAATCACCGCTGTAGGTTTTCCCTGAATAGTGCGGGCGGTATTTAATGCTTGCATTATCTGTTGGTGGTCGTGTCCGTCTATTTCCAGAACGTGCCAGCCAAAAGCCCTAAACTTATCAGGAATAGGCAGAGGTGACATAACTTCCTCCAGCTTACCATCAATTTGTAAGCCATTAAAATCAATAAAAGCCATTAGATTATCTAGTTTATAGTGAGCCGCAGCCATGCTGGCCTCCCATACCATTCCTTCTTCAATTTCCCCATCACCTAACAGGGCATATACCCGGTAAGATTTTTGATCCATCTTTCCTGCCAGAGCCATACCCACAGCCCAAGATATACCTTGTCCCAGGGAGCCGGTGGAGGCTTCTACTCCAGGAAGCTTGCGCATATCAGGATGGCCTTGTAAGGGGCTGCCCAGTTTCCTCAAGCTATTAAGATAATCACGAGGGAAAAAGCCTTTTTCAGCCAAAGCAGCATAGAGCACGGGGGCAGCATGACCTTTGCTGAGAACAAAACGGTCCCGTTCTCCCCAGTTTGGATTAGCTGGGTCAAGGTTCATCTCCCAAAAGTAAAGGCAAGCTATTATATCACTAGCCGATAGGGAGCCACCCGTATGGCCTGAACCTGCCTGCCCTAGCATTTTAATAATATCCCGGCGTATCTGCCGAGCTTTGGCGGTAGTAATTGCTATAGCTTGTTCGGTAATCTCCTTCACCTTTCGCGCTCCTTAAAACGATGATAAGAAAAGAAATACGGAGTATTTCAACAATAATTCTTAATTTTTAATTCTTAATTATTAATTTATTAAACAATACGTTTATTTCCCTAGAGTTTCGCGGGTTCACCCTTCGGGTACTACTGATGTTCACTATCGTTCACAATTAATGTTGCAGCGTCTAATATTCATTCCTAGCGGTTAATGCCCATCACCAGCTAATTGTTGCAGCCTGGCGTATATGAATTCATCCAGGTTTCCGTCCAAAACGGACTGGACGTTGCCTTCTTCCAGGTTGGTACGGTGATCTTTTATAAGATTGAAAGGATTAAGCGTGTAAGTCCTTATCTGGCTTCCCCAGGCTATTTCTTTATGTTCTCCCTTAAGATTCTCCAAATTATTTTGAAGTTCCTTTTGTTTCAACTCATATAATTTTGCCGTTAACACCTTCATAGCTCCCAGGCGGTTAGCATGCTGGGAACGCTCATTTTGACACTGTACCACAATCCCGGTAGGCAGGTGCGTAATGCGCACAGCAGAATCAGTCTTATTAACATGCTGTCCCCCCGCCCCACCGGAACGGTAAGTATCAATTCGCAATTCTTCGGGGTTAATTTTCACTTCTACATCTTCCAGTATCTCCGGCAATACTGTTAAAGAGGCAAATGAAGTATGTCGTCTTCCCGAAGCATCAAAAGGGGAAATCCTTATAAGCCGATGTACCCCTGCTTCACATTTAAGTTTACCATAAGCATATTTACCTTTTACCATAAAGGTAACGCTTTTTACCCCAGCCTCATCCCCGGCCAAGTAGTCCAAAATCTCCACCGTATAACCGGATGATTCGGCCCAACGCGTATACATGCGTAAAAGCATCTCTACCCAATCTTGGGCTTCAGTACCCCCGGCTCCGGCATGGAGAGAAACAATAGCATTACGTTCATCATGAGCACCAGAAAATAAAACCAGGAGTTCATACTCCTTAAACACTTTCTGAAGTTGTTTCAATTCTATCACTGTTTCGTTCCAGAGTTCTTGTTCGTCTTCCTCCTGAGCCATTTTCAAAAGATCATTTATATAAACAGCTTTTTCCCAGAGGTCACTAAATCTATTGACATTTTCCTGCAGGTTGCTGATATTTTTTAAAACCTGCTGGGCTTCCTGGGGGTCATTCCAGAAGCTTTCCTCTTGGGTCTTTTTCTGTAGTAGCTCTATTTCTTGCTTTTGTTTATCGATGTCAAAGAGAAACCCTCATTTCTTGAAGACGTTCAATTATTTGTTCAATAGTCCCTTTCGGATCTTCTAACAACCTTATCACTTCCTGCTATGTTAATTCCTTAATAATGTAACAAATTGTTGGCATCTATTGCAAGAGGAAACAAGGAAAGACACAGAGGGACGGTTACCGTCCCTCTGTGTCTACTCTGTCTTGTGTCTATGGTTCAAAATAATCATATTTCTGTTTTAGAATAACTATATCCACCCTGCGGTTCATAGCGCGGCTTTTCGCATTTTCGTTAGGAACCAGAGGACGGTACTCCCCATATCCTATGATAGACAGCCGTTCTGCAGGTATACCGACATCTTCATTAAGTACATGCACTACGTTAGAGGCTCGTAATACTGATAATTCCCAGTTAGAAGGAAATTTAGGGGTATTAATCGGTAAGTTGTCAGTATGCCCTTCTACCCGAATATAGTTAGGTATGTTAACCAGGTTGGTACCAACTTCACGGATTACTTTTTGCGCTAACGGTGTCAGTTGATCCGATCCGCTTTCAAAAAGCAAGGTGTCCTTAAAACTTATTACCAACCCCCGCTCCTGTTCATAAATAATAATATGATCACTGAGTTTGGTAACAGCCTTATCCCCCTTAGTTCCTTCCTGGCTAATCTCAACGTCCTTATTGTTAATAAATTCCGTTATCATTTTTTTTATCTCATCCAGTTGGCCCTGAGTAACCGGGGCCGGCCCAGGACCCTCTTTAGCTTGTTGCCCCGAAATACCTTGAACCATGGAAGGGCCTTGGGTATCTAATACCGACATGGCTTGTCCGGTTAGTACTACGCTTAAAGAATTGGCTACAGCGGCATATTTACGTGCATCTAACTGGCTCATAGTATACATTAAAACAAAAAATATCAACAACAAAGTAATAAGATCAGAATAGGTAATGAGCCACCTGTCCAGGTTCTCTTTATTTTCCTCTTTCTTTTTGCTACGCCGCATTATGTAATCACATCCTTACCTGAACCTGCTGCTGTTCCTGACTTAACTCTCTAATCTCAGGCGGCAGAAAAGTCATCAGTTTCTCTCTTATTACCCGGGGATTCTCACCTGCTTGAATGGAAAGAATTCCTTCCAAAATCAGTTCCATCAATAAAACTTTCTTTTCCGTTCTCCCTTTTATTTTGTTAGCAAAGGGTATCCAAAGTACATTAGCTGAAGCCACGCCGTAAAGAGTAGCCAAAAAGGCAACCGCAATAGCACCAGCTAATTTATCCGGGTCTGATACATTACTTAGAACGTGCACCAGCCCCATAACGGTACCTATAATGCCCATAGTAGGAGCAAATCCCCCGGCAGCCATGAATATTTCGACACCTACTTTTTCTTTCTTTTCCTGAGCCTCGATTTCCATTTCCAGCATACTGCGGGTAAGCTCAGGGTCAGTTCCATCAATAACTAATTGTAACCCCCGTGCCAGGAAAGGGTTGTCTATTTCATTCAATTTGCTTTCTAAACTAAGTAAGCCTTCCCGTCGTGCTTTATCAGCTGTTTCTACTATAGACTCAAGAACCGTAAGGTAGTCCACTTTCTTATCAGAAAACACAACCTTTAAAAAGTAGGGAACGGTTTTAATCTCCTCTAAAGTAAAACTGAGAATTACTGCTCCGAAGGTACCTCCGAAGACTATCATGGCGGCCGTTCCAACTAAAAGCATTCCCAGGTTTCCGCCTTCCAGCAGAAACCCGCCTATTAAACCGCTAAATCCCAGAAGCAGTCCTATCAGAGTCGCTATATCCATTAACTAACCCCTCTTCCACAACAGTTTTTATATTTTTTGCCGCTGCCGCAAGGGCAAGGCGCATTGCGGCCTATTTTCTTTCCTACCTTAATCGGTTTCTTCTGGGTTTCTTCCCCTTGGTTAACAAAAGTTTTACGCTCCCGAGGCTGTTGCACTATTTTAACCCGCAGGATATAACGCACAACATCTTCCTTAATACTGTAAACCATACCTTGAAAAGCCTCATAAGCCTCAAATCTATATTCTACCAGCGGGTCTTTTTGTCCATATGCCCGAAGAGATATACCGTTGCGCAGCTGGTCCATGGCATCAATGTGATCCATCCACTTATCATCAATGATTCTAAGCATGATGGCTTTCTCCAGCTCCCGCATAGTTTGACTGCCCATTTCGGTTTCCCGCTCCTCATAAAAGCGGTGGGTACGCTCCTTAAGAAAATCTTTAACTTGTTCTGAGGTCATACCCTTTATATCATCTTCAACAAAATCTATACGGGGTAACACGTGCTGTTCGACATATCCTATCAAACCTGGCAGATCCCAATCATCGGAATATTTAGCCTCTCCGGCAAAATTATCTACTACAGCATCTATAACATCGTCTATCATACTTAAGATAGTTTCTTTCAGATTCTCTCCATTCAGGACCTTCCTGCGCTCACCATATATTACCTCGCGCTGCTGATTAATAACATCATCATATTCCAGAACATTCTTTCTTATGGTAAAGTTACGGCTTTCTACTTTTTTCTGCGCATTTTCGATGCCACGGGAAACCATCTTATTTTCGATGGGCATGCTATCATCCATACCCAACCGGTCCATAACCCCTTCAATAGTTGAAGCGCCAAATAGCCGCATTAAGTCATCTTCCAATGAAACGTAAAAACGCGACTCCCCTGGATCCCCCTGGCGGCCGGAACGACCGCGCAGCTGATTGTCGATACGCCGGGATTCATGTCTTTCTGTGCCTAACACATACAAGCCACCCAGTTCTTTAACCCCATCTCCTAAAACAATATCTGTACCTCTACCAGCCATATTAGTAGCTATAGTTACAGTATTTTTTTCTCCGGCACGAGCTATTATTTGCGCTTCTTTTTCATGATGTTTAGCATTTAAAACCTGATGAGGGATACCTTTTCTGGTCAGCATAGAGCTTAATAACTCGGACTTCTCTATGGAAATAGTACCCACCAGCACTGGCTGTCCCTTGGCATAGCGAGCCGCAATGTCTTCAACCACTGCTTTAAACTTGCCTTGCTCGGTGCGGTAAACAATATCAGGATGGTCCACTCTTATCATCGGCATATGCGTAGGAATAGCTACTACATCCATACCATAAATCTTGCGAAACTCTTCTTCCTCGGTTTGAGCAGTACCAGTCATACCCGCTAACTTATCATACATACGGAAATAATTCTGGAAGGTTATCGTTGCTAGAGTCTGTGACTCTTTCTCGATTTTAACCCCTTCCTTGGCTTCAATCGCCTGATGCAGGCCATCACTATAACGGCGGCCGAACATTAAACGCCCGGTAAATTCATCAACTATTATTACCTGCCCATCTTTAACTACATAATCCCGGTCTTTTTTCATCAAAGTATACGCCCTAAGCCCCTGGTTTACATGATGGGCTATTTCCATATTCTCGGATAAATTATCGATGCCAAAATATTTCTCTACCTTGCGTACACCTTCCTCGGTTAAGGTTACTACATGGGCTTTTTCATCGGTTTTGTAATCCTCTTCGTTTTTCAGGCGAGGTATAAACTTAGCTATTTTATAATAAAGGTCGGTAGGTTTGTCCCCTTCACCAGAAATAATAAGGGGGGTTCTAGCCTCATCAATAAGTATAGAGTCAACCTCGTCTATGATTGCATAATGTAATTCCCTTTGTACCATATGTTCGGCTGTAACCACCATATTATCGCGCAGGTAATCAAAACCGAATTCATTATTAGTTCCATAAGTTATATCACAAGCATAAGCATTTTTGCGTCCTTCAAAATTCAAACCATGTACGATAAGACCTACTGATAAACCGCAATATTCATAAACCGGGCGCATCCATTCCGAGTCGCGTGTAGCCAGATAATCGTTGACCGTTACGATATGCACCCCTTTTCCTTCTAAAGCATTTAAATATGCTGGCAGGGTAGCAACCAGAGTTTTACCTTCACCGGTCTTCATTTCCGCGATACGTCCCTGGTGCAAAACCATTCCCCCGATAAGTTGGACATCAAAATGCCTCATCCCCAGGGTCCGGCGGGAAGCTTCCCGTACCAGTGCAAAAGCCTCAGGTAATATATCGTCTAATTTTTCCCCTTTCTTTAATCTTTCCTTAAATTCTTCAGTTTTTTGCGGAAACTGCTCCGCCGGCAAGTTCTGAAATTCTGCTTCCAGGTCATTTATCTTAGTTACCTTAGCACGTAACCGTTTTATTTCTTTTTCATTGTCATCTAATAGCCTTTTAAGCACATCCTTAATCATTAGTCTTTCTCTCCTCTAAAAAAAGAGGAACCATCAGGTTCCCCAGTCTAAATTCATATTAAATAGTATTTTTATATTATCACTTTGCCTATATACCTTCAACCTAGTTAAATTCTGGTTCAATCAACCCATAACCATTATCTTTACGTTTATAAACTACATTCACTTCTTCACTACGGGAATTGAAAAACACAAAAAAGTTATGCCCCAAAAGGTTCATCTGCATTATAGCTTCTTCCTCATCCATGGGCTTTAGGGCAAATCTTTTACTGCGGACAATATTAAATTTTTCCTCTGGTTCCTCCTGCTCTAATTCCCTCAATGCTTCTTCTTTTAAGGGCTTTTTCAAACCTGCGCCGCGATTGTTCCTATATAAACGGGTCTTGTATTTTTCTATCTGTTTTTCCAGTTTTTCCTCTACCAAGTCAATGGAGGTGTACATGTCATCGGTGCGTTCTTCCCCCCTTAAAATTATACCGTTAAGGGGAATAGTAACCTCAACTTTATGGCCTTCAGCTCCTACCGATAGGGCAACCTGCGCCTCCTTTACATCATCAAAATATTTTTCTAACTTGGAAAGCCTTTTAGTGGTATAATCCTTCAGTGCATCGGTAAGTTCAATGTTCTTACCTCTGATATCAAACTTCATACAACCACTCCTTTCCCTTTGTGTATATATATTTTACCTAAGCATAAGCAAATCCGCTACTTAATATTACTTTAGTATTATGCTAAATATTATCTATTATCCCCGAGGAAACAGGGGGAGGTGATGAAGGTTTTTGCTCCCTGCAGAAATTAAAAAACCGGGCTTTATTGCCCGGTAAAATTCTCTTATAAAGCAGCTTGTTTGGACTGTTGGAAACAATCATTACAATAAACCGGTCTTCCCTCTACTGGCTTAAACGGAACCTGGGTCTCAGCTCCACATCTAGCACAAACAGCGGCAAACAACTCCCGTGGAGCTCTGTTGCCATTGCGGTTGTTGCGGCGATTGCTCCTACATACTCTACACCGTTTAGGTTCGTTTTCAAAGCCCTTTTCATGATAAAATTCTTGCTCTCCAGCCGTGAAAACGAATTCCTCACCGCAATCCTGGCATATTAAATTTTTGTCTTCGAACATAGAAAAATATCCCTCACTTTTTTGAATTTGCCGGAACAGCCCAAAAAGCTATCTACCGACCCTAAACTAATTATAGCTATCCCATAATAAAATAGCAAGAAACTACTCCTTATTTATCTTGTCCCTTGTGCAGTTTCATTACCTGCTGGTATGCATTGGTCGCCTCTTTATTACTAATATGACTTGATGGTTGGCGGCTGGGCTTTAAGCTCTTTCTCATTAATAGTTCATTTTGGCGGTCTACTTCACAAATATTATTATAAACGTTCTCCAGCCAATTAAGGATTTCCTTAAGATTTTGAAATTGCTCGGCATCCAGCTTTCTCTCAAGCTGGCTTAAGTTAAATGCGCTGATTTTAAGTTCGTTTATGGCCTGCTCTCTCAGGCTCTTATTTTCAGAATCCAATTGGTACAGGTTTTTTAGCAATAGCTGCCGTTTCCCAATAATAACCATAACCTGATCCATTGTACCTTCCTGATCAGGTTTTTGCAATAAATTAAGCTGCTCTTTCGCATAAGCAAACATAATCTCACATATTCGGTATTGCTCTTTAAAATTGCTAATAATATTATCTATAATGGTATTTATGATATTTCACTCTTCCTTCGCCTTTCAAAATAGGAAATAGTAAATATGCATAAGTTAAAATAATCCAAAGAATATACGCCGAACCAATTAAGGGAAACGCGATTTTATTTCAACAATTATTACCAATGCAAAATCACATACTTTAGCTAGCCAGAATCAACCTTTTATATTCAGTGTTTTCTTCAGTGGTGTCTGGCTTTTTTCCAGGGCAGAAGCAGATAATTTTTTCATAGCCTGTTCCCAGGTCTCACGGAACTCTACCAGAAACCCCCGCACTTCATCCAGTTTAGCTATATCTTTACGAGCATTAGCCTGTACCAATTGATAATACAGGTATTCATAGAGATTATAAAGGCTTTGGGAAATTTCATATTCAGATTTTAAGCTACCCATTAATTCAAGAATAATATTCTCGGTCTTAATAATTAAGGTATGGGCAGTATTAACATCTTTAGCCCCAATAGCTTTTTTAGCATTATCAATATTTAAAATGGCGCCGTCAAAAAGCATTAACAATAACTTTCCCGGGGCAACCGTTTCCACCGTAGCTTTTTTATAACTATCATATATTTGGGAATTAATATTCATTCCTTATATCCCCCTAAATCAGGATGATACTAAATCTTTTCATCTAACAAAATCCCTAGCATTTCGTTCAACATATTCCTAATCCGTGCCGAATACTCCAAAACCTTATCCGGCGGGATCTCGCGAATAACTTCCTCTGAGTCAGAATCTATCAGCTTAACCTGTATCCTCCCGCTTTCTTTATGTACTCTGAATTGTAAATGGTAATTGGTTATTTTAAATATCTCGTTCATGGCATCAGTAGTAATCTGCAGTTCTTCTTCACTGAGTTGTTTCTTGTTTAATTCCGCATTAGTCTTGGGTTTTCCGGGGTTATTCTCCATATTATTGGTTTTCTTTGCCTGTCCCGGGTTTAACTTATTGCTGATAATGTCGGCGGCCATACTTTGCCCTTCTACCCGCATTTTTTCGCCTCCTTATTAAATGCCACAGATAACTCGCCCCTTGACACGATTATTACTTCGACTGCAAATAAGCCTATTAGAATGCATAACAGTGAATACTGGGTATAAAGTTAAGTAGATTTTCAATTAATAATTAAGAATTAAAAATAATTAAAAATTATTGTAGAAATACTTCGTATTTCTTTAAATTTCCTTATTAAATAACGATGTTTATTTTCCTTCGATTTCCGCCTGTCCCGCGTATAATTATTTATCCTAATGCAAATTTATTACTTTACTTTTTCTCCCTGCCCTAATTATCGCTATCAGGAGCATGAGGCTTTAAAGCATACTATTTTTATTTTTTCTGGTCAATGAACCAGCCCTGGTCATTTACATACCCCTGTAAATAAGCCTGCAGGGCTTTTTGGTTTTTCCTTACAGATTGTAGTTTTGCCTGAGCTTTCTGCATAAATTCCCGCAGATGTGTTTCGGCTAAATCATCATTTTTCTTAATCATCAATGCTATTTTTTTAATTCGTGAAATTGTTTTTTGATACTCCGGATCCGCAGCACCATGCAGCTGTTTTATAGCCTGGTTCAGATTATCGATTGCTGCTATTTTTTCCTGATACTGCCCCAGCAGCTCATTCAGTTTATCGATATCCAGTTCAGACTCAGAAGTCTGCACTAAGGTAACCTTCTGCTGGGAAATAGTAAATAGCTCCTGCCAGAGGTTAACTAGAAATTCTGTTTTAATTTTTATGGAGTTAGTGTTTTTATCCATAACTTAGCCTTTCATTTTGTTTAGAAAAAAGTTGACACAGGTAACACAGAACGGCACAGTTTTATAATTAAACTTAACTAATAATGCTATGATTAATAATTCAATTATTATTAATAAAATATCGAAAGTTTTTGGGAAAAACTTTAATTGGTATGTGGAAGTAGCATAATAGCGGGAAATAAAATCAGCATTATCGTAGCGGAGGCTTCAGCCTCCGCTGTTATTAGCTATAGGCACATCACTTGAGCATCGTTGCGAAGAATCTTGACTCCGCAACCACATATTAATCTCCATAATTATATTCAATACCGCATAATAACCGTAGCGGAAACTTAAGTTTACGCTACTACAATGGGATGACCGCTACGAATGCTTCGAAGCAGGAACTGGAATTTAATCCTACATCACCAGGGATCTACATTACTCTATACTATCGACCCATAGGGCAAAACGCTGATTTCCACGATAATAATAAGCAAAGCTGGAAAACTCGTATCCGTCGGGCTCCGTAACTAAACCCTTTCGCAACGGATTGTTATGTATATACTGCAATACAGAGACTAACTCCTGACGACCTCTAATCCCCCGGTCATAGAAGCCCTTTTGCCATATAGGCTCTGATTGTCCGGTATGCAGATTATAAAAGCGGGTAAAGTTTCCCTTGATACGTCTAATGATATTGGATAAATCCAACTCTCCATATGGCTGCATGACCATATGAAAATGATCCGGCATTATTACAAAACCATAGATGCAATAATGACAGGCAAACTTATGATAGAGGATAATATTGAGCAGCAGTTCTGCTGCCAGCCGATCATTAAACAGTGACTTGCGTTTATAAGTTACCGAAGTAACAAAATAGGCGGCATTGGTTTCTTTATATCTTTTTAACCCCATAGGTCTTCCCCTCATGCCGAAGTTGTTTACCTGATATTATCATTCTCTTCCCCGCTGTGGAGTACCTGCTTCTCGTATTCTCTATATCCGACCTATTTTACTTTTTTCCATTTTTCTATATCCGTTTTTCCCGTAGCGGAGACTTAAGTCTCCGCTACATTGGGATGCACCATTAACCTACATAGGGAAAGAGGCTAAAGTTTCCGCCTGGAAACTACCTATCATTAGAGCTAAACGCTAACCAGTTTTATACTGTAATATCTATGTTCGCCCCGAGATTAGGGTTTACCGCCTGTTCCATTATTTTAGTTATACCGGCGGTTTGGGTTTTAGCACTATCCATGGCCAGCTTTAAAACGGATACCCCTACTTGCTGGCTTAATTGCATTTGTTTTAATACAATGGAAAGAGCCGCTATATCCATCTTTTCATCTCCTTTGGGTTATTATGTTTTCTATTTTTATTATTAGGTACCAGAACTTCATATTCCTGCTCGATTGCCTTTCTGAATTCCGTCGAAAACCGGTGCCAGTCCTAGACATCTTCGCGAAAAGGAAGTAGCGGAACACTTACTTCTCGTAGCGGAAACTTTAGTTTCCCAATACATCGGGGAAAAATTGTCTTTATCTTCCAATTCGCAATGAAGGTTAGTTTTCGCGGAGACTGAAGTCTCGCTACGAAGTGCTCAAATGACTTCAGTGCCTGTACCAAATAATAGCGAAGGCTGGGGTCTCCGCTACGTACATTAGTCTATAGATATCATTATTACCGATAGGAGAACAATTTCTTTAAAGTTATGAAAAGCTGACCAAATACTAAGAAGCTTTTGCTAATGCCCAGCAGCTTTTATTATTATCTTTTCTATCTCTTCCTTCCAGCCTTTAAAGGCCGGTTCTAAGTTTAACTGCATTATTTCTAAAGCCCTCTTCCCTTTATTACTTTCGTATTCCTCCGTTATAACATCTAAAGCATGTCTTAACTTGCCCGCTTTTTCCTGGATGTTAACCTTTTCTATCGCCAACCCCGCCAATGCCTGTTCAATTTTTAAAAAAGCAGCGGTGACATCATAAAACATATTAATCGGTTCCATCGTCATGCCCTGTATCATCTTTTGCCTGATATAAACTAGGCCCTCCTCCATTGTGGACAACAGCTCCATTATCCACTGCATTACCTCATGTTGCTTCTGCAAATTAATCACCTCATGTTATATAGCTCTGATTACTATATCGTACCTAGTACAGTATTTCTTAACCCGATACTAGAATAGCGGAGGCTGAAGCTTCCGCTACGGTATTGTTTTTTAACCTTTTAAACCATATACCAGCATGTTTCTCAACAAATCAATCTCTCCTTCTCGTAGCGGAGCTCCTCCTAGTTACTCAATCTATAATGTATCCATTTGTATACTATTTCGTATATAAAAGCGCTTGCTTCATCCAAAGACATTGGTTCTTTTATAGGCTCTCCAGGCATATATCCATGTCTAACTCTCCCGAAGCATCTGGTCTATTGGCTGTGCCAGTAAATCTTTTTATCTGACTATTATTTATACCCAGAATATCACTGTATGAATTACCTAGGTCATGTTTAGCAAGCTCATATATCCGATACATATTAGTATAAGAATTAAGACCATAATTAAGCAGTTTAAAAGCGTACTTAATATTTTCATTTTGTTGTGATAATTCAATCCATTTGACTAATGTAATAATTTTTTCTAGGTCAGTATTCTCCCTTTATTTCTAAATACCATTTCTCTTTCATCCGGAAATTCACTCCATTTATTTAAAAGAGCCAGAGAAATTATCCCTGGCTCTTTATTAGTCTTCGAAGAATACACCTACCGCAGGAGTTGGAGTACGCCCTGGGGCATTTGGTTAGCCTGGGCCAGCATGGCCTGGGCAGCCTGGGAGAGGATATTCAGCTTTGTGAACTCCATCATTTCCTTGGCCATGTCCACGTCGCGGATACGGGACTCGGCAGCGGTCAGGTTTTCAGATGAAGTACCCAGGTTATTAATAGTGTGTTCTAAACG
>ENA-OWOZ01001697-OWOZ01001697.1-bioreactor-metagenome-genome-assembly--contig:-NODE-1697-length-19094-cov-4.374928_pt1 | contig 19094 bp, 22 predicted proteins | sample MGYA00238140_ERZ651804 | MGnify/ENA primary metagenome ERZ651804 (study PRJEB26910, sample SAMN07631232) | bioreactor metagenome | isolation source: Switchgrass digestor | place: USA: Dartmouth... | reverse complement strand
GCGTATCACTGTGATGCCCAAAGGGTTCGGGAGCGAAACCTGCACTGCCTTATCGATGCTCAAACCCGCAGATGGGCTGGATGGGGTTAAGAAATTTATTTTAGATGCGGTGGACAAAGCCGGTCCTAACCCCTGCCCACCTGTTACAGTCGGGGTTGGGATCGGGGGAACAGCTGACAAGGCTTTGCTCCTTGCCAAGCGGGCGCTGCTGAAGGATGTGAAATCAGCCAATCAAGACCCTGAGATAGCTGCACTGGAAAGGGAACTTCTGGAGGCCATCAACAACTTAGGTTACGGCCCTGGGGGGTTAGGGGGAAGGATCACAGCACTGGCTGTCCATATTGAAACATATCCTACCCATATAGCCGGCCTACCGGTGGCGGTTTGCCTCAATTGTCATGCTGCACGGCACAAAACGTGGGAGTGGAGGGGTGAAAGGGTTGAGTAAGGAGTTGCATAATAAAGACCGTAGGAGTTTGAACAGCGGATCCACCCTCCAATGCGGCAGCAGGATGAACGATGATCAAGAGTTGCTTCCGATCCAGGTGCCTTTTGCCGAAGGTATAACCGAAGAACTCAGAGTCGGGCAGAGGCTGCTGCTCAATGGTGTGATTTATGGCGCCCGGGATGCAGCACATCAGCGCTTGATAGCTGCTTTGGAAAAGGGGGAAGATCTCCCGGTGGATCTGCGGGGACAAGTGATCTATTATGTGGGGCCAACCCCTCCCCGGCCGGGACGCCCTTGTGGTGCAGCGGGCCCTACCACCAGCAGCCGTATGGACAGATATACCCCTCAGTTACTGGAATATGGGGTGAGGGGTTTGATCGGCAAAGGGAGGAGGTCCCCTGAAGTGATCAATGCTATCAGAAAATACGGAGCGGTTTACCTGGCAGCAACCGGGGGAGCAGGAGCTTTGATCGGGCGCTGTATCAAAGAGATGCAGGTGGTTGCCTACCCTGATCTGGGGCCTGAGGCGATCTACCGCATCACAGTTGAGAATTTACCGGTAACAGTAGCCATTGACAGTAGGGGGGAGAACCTATACGAAATAGGCCCAGCCCAGTACCGCAGAATTTAGGGTGAAGCCACTAGCTGCATACAATTGGGGAGTTTATCTGTATATGGATCTCTTGCAAACAAAATGCTGAATGCGAAGATGGATGGATCTGTTTAGGGCAGAAGGCTGGCTAAAATCTCTTGCTATCTCTATCAACATGCTAAATGTGAAGATCTTTTGATCAATAGGGAATTATCATGGTTTTTTTGATTGAGCTTCAGTTTTAAAACTTGAAGATATTACCGGAGGTTTGTAGTCAACTGGTCTGGGGTATTATAATTATAAGAGAAATGGATCTTGTTGCTTGTGGATACACCAGCCAAGTCCCAGACAAGGTGCTGTCCCTGTGGCTAAGAGCCAGCCAATTAGACTGTCATAGTGGCTAAGGGAACTGCCCCTTGCTTAAGGGCTGGTTGGTATTCGGTGTACGGCAGGAGAAGAGGCTTATTTTACTTATTTAAAAGGATTATAAACTTCAAAGAAAAAGGAGGTTCTGCCTGTGGATGCATTGGAAGCCATTCTGACAAGAAGGAGTATTAGGAGGTATACAGCTGAACCTGTAGCAGAAGATCTGATCAAGAAACTGCTGGAGGCCGCTATGTATGCCCCTTCGGCCCACAATCAGCAGCCCTGGCAGTTTATCGTCATTCAGGACCGGCAGCTTTTGGATAAGATACCTGAGTTTCATCCTTATTCATCAATGCTCAAGTCTGCACCCTTGGCCATTTTGGTCTGTGGGGACAGCAGCCGGTTCAAGTCCTCCTATTTCTGGCCTCAGGACTGTGCTGCAGCAACCCAGAATATTCTGCTGGCTGCCAGAGCACTGGGATTGGGTACAGTGTGGATGGGTGTTTACCCCAAGGAAAACCTGATGGAGGGCTTGCGCACACTCTTTAAAATACCTGAAGAGATTATCCCCTTTTCCCTGATAGCTGTTGGATACCCTGCAGAAGAAAAACTTAAACCTGAGCGCTTTGATGAGCAGAGGATTCATTATAACGGGTGGTGATTAATTTTTCACTTCAATACGCCCAGTGCTGTCAGTGCCTTGATGATGAGCTTTTGCCGGGGATCTTCTATTTTAATTGAAACCGTCAATCAAAAAATGCTGTTGGAGAAATATTTGATCAGTTCTGTGTCCCCATTTGGGAGATGACCTTTTAGACAGAAACTTCCCAGTGATAGCTTGCCCAGAAGAAAAGCCGCAGAACTACTGCGGCCTGTTTTTTTATACCCAAATGCCCTCTTCTGATCAGGTAAAAGGGAGGGCCCTTTGAGGGAACGAGATGACTTTTTTATGATATTCTTAAAGATTTTCTTACCTGCTTTTCAGTGTTGTGACGGATCAACAAAGCCCATGATCCGGTGTCTGTGTCCATCTACTTCATTTGTTTCGAAAGATACACTATGAGTATGATAGCCCCCGGGTAGTTGGATGGCTGGGCCTGTCATAGAGAAATAGCCATGGGTGTGGCCGAAATCAAAGGTGGTGACACCTCTGATGTCATGTACATGACTGCCATCTTTCGGCTGTGGTGGGCCGGTAACTCCAGGGTGCAGATGGGCATGCTCCCGGTTGCAGGTGGTTTTGCCCCCATGAGCGTGCACATGGGCGTGGAAATCATAGCAGGGGTAGCCCTGGGATTCGCATTCTGTTGACATGAACAACACTCCTTTCTTTTAAATGATTTTTTTCGCCTGAGTATCTGTTAATGGGCGAGTAGCTAATAGCTGTTTTAATATAAGAGAATAACAGGAGGCTATATATAGTAACCGTTACAAATTATGGAACGCTTAAAGTATTGTATGCCGGTTTTAGCTCTGCTGTTACCCCGGTGCCCCCTCGGTGCCAGGCTTGCTTTTTTGTCTTATTGACCCTCTATATTATTCCAACGGCTAACCACCAACCACCAACTTGCCAGGCTTGCCTTTTTGCTTTATTTGCCCGCCTATTTTCCAAAGACTAATCACCAAATAGGCTTGCTTTATTGTCTTATTCAGCAGCCTTGTCTTGGTTTGCACCGGGACACTCAGTATTACCACCAATCGAGTGGGTCAAAGTGACTGTTCTCTTGACTCAGAGCCAAAGTGCCTGTCCCTTGAGCGTATGACTAAAAAAACAGCCGCTTACACGACTGTTTTTTATCAACTGTTATGTATCGTTGATTTATGACTTCTGCCGGTTGACAAGGGAAAGAACGGCAGCTCCTAGGCTGGTGATTTTCAAAAGCCACCCTACGAGCATGCCGGCATAGGGAATCCATGTGATAATGCCGATAAAAACTGCCCCTAAAAGAGTAGAAATATAGAGTTCGGGCTCTTTTCTGCCAAGAGAAGTAAGGACTTTTTTTCCTAGCAGAATGCTCAAAGAGGCAAACCCCAGGTAGTAGGCACAGGCCAGGAACAGCCAGAGCATACCTGCCAGGGGGATGCCCAGGAGGGTGATGAAGAGCAGGATAGTTGTCGGCAGAGCCAGGAATGTGATCAATATTCCCCAAAAAAGACTCAAGATAGGGCTGACTGCCAGTTGATGAGCAGTTTTTGCGGTTACTTTTGGGAAAAGAATACTGACAAGTACAAGCACTACAGCTGTCAGAAATAGGCTTACCAGACGCCACCAAAAAACTGGAGAGCTTGGTGTAGGAAAAGGAAAGCCCTTCAACCACTGAACAATCTGCTCACTGAGGGCCTCTTTCAGGCTCAAACTTACCTCACTGCCAGTTACTACAGCACCGGGATCCCTTTCCAAAGTGCCCCCGACAATGACCAGATCACCCATGATCTTTGCATTTGATGCAAGCTTCACAGACCCACCCACAGCCACTAGATCACCTGATACCTGACCTCTGATCAAAGCTGGCCCAGCAACCACAACAACATCCCCGGCAGTTCCATTAATATCTGCTGGGCCGCCTATAGCTACAACACTGCCTGCATTGCCGTTGATTTCTGTGTTCCCGAGGATATTCACAACACCCTGCCAGACCTCTCCGTCAACACGTGTGGAGCCAAATATTACTATTGTGCTGTTTGCCTGCTCCCCTTCATGGATATGGATATCCCCTCCGGTGACCACCATGTCCTGTGCCAGTGCAGTTGAGGGGGTGAAGCAGGTTATGACCCCTAATACTGCGAGCAAAAGGAGAAAGACTGATATTTTACTCTTGTTTTTCATGATTGTGTTTTTCATGATTGCTCATTTCCCTTCCTTCTCCGGTTTCATCAGAAACCCCGGTTTCATGAGAAGGCTGTTCTTTCAAGGGTTCAGGCTGGTCAGATTCCTCCTGCTCAATATCCGGCTGGATTTCACTATTTGGTGCAGTTTGGTGATCACTGTTTCGGCCTTTGAACCAGGGCTTGTTGGTGCCGAAGCGTGTTGCTAGAACGGTACCCATACCTATTAGTGCAGCCAGCGGCCAAACCAGCCAACCGACCAGTGGTATGGCTTTCACGATCCAGATGAGCACTATTCCTTTTAAACCCTGTATAAGAGGCCTGTTGTCCACAAAAGAGAGATAACTATTGCCAAGTGCCTGATCCAGTTGCTGACCTGTGAATAAGGCCATAACAATAATACCGATCAACACCAATATAGGCAGGCAGATAGCCAGAAGGATGGCAACAGGTATGCCGATGACCGTCAGAGTAAGGGCAAGCAGAACCACCGGGAGGGCGAGCCACCCCAAAAAGCCGATCCCCAACAGGCGCAGAGGCTCTGCTTCTATGCCTTTCTTCATTGCTATCAAATTATTGGGAAAAACAGCCACTGCTGCCGCGGTCAAGGCCAGCAGTCCAAGCAGGGAGAGCAGCCATCCTGAAAACCGCTGCCAGGGGCTGGGAGGCTGAAAATTAAATCTGTAATCATAATTGTAATGATGGGGGGTTGAGTATCTGTAGCCTCCACTAATCCTCTCCCGGGAGGTGATTCTGCCATTGACAATCGCTCCCTCCTCCTGTTCAATAACCCCAGCGATGGCAGTGACATTACCGGAAACAAAGGAGCCGGAATGTAGCCTGATATTACCTGCCAGAGCAGTGACATCTCCGTAAACAGTGCCTTTAACATCGATGTTCCCGCTTATTGCCACCACATTGCCTCTGATCTGCTCATTGGGTTCTATGGTGATGTTGCCGGTGAAGTGCACTATATCACCATTATGGATAGACTGCGGTTCAGCGGTTTCTTGGGTCTCGGTCTGGGCAAAAGCTAAAGCTGGTGTCATGCATAACAGTATCAGAAGCAGTAAAAATAGGCCGAGTCTATACTTTTTTGACATATCGATCTCCCCTTAAATCAAATATTTTTTTTAGGCAGTTTTGTTTTCCAGCAGCCTGCCCAAAATGAGGCAGGCGATAAACCCTGTAACCAGCATAAACACCCAAGCGGTAGGGGGGAGCAACCTGATAAGCATGAAGAAGGTTTCTCCCCATGAAAGAAGAAGTAAAAGCTTTTGCTGCAATCCGGTGAGCACAGCATCAGCGAAAAGAGACAGGTAGTTTCCTACCTGGTAAAGCCATGCTGCCAAAGGTGCTGGCAGCAGGCTGAAGACTGTATCCACAAAAATACCGACAAAGCGGCTGATATGATGGATTAACAATAACTGTTCTGCTCCGGTTAACAGCCAGCTGGTAATGCTGAAAGCAAGGAGGAAAATAGCTGACAGCACCAGTGTTAAATTCTTTATGTTCCAGGGATCATGCAAGATCAAAGGGTTCTGCTTTAGATCTGCTGTTTCACCTTTTTGCCTGTGGAGGGCATTGAGGACTGATTTGGTAAATCCTGGTCCCGGTTCCTCTTCAGGAAGTTTGAGTAGATCAAAGACCCCCTCCCATTCTTTCAGTTCCTGGCTGCATTGGGGACAGGACTCAATGTGCTTTTTGAACTGAGCTGCTGTTTCCCTTTCCAGTTCACCATCCAGGTATGTGGTTATCTGTTCTTGGTAAACACATCTCTTATCGGTCATCAACTGTCCCTCCTTTGCTCCAGCATTGGAGCCAGAATATCCTTGAGCAGCAAGCGTCCCCGACGTATTCTGGTTTTAACCGTGTTAAGAGGTATTTTCATAATCTCTGCAATCTCTTCATAGCTTAATTCATGGCTATGCCGCAGGACGATTGGTATTCGGTAATCCCAGGGGAGGGAGGCTATAGCCTTTTCCACCATTAAGCTGACATCTTTTTTGACTAAAACCGACTCAGGGGAAAAGCGGTGATCGGCCAACTCCGCATTTATCTCATCCAGGGATACCCGGATGGTTCCTTTTTCTCGTTTCCGCCGGCGCCAGCGGTCCCGGGCGATATTTGCTGTTATAGTATAGAGCCAGGGGAGGAAATCAGCATCTGTCCGAAAGCGGGGAAGTGCATGATAAACTCTGATGAAAACTTCTTGAGCTACATCCCTGCCTTCTTCTCGATCGGCTAACAAATGTACAGCCAGTGTATACACCTTATTTTGGTAGCGTTCCACCAGTTCGGCGAAGGCTGTTTCATCCCCCTGCTGGCTTAAAACTATTAGTTCTTCATCAGTCTTGGACATTTAACTCCTCCCCGGTTTTTCTATATGGTAGTACGTAAACAGCGAAAAAAAGTTTCATTGGATTTATTGATGGTGCTAGGCTTGCTTTATTAACTTATTATTTTAAGTTTTACCGCGGGTAACCCGTGGTTACTGTACTGTTCTTGAATAATGAAGAATTGAGAACAGATGCGGATCGTATTATGGATTTGCTAAAAACAATGAAGCAGGCCTGACTGGAGTGGATGTCGGAAGCCGGAATTCAGAGGCCGGAGAAAGATTAAAAGGCAATAAAGCAAGCCTGGTGGAAATGGAAGTCAGATGCCTGATGTCAGAAACCGGAATAAGCAACTCACGGATTTAAAAAAGCAAAAAGGCAAGCCTGGCACCGTGAGGGTGGGATTGGTGGTGGTTGTTAGTTTACTTTCACAAAGAAATTAGTGTGATTGGTTAATTGTTCAAGCTCTTTATCATCAAGGATTTTTTCAATTTCCAAATCAAATTCAGATTTAGACAAATCAACCTCATATGGATACTCCAGGTATTGTAAGTCACTGTTAAAATAGATCCGCACAATCGGTTTAGCCGGGTCCTTTTTATGGGTATCAACTACTTGCCCGATCTGCCCTGTATTAAGCATAACAATAGAGCCAATAGGATAGGGGGATACGTTGGATAAAACTGCATTAATTGATCTATCTTCAAGGGATGGAGATTGTTGTTTGATAAAATCTATGGCATGGGGAACAGAAAAGGCCTTGCGGTAAGGCCTGTTAGAAGTTAGAGCATCAAAAACATCAGCAACCATAACAACACGGGAATATTCATGTATTTCTTCCCCTTTAAGGCAGCGGGGATAACCGCTCCCATCTAACCGCTCATGGTGCTGGTAAGCGATGATCGAAGAAAGCGTAGGGATTTCATAATAACTGCGCAGTGTGTTAAACCCGTAGAGGGAGTGCTGTTGAATATGCTTATATTCCTCAGCAGTCAATTTACCTTTTTTATTTAGGATCTTTTTATCTATGTGGACTTTACCGATATCATGAAGAAGGGCTCCGATGGCTAATTCTCTCAGTTGCACCCTGTTATATTTTAGAGTAATCCCAGCCAGTATGGATAAAATAGTAACATTGACTGAGTGATTAAAAGTATAGTCATCATATGTTCTGATATCAAAATAGTTCACCAGAATATCTTTGTTGCTAAATATTTCATCTGCCAAATCGTCAACAGCTTTGCGGACAGCCCAGGTATCTATATATTTATCTTTTTCCAGGCTGTGAAAAGCTTCTTTAACTAGTTTGACAGATTGAATACGGGTCTGTTCTGATACAACATCAGCAATATTCAGATCTCCATGGAAAAGCCCATCTTCTATATAAAGAAAACCTATGCCCAGTTCAGCTAAGCGTTTAATGTAATTATTTGTCAAACTCAAACCAGAAGCTAACAACAATCGTCCATCACCGCTGTAAACAGGTCGCGCGATGATCATTCCAGGCCTTAAATATTTAAGGCTGACTCTTCTCATCAACCTGCCCTCCTCTTCCCTTCGCGGTAATGGCTCCAAAATACAAAATACTCCTTCATTACCTAAATATATCTATTTCTTGGCATTTCGTCAATATATTTGTGAAATAATTAGGTTTTTTGCCTAAAATAATTAAAAATTGTCAGGTAGAAGCAACTGATGGCGGTTTATGAGCGCATTGTGGCTTTTATTCTAATTTTATTTAACAGCAGGCCGAGTGCATCATGAATATCCTTGACTATTATATCTGCGTTGTTCAATGCCAGGGAGGCAGCTCCTTCTTCTCCGAGGACAAGGATGCCCAGAGCCGCTTTTTTAAGCATTAAGCTATCATTTACACCGTTCCCGATAGCTACAACCTTTTCAGCTCCCAGTGACTCTACAAATTGTTCTTTCTCCAGCGCACCGTTGGAGCTTTTCAGTACCTTTATCTCACCTTTTATATTTCTGCATTTTTGACAGACTGTGCCATAGGTATCTGCTGTAACAATATAGATATTAAGAGCACCTGCCAGTTGGTTTAATTTCTTTTCCACACCTTGAATCAGACTGCCATCGAAGGCAATTGTGCCGTTGTAGTCAAGAACCAGGTGCTGCAGTGATAGGGCACCGAGCCCGGGTATGTCTATCTGGATCAAATGGTATCACTCCTAAAATTTTTATAGGCCGGTGAAGATGAATTTCTCCAGCTACATGTTTGCATAGATCTATTCTATTATACCGGATTATTGAAGGGATGATCAGAGCACAAACTTTGTTATTGTATGAGAGATGTATTATAGAAATGTATATAGAAGCGATGTAAAATAAAATCATATTGTTGTATACATTTGGCTACGGGGGATTTTTATGCTAGTGGAGGAGCTGTATTCGAGTTATTTCGATAATAATTGTAGCAGTTTACCTTACAGCAGTGACAGCGATTATCTGACAGATCTGCTATCCTTTTTGGATATTATTTTAAATGTGGCCTGCGCTTACAAGGGGATGAACGAGAGCAGCGCACCTCTGTATGTTTCAGATGCTCATCTGCGCGGCCTTTCTATTTCACCTGTCGAGATCGTTGACTCTCTTTTGTCCTATCGTCGAGACGAACGTTCAAAAGAAGTCTCACCTGAGATTAAAAGGCAAATAGAAATGGCATACTCTCACATCGAGTCCAGGCTTGAGGCTTCTAGGGCAGCGGGTTTTACGCCCAGGGTGAAAATACTTTCCAAAAAGTTTCATCTCAGCGATTTCGAGCGATTTTTACTGCTGTTAGCTCTGTCATCTGCATCTGACAGGAAATATGAGTCCATTTATGCTTTTCTCCACAACAGCGTAAAAGAAAAGCTGCCCACTAAAGGGTTGGCAATCTCCCTATATAAAATGTTTTTTCCCCTTGATGATTACCACATTGGGCGCACCCTAAGAGGTGAGGGCAACTTTTTCAGATTTCTTGCGGAGAGCAGTGGGTCAAGCACTGAGGCCAGACTGGCAGATAAGATCATCCTCAGCCGCCGGGTCAGCGGTTTTATATTCGGAATCAATCAAATCGATCCTGAACTTGAAGGCATTGCAACCATCTTTGACAGGACCGAGAGGATAGATGATATTCTATTAAGGAAAATAAGAAAGTTCTAAAAAGATATTTAGAACTTATAAAGGAAAATATATAGAATCAGAAAAAGGACTAAGAAACCGCAACCTTACTAATTCATTACCAAAACTATAAAACAATAAAAAGGCTATTATCCGAAGTAATAGTTATAGATCTATATCTGTCTTACATCTTACCTTTATTTCGAGCATAACTATAATATGTCAGTAAATCAATAAAAGAGCTACAACAGATGTTTTCAGCGGTGCATGACGCTAGCATCAAATTAATGAATACGAATAAAGGCAACCGTTACATTATTTGCTTTAACTTGTAGTTTTATGCAAACTTTAATTAATATAGAAAGGAGGGACAAGAATGGATGAATTTCAATCAAAAAAAGATCTGAATCTTGAGATGATGCTAAGCAAAGCAGATAAAATAGAAGGCGAAATTCATCCTCAAGCTTTGGCAGTACCATTCGTTGCATTACCAGCAGTTCTCTATGTTGCCGTGCTTACTATTGGTGCGGTTGAATTAGGAATCGCTGTAAGTGCAGGATTGTATATACAGAAAGTACAGTATGTTAAACAATAAGTTTTATAGAAATGCATTGGGGATGTTTACATGATTCCAACAACATTAGTGTTTTCAACTACATATAAGTGTAATTTCAAATGTGCGCACTGTTCTGTGAGTTGTTCTCCAAATTATGAGGATTCGCTAAGTTTATCGACAATAAAAAAAGCTATTGATGAAGCTTATAAAATTCCATCAATTAAGTTAGTTGTTTTCACTGGGGGCGAATCCAGCCTATTCCCTGATATTTTAGAAGAGGGAATAAAATATGTAGCCGAACATGGGTTTATAACAAGGCTCGTTTCCAATGCTTGGTGGGCTGATTCTCTCAGCCGGGCAATGGATAACATAGGTAGGTGGAAAGCATGTGGACTCGAAGAACTTAATATCAGCTATGATAATTTTCACATCCCTTATCTAAAAAAATATGGTAATGAACAAAATATTATCAACGCATGCAAGGCAATATCAGAATATGGGATAAGGGGACTTGTTGGCTGTGTTTTGACACCAAAAGCTATAATTACTACAGATTATTTACGAGATATGTTAAAACGGGAAAATATAAGTGGCGATATTAAATTTTTGGAGGATTTTCTCTTCCCACTGAATGCTTTGTTAAAGCTGATGATGGCTCAATTACGTCAAGATGTAGGGAGGCAGGTAATAGTATTGTTATATTGCCTTCAAACGATGTAACTTTTTGTTGTGGACATTTAATTAACACTGCTGCTCAAAGATTAATAACTATAGGAAAATTATCAAAGAATACTTCTTTATCTGATTTAGTGCACAAAATGCAGAACAACATTTTGTTTTGGTGGTTGCATAATAAAGGACCATTTTTACTTTTAAAAGAATTAGGAAAGAGTCCCGAATTGTATAGAAACTGTGAAGCTTGTTATTATCTCGGTACAAAATATTTTAGTGACCTTTTAGCTTTGGCTCCTAGATCTGAAGAGCTTTTAGCTAAAATGACAGGTTAGTGACCTGTATCCATTGCCTGCTGTTTAAGCAAGTCTGTTAAATATGTCAAATCCACAGATTAAAACGCAGACAACTTACTGTAGGGTTACCCTCCAAAGAATAACATCAAACGGAAAAGTAACGCTAAGTGTCTCTGCTGCAGAACAGTATAATTGCAAATGTATATTAGTAGTTTAGGATTTCGGTCAAAACAGACCGAGATCCTAAACTTACGTTTTAAGATAAAGATATTATCTGAGGCAATTACACATGGTATAAAATGTTAACCCTCCATTATGTGTATGTGTTATTCATAACATTAGTTTTTAAAAGTAAGTATTAGAATAACATCTAGCGAAAATATTGAACTTTACCAAGGATGTATAAATATAACATGCTTTTGGTTCAAAAAATATTTAAATTCTTGCCAGGTATATATTCGTGGATTTGCAGAAGCGTTAGTTTAATCAAAAGTAAGAGAAGAGGTGTATAATGATTGAGCAGGTTGGCCATCAATATTTTTATCATTTTGTTCATCGGTGGGTTTATTGTGCTGAATGTCTTTGTAACACCTAAAGATATCCTTTTTGGAGTACGTATTCCAAGTGAGAAGCAATTAATACCTGAGGTAAAAAAGATCCGCAAAAGGTTCATAATCGGTATGGTGGGGATAACCATCATTATGCTAATTTTAGCCTATGTGCAATTTCGCCTTTACCCCCGATGGTCTTTAATGTTCTCGATTAATAGCCCACTGATTATCTTGCTGGTGTTTTTATTCATCTATTTTCTCTCCTGGAAGAGGGCAAAAGAATTAAAGGAAAACAATAATTGGAAAACCTCTGGGAAGGCTTATTACCATTCCCCTGTATCTGAGTGGCAAGCCAAAATGAGCAAGTTGGCCGTGTTAGTAAACACTCCGCCTCTAGTCATCATCATTGCGCTGTCTATTCTGACATTAAAACTTTATCATCAACTGCCGGCTTCTATTCCAGTCCATTTTGGTCCTAATGCTGTGCCTGATGGTTGGGTAGACAAGACCTATTGGTCCGTTTTCATGATCCCTATGATAATATTTTTTTGCTGGTTGGTTTTTGTTTTCTCAAGTTATCTTATAGTGAAACAGAAAATAACCATCGATAAAAAAGACCCTATTTTGTCCTTTGCACAGCAACTGGTTTATAAACAGCAGATGTTGATCTCTTTGGGGATTGCAAACACTATAGCCACCATTTTGATAATGCCATTTCACTTAATTGTCCTTGATTTAATAAGTCCTAGCAGCTTTGGAGTTTACTATGACAAGGCATTCTTTGGGATACTATTTATCGCCATCCTACCTATGCTTGTTGTCTATTTTCGCTCCGGAGAGAGAGGGCAGAAGCTGAAATTATCGCCAGATACTTTGAATTATGTAAAACACCACATACAAACTTCTTTGGATACAGAAGAGGTAGGTATGGAACTAGACGATGACCATTTTTGGAAGATGGGGTTTTTCTACTATAATCCAGCGGATCCATCTTCCATTATAGAGAACCGTTTTGGAGTTGGCATAGGCTTTAATTTTGCTAGAGGTTGGGTAAAAATCGCCACGGTTATTGGCTTGGTCAGTTTTATCATTCTTTATGTCTTGTTAACTGTTACGTTCCTTAATAGACTGTACTAGGTTTGCCGGACACTTAGAAAGAATCTATAATTAGGTTGAGAGAGGATGTGTCCACGATGGCAGAAAGTAAGTACAACAAACGATTTGACCCCGAGTACAAAAAAGAGATTGTTAGGCTCGTTGAAGAGCTGGATCAATCACCGGTTCAAGTAGCCAACGATATTGGTGTCACAGCTCAGACAGTACGCTCTTGGGTTAGGAAGTATGGAAAAAGTGATACCAAGGCATTCCCTGGCAAAGGGTACCTTCATCCAGCTGATGAAGAACTTCGGCAGATGAAGAAACAAATTAAGGGCCTAGAGGAAGAGAATGCAATCTTAAAAAAAGCTATGGCCATCTTCACAAGAGACGGGAAATAAGGTACCAATTTATCAGGGACCACCGCTCCGAATTTTCCGTTAAGAAGATGTGCCACGTTTTAGAGGTCGGCCGGAGCGCATTTTATGATTGGCTGAATCATTCTCAATCCGAGCGTAGAGCTGAAGATGAGATCTTAAAAGAGAAAATCTTGGAAATATTCCTCAAATCCGATCGTACTTACGGACATAGAAGAATTAAGAAACGTCTTAGAAGACAGCGTATCAAATGCAGTAATAGTCGAATCCGGCGGCTCATGAAAGAGCTGCGTCTCGTACCGGTTCAGACCAGGAAATTTAAGGCCACTACGAATTCTAAACACTCACTGCCAGTGGCTCCAAATCTATTACAACAAGATTTCACCGCTCAAGCCCCATATGAAAAATGGGTTGGTGACATCACTTACATTCCTACTGGAGAAGGCTGGCTCTATCTAGCTACCGTTATCGATCTATTCTCACGGAGAATTGTAGGCTGGGCTTTATCGGATCGTATGACAAAGCAACTTGTCATTAATGCTATGAATATGGCAATCATCAATGAGCGTCCGCCAGAAGGTGTAATTTTTCACTCAGACCGGGGTTCGCAGTACGCATCATATGACTTCCAGGACCTGCTTAGGGAAAACCGTATTCTCCAGAGCATGAGTGCCAAAGGAGACTGCTACGACAATGCCTGTGCAGAATCCTTCTTTGCTACAATTAAGAAGGAACTGGTTACCCCAGGCGGTTTTCAACCCGTTCTGAAGCCACTTTGGCAATTCTAAACTATATAGTATCCTGGTACAACCCACACCGTATTCACAGCGCACTCGGGGATTTATCGCCAATGGAGTTTGAACAGGAATACTATGAGATGCTTTTGGTTGCAGCATAGCGGAACTACTTCAAATTTGGAGATACATTGAGAACGGAGGAGTTTGTTTTGTTTCCTTGTGTCCGGCTAGCCTATAGCACTCCAGTATAGCCTTTTTTTCTCTCATTGTTTTATTTTATTTATAATAAAGGCAGAGGGTAACTTACATAATATGAAAATTGATTCACCACCAATAGTTGCTATAATCCTTTATGTATTAATAACAATTGGCAGTTTCTTTCCAAAAAACATTTCGGGAGTTAATTCTTATTATCCGTTGCAGTTGCCAACAAGTTGATATTACTTTTATTTAATTCCTTTTTAATTTTTACTCCCGGCGGTCAATAACTTTGAGACTGCGGACACTAAGAATGCAGCCGCAAAAGCCAAAACAATTTTTCCCCACATCATTGTGTAGAATTTAAAAACAATAAGAAAAAGGATAACTACCGTGCTTATGGTGGCTAATATAGCATTAAAAAGTTTCATAATTCTTCTCCTTTCATTGTAATCTTTTTATTGTCTATTATATATTTGTAGTTAGATAATTGATTTATTGTATCTTGTTGATGGCTTGTATATATTATTATTACATTTTTCGAAATGCTTTTTAAGTATTGTATAATGAAAGAACGGGAAGGTTCATCCATTGAGTTAAAAGGTTCATCCATATATATAAGTTTTGGCCTTCTAGCAAACATAGTCGCAAGGTATATTTTATATTTTGTCCCATAGGAACAATCGCATAATCTTTTTTCTAAATGTTCTGATGTGTGTAGTTTATCACAGAGCATATAGAAATAATCAACATAGTCATTTTTATGCTCGCGCATATCCCATAGATCAACACACAAATAAGCATGTTCAATGCCGGTCAACATATCAAATGTATATAATTCGGTTGGTATATATGCCATAATTTTTTTGTAGGATTTTGGATCTACATAAATATCTTTATACATAATTGTACCTTTACTTGGTGTTAATAACCCCGCCAGCAACTTTAAAAAGGTTGTCTTTCCAGAACCATTATATCCTTGTATCGAGATAATATCTCCCATATTAGCCTGTAAATTAATGTTTTCAAAAATCAGATTATTTTTTTCATATTGAAAACATAGATTATTAATTTGTAAATCCATAACGTCTCCTTACTATTTAAAATTAAATATACCAGGAATTATTAGCAAAATAGATAGAAGCATACAAAGAAACATAGCTGATTTTTGTGCAACATGCGCTTTCTCTTTCAATGTTTGGTAATATATATAGATTAAAGGAATGTACAATAGAAAAATAAGTAGGTATAACCACGTTGAGGTCTGCCATTTCAAAGTTATTAAAAGAGCGAGTGTATTTAGGAATAAAATTTGCGAAATAAACATATAGTTTATAATGTATAAGTATTTTAGATCAAACATTCTATCGAATAGTATGATTATAATTGATACTATACATGTGTAAAATAAATCCAAAAAGAAAAATACCATTATGGACAAAGCAAAAGAAAGTATTAAAACAAAGTAAAATTCCCGTGTAAACAAATTTATATCCAAAATATCATGTATACTGAATATAACAATTACGATAGATAGCAAAATATTGAATAAACCTATGGTCATCATGAACTTTTTATTGAGCCATTTAATATATCGATTTATAAGTCCCAATTAGTATCTTCTCCTTTTTATTTTAAACTGGTATTTTACTTGCGTGACATTCTAGTAAAGCAGCTATCAATAACATAAATATTGCGCAAATGAGGGCTTTTAAACAGAAATATATAATATTACGAGGAATCTGCTTTGGTGATGTTAAGAAATAATATAACATTAAAATAGGAAGCATAGATATTGCCGAAAATATACACAATGTAAATATCTCTATAATAGCGTGGGGTAATAGTCCTGGAGGAACTGTATATAGCATCTTATGTATAGTTAGATATTGCAATAGCTTTCCCAATATATAACCATTGAGAAATATAATGATGACCGAATAGCAGCCACCTGTTATTGATCCAATTAGTAATATTAATAAAGATACGTTCAAATTATGTAGAAAAATTTCAGTAACTTTTTTATCTTGCCCTAATTCCAAACTCTCTATAGGTTCTCCAATAAAAAAAACCCATAAAACACCGATCAAATATATGATTAAAAATATGGTTGTTAAATGTAAAATAATTTTTATTGGATGAGTTTTCTCTAAATAATTACGTAATTTTATCATATAATATTTGGATCCCTTTTTTCTCGATTTTTTTACAATATATCCATACTAATAAGCTCGCACAATATATGTACAACAATTCAAAAAATAATAAATATGTTCCATACGAGCGAAAAATAAAAAACGGAACGGTTAAAATAATCGGTATAATGTTTGTAAAAATTCTTGGAACTTCCTGCAATGTATTAGCTAAATCGGTTTCTTCAAACGTTTCGTCTATAAATTGTTGACCAATTATATCGAAGTTTGCAGTAATCCCTAGCATATGGGTTTGTATTTTAGGACACACAATAAAATATATTATATCTATAAGGATAAGCATAAAAAGGAACATAAGCGTCATTGAGTTAAATAATAAGCATAAACAATTAAAAACTGTCATTATAATAAGTGGAATTATAAGCATCTTGCGTAGTATTTCCTCTTTATCTTGCACGATAGGATAATGTTCAAAATATAATTTTAGAAAACTTAATTCGCTCTTATTATTTGATAAGCTAAAATATGCTGCTAATTTTTGTCGTATTTCAAAGGATTGATTTGTTATAACTTGGATGTTTAATACAATTAATAAGTGCAATTTTAGCATATTATTATCAACATAAGAAATGAGAGGGAATAATATGCCGATGTAGAAAACTGCTTCATAATTCAAAAAAATAATTTGATAAAAATCTTTTACTAAAGTCCAACGATACTCTCGCATAGTCATTAATAAATGTTTTATTATATATGATTTTTTTCCTATGTTTCTAAGAAGCAACACGTATTTATCTAATAAGTCACTGCCGAATTCTTGTCTTTGTGTTGATAAAGGGATAAACTTAATAGGTAACAAAAGAAAAAAAACTAGAAAAACACATCCAACTAGAAAAGAAAAGATATTTATATACTTATTTGTGCGAATTAACATTCCAATTATCGTATTCCAATACCTTTTGAGCGACATTTCGAGCGACATTTCTATTGAATTAAAAAAATCTAGCCAAAAATTATCGGAGAGTAGATCAAATGTTTTGAAATCAAAAGATAAATAGAACGTATGATAGGTAAAAGAAATAATTTGTTTCATTACTAAAAGAATTATTGCTGCGCTAAATAAGTAGATCAACAAACTAAAAATATGAATTTTTTTAGTGACAAGATTATAAGTATACCTTGCACAAATATGACTCGATACAATATATAACAACAAGAAGTATACTACGAGGTTAATGCTCAATATAAAAGACGAAAGTGTAAATCCTTGCAAAACAATTATGCCAATAATAAACGCAGCAATATTTCCGTTTAGAACAAAAGAAAACAATAATTCCACGCTTAATAGAGTATAAAATAATTTTCTATTATTAACGGGAGATATTTCATACCATTGATAAAATGGAGGTATAAATACATTTTTATAGTTGTGGGCTCCTTTTATAATGCTTAATCCCCCGACAATTATAAATAAAACTGGAATTAAAAGTTCTTTAGAAACATGTTGTCCTATCAAAAATATACAGCAAGGAATAAATATCATATTACTGAGACAGTTTAAAATTGTTTGTATAATATAAATTTTTTTTTCTTTTATGTTAATTCCTAACCTCTGAATAATTCTACTAATAAATCCTGATTGCAAATGCACTCTATTTTTAATAATTAATTTTTGAATATGTGCGTACATGTTATGTATACTGCTCCTACAGAAATCGATTTTGTTTAAGCTTTACCATGCAACAAATGCTCTGGTGCCCAATTCTCTCTTTTTCTTGTTAAGAAATGCTTTGATGCTTAGTTTTCCAGCAGCAGCGATTAATGAAAGTCCACCTGTTGCAAGACCCGTGAGAATTGAAATAATTGTGGTAACCGTGCTGCCAACATTGAGATAATACAAAATGGTATAAGCAGCTACAGAGGGAAGTCCAAATTCTTTCATAAGATTTGCGACCGGTAAAACATTTATTAATTGTATTAGGCAAACAATGGCTAACAATCCCAGAGCCATTACTATCAGCATAGATGTGATGTTATGTTCCTTCACATTTTCGTTCATACTTTCTTCACCTCCTTTAATTTACTCTCTCTGAAAGGATAATTGTACCTAACCCAGATTTTATCAATGGTCAACATTTGGCGGCAATATGTGAACAGGATCCCTCTGTGATTGTCAAAGACCTTTTTGTCGTAGTCTGACTTTTCATAGCACGATTTTATTTGTGTTTTACCGTAATTTTGTACGCACATATTCAAGCTTCTATACAGCTGTTTTTTTATTGCTTATATCTATGAACACAACACATTCTGCCATAATAAACAGAATATGATATAAAATACTATTATTAGCAAATGGAATCCTGCTAATATAATGGATATTCATGGGAAGTTTTGTCGATGATGTATATAACTGGTTTCAAGCAATTGGTCTGGCAGGATGCATACTGAAAGATTTTAGCGAAAACACAAATGGTCATCCCTGGCCTACACTAGCTCAGTGATCAAGTTAGCTGCTGTATAGAAACGGACTTTGTACTTCTGTTTACAGAGCCTGGTGCCCAACCCAATGTCTGGCCTTGTCAAATGTTTGACAAAACTCCAGATCTCCTCAGGTAGATTAGCTTGCCGTACTGGGCGAGCATTAAAAACAGCCCCGGGTTTCTTCTCCAGCAGGGGAATGTAATGTTCTACCTGGTAAATTGTTTTATTACGGCTGTAGCAGCGCTTATGTTGAGCAATCTTTTCTCCCCGGTGGTAGATCTCTACTTCGA
>ENA-OWOZ01001695-OWOZ01001695.1-bioreactor-metagenome-genome-assembly--contig:-NODE-1695-length-19117-cov-3.849107_pt1 | contig 19117 bp, 22 predicted proteins | sample MGYA00238140_ERZ651804 | MGnify/ENA primary metagenome ERZ651804 (study PRJEB26910, sample SAMN07631232) | bioreactor metagenome | isolation source: Switchgrass digestor | place: USA: Dartmouth... | reverse complement strand
GTCAGCAACATATTGAAGGTGCTCTGGAAGGAACCTTACTGGGCAGGTTATGTGAGCCGGCAGATGTGGCGGAGGTAGTCATTAGCCTTCTAACTTCCGCCGGTATGGTGGCGGGACAAACAATTATTATTGATGGGGGCAAAGTAATTAATTAGTGATTATTTCACAGTAAAATAAAAATCGGGGTATTCCCCGATTTTTAAATTTTTTTAATAAAATTAGGGTTTATGAAGTAAACTTATAGAAGAGCAGTTGGAAAACAAGTAATTTAGTATCTATAAGAAAAATCCCAAAAATTAATATAAATTTTCTTTCATTGAATTAGCAGGAATTTTTAAATTTATGGAGAAAACTAAATTAGCAAAAAAATAAAACATTATTTCATAATTTGAAACAAGAAAGGAGGGTAGAAAGGTAACCTAAACTTTTGAATCATAATTAATTAATTTAAGGGGGAAAAATTTTATGAAAAAGTTAGTAGCAATTTTGCTAATTGGGTTGCTAGTGTTCACCGTAGCAGGTTGCGGTAAATCTGATACACAACAAGGCCAACAAGAAGAAGAAAAGAAAGTTGATTTTCCAACTAAGGGTATAACCATGATCGTTCCTTGGGCTGCAGGCGGCGGTACTGACGCAGTAGCCAGAGGTTTAGCTCAAAACGCAGAAGAGTTTTTAGGTCAAAACATTACTGTTAACAACATTACCGGTGGTGGCGGTGCTGTAGGTTTTGGTTCCGGTTTAAGTGCTGAGCCTGATGGCTATACAGTAACTATGATTACTTTCGAACTTATTTCTTTACCACCTCAAGGTTTAGTACCTTTCACTTATGAAGATTATGATTTACTTTGCAGAATCAACATGGACCCTGCTGCTTTAACTGTTCATAAGGACGCTCCTTTTGATACTTTGGAAGAGTTTATTGCATATGCCAAAGAAAATCCCGGTAAAGTAAGTGTTGGTAACTCCGGTCCTGGTTCCGTTTGGCATATTGCCGCAGGTCTTATGGAACAAGCAACAGGAATTGAATTGAATCATGTACCTTATGACGGCGCTGCTCCGGCTGTAACTGCATTAGTTGGTAAGCATATTGATGCAGTTTCCGTAAGTCCTGCCGAAGTAAGAGGACAAGTAGAAGCCGGTCAGTTAAAAATGCTTGCTGTAATGAGTCCTGAAAGAGTAGAAACATTCCCTGATGTACCAACATTTAAAGAATTAGGTTATGATGTTGAATTTGGTACCTGGAGAGGACTGGCTGTTCCAAAAGGAACTCCTGAGGAAGTTAGAGCTATTTTAGCCGATGCTTTCAAGAAAGCTTACGATACAGAAGCTTTCCAAACCTTTGCTAAAAACTCTGGGTTAGGTTTAGCCTACCAAGATGCAGAAGAATTTAAAGCTTACTTGGATCAAGCCAGCAAAGATGTTGCAGAAGTCATGAAAGGCTTAGGCTTAACTAAGGAATAGTTCTTTTTGAAAGCAAATACCGGGGTTCCCGGTATTTGCTTTCACTTTAAATAGAGTAATTTGGAAAAAGCTACTATACAAAAGGAAAGGAGGTTTGCAATTTGAAAAAAGCCGATATAATTGCTGGTATATTAGGAATACTTCTCAGCTTTTATATATTCATGGAAAGTGCTAAATTTCCGGAGGATAATGTTCTCTTAATGGGACCTAGTTTCTTTCCACGGATTTTAGCAGTCCTCATGCTTATCATGTCTATTGCTCTGATAGTTATAGCTTTAATGGGTAAATCAGCTAAAACTGCAGAAAAATTGGATATAAGGGATCCTGGTATTCAAAGATCAATAATTGCTCTGGTAGCGACGGTCATTTATTTATTATTATTTAAAAGACTTGGCTTTATTTTAGATAGTATCCTTTATTTAATGTTCTTAATGTATTTATTAAAATTAAGAAATTATGTACAAATGGTTTAGTTTCTATAGGTGTTTCTGTTGCGGTTTATTTCATTTTTAAAGTAGGTTTAAGTATTACACTACCTTTAGGAATATTGGGCTAAGTTACATTTATTCAACAGGAGGTGAGTTCAATGGAACTTGGACTATTCATAGATGGGCTTTTAAATATACTCAACATTAAAACAATAGCTTTAGTTTTTGGCGGAGTTATTGGCGGAATTATAACCGGTGCTTTACCTGGTTTAACTGCCACTATGGGGGTAGCCCTTTTAGTTCCCTTTACTTTTGGTATGGAAGTTGAGCAAGGTGTTGTCATGCTATTAGGGATATTTTGTGGGGCTATGTATGGGGGCTCAATCTCTGCTATTCTGATTAGAACTCCGGGAACACCCTCGGCAGCTGCCACTTTATTAGACGGATATCCTTTGGCTCAAAAAGGTGAAGCCGGTAGAGCATTAAGCATGAGTATTTTTTCTTCTTTTTGTGGGGGTATGATTTCTTTTTTAATCATGGTAGTTCTTTCTCCACAAATTTCCAAATTTGCTTTAAATTTTAGTGCGCCGGAGTATTTTGCCTTGGCTGTATTCGGTTTAAGTATTATTGTTTCCGTTTCCGGCAACTCTGTTTTGAAAGGTATAATCGCCGGTATTTTTGGTTTATTAATTTGTACTATAGGTTTAGACCCAGTATCCGGATTTCCTAGATTTACTTTTGGACAATTAAGCCTTTTTGAAGGTCCACCATTTATCCCTACTTTAATTGGTCTATTTGCCTTTGCGGAAGTGTTTAGAGGCGTAGAAAACATCATAACCCATGCTAAAGTAGAAGCTAAGATTACCAGGTTATTACCCAGTAAGGATGATATAAAAAAATGTTGGAAAACAATTATAAAGTCCGGGATCATGGGCAGTTTTATCGGTTCAATTCCTGGGGCCGGTGGAGATATTGCGGCTTTTGTCAGCTACAGTGAGGCTAAAAGAGCTTCCAAGAATCCGGAGAATTTCGGAAAAGGTGAAATTCAAGGGGTAGCCGCTGCGGAAGCCGGCAATAACGGTTGTACCGGAGGTGCGATGATTCCGTTACTTTCCTTGGGGGTTCCCGGGGATGCGGTTACCGCGATTGTTTTAGGAGCTTTTATTATGCACGGCATTCAACCAGGACCTTTATTATACCGAGATCATATTGAAGTTGTTTATAGCATTTTTGCCGGGCTTATGGTTGCCAATATTGTCATGCTGATTTGTGGTTTGCTGGGAATCCGTATTTTTGCCAAAATTATTTCTATTAATCGTAACATTCTTTTACCGGTTATTTTTGTTTTAGCTATAGTGGGGTCTTACTCCATGCGGAACAGTCTTTTCGATGTGTGGTTTGCCTTGATTTTTGGGATTATCGGTTATTTTATGCAGAGATATGATTTTCCTGCTTCTCCAATACTATTGGCTTTAATCTTAGGACCTATGGCGGAAAGTAATTTGCGTAGAGCTTTGATTGTTTCCGGTGGAGACTTTTCCGTATTTGTAACCAGGCCTATAAGCGCTATTTTATTAACCTTGGCTGTTTTATCATTAATCACTTCAATGATTAGACAGAACAAGCTTAAGAAAAAATTAGAAGCAGGTGTTTTAGAAGAAAATTAATATAAAGGAGTTGAGTTCGGTGAGTAAATTTAGTCTTGCTGGGAAAAATGTTTTAATAACCGGGGCAGGTACCGGTATTGGTAGAGCTATTGCTTTAGAATTTGCTCGTTTAGGGGCTTCCGTGGTGGTCAATTATAATTCCAGTAAAGAAGCAGCTATGGAAGTTGTAAAAGAAATCGAGAACATCGGCGGTAAAGCAATAGCCTTCCAGGCGGACGTTACTCAGGAAGAACAGGTTAAATCCCTGGTTAAAGCCAGCGCGGAATTCGGCCAAGGGAAAATAGATGTTTTAGTTAATAATGCCGGGACATTAGTTCAACGTTGTCCTATTGAGGAGATGGACCTTAGTTTATGGTATAAGGTCATGGACATTAATCTGACTTCTACCTTTTTAGTTTGTAAACATGTGATTCCGGTGATGAAAAAACAAAAAAGCGGGCGCATTATTAACATGTCTTCTATGGCAGCCCATAACGGAGGGGGACCGGGAGCTGTTGCTTATGCTACCTCTAAAGCTGCTGTAGCCACCTTTACTAAGGGATTGGCCAAAGAATTAGCTCCTGATATTCTGGTTAATGCTTTAGCCCCCGGTATTATTACTACTCGTTTCCATGATCAGTATACTTCACCGGAAGTAAGAGCTAAATTCCAGGCAGGTATTCCTCTAGGCAGGGAAGGTAAACCTGAGGAAGTGGCCGGTGCTGCCGTTCTTCTGGCTACAGAATATGGTAGTTATATTACAGGGGAAATGATTGAAGTTAATGGTGGCATATACATGGATTAATTTTCCATAATAACTAATACAAGGAGGGTTTAGCTTGAAAAAGTTAGAGATTTTACAAAAAATACTGGATAGTGGTATTGTGGCGGTTGTCAGGACGGAAACTGCCGAGAAGGCCAAAAAATTAGTGGAAGCTATAAGGGCCGGCGGAATTAACACTATTGAAGTAACCATGAGTGTACCCGGTGCAATCGATGTAATAAAAGAACTGGCTGAATACTACAAAGATACTGATGTTGTTTTAGGGGTAGGTACTGTTTTAGATGCGGAAACAGCCAGAGCCGCCATTTTGGCCGGTGCTCAATACGTAGTGAGTCCCCATACCAATCCAGAAGTTATAAAGTTATGTAACAGGTATCAAGTTCCCTGTATGCCGGGAGCTATGACCGTAACCGAAGTTATTACAGCCTTGGAACTGGGTGCTGACATTGTTAAATTATTCCCAGGTGAATTGATGGGACCTAAAGCTATTAAAGCCATTAATGCACCTGTTCCGCAAGCTCCTTTAATGCCTACCGGTGGAGTATCTTTAGATAATGTAGAAGAATGGATTAAAGCAGGTGCGGTAGCAGTGGGAGTAGGAGGATCTTTAACTAAAGGGGCCAAAACCGGCGACTATGAACTGGTAACGGAAACAGCCCGCCAGTTTGTAGAAAAAATTAAAAACGCCAGAAACAGTAAATAATAAATTAATTTAATAAGGAGGAATGTATTATGGCTAAAAAAGTAGTAACCTTTGGAGAGATTATGCTGAGACTGGCTACACCTCTCTATCAAAGAATTGTTCAGGCTACCAGTTTTGAAGCGACTTATGCTGGGGGAGAAGCTAATGTGGCAGCTTCTTTAGCTAATTATGGAATAGACGCTTATTTTGTAACCAAACTTCCCCCTCATGAAGTAGGGCAGGCTTGTCTTGCTTATCTACGCAAACACGGAATTAAAACCGATTATATCAAAATGGAAGGTGACCGTTTAGGAGTTTACTACTTAGAGGCAGGTGCATCTCAAAGACCTTCCAAAGTTATATATGACCGCAAAGATTCCGCAATAGCTAAAGTTCAACCAGGAGACTTTAATTGGGATGAAATTTTTGCGGGTGCCGAACTATTCCACTTTACAGGAATTACTCCAGCTTTAAGCGATTCGGCAGCAGAAGTAACTTTAGAAGCTGTGAAAGCGGCTAAAAAAGCCGGGGTAACTGTAAGCTGTGATTTAAACTTCCGGAAAAAACTCTGGACTTCGGAAAAGGCTAATAAAGTAATGTCCGGGTTAATGGAGTATGTTGATATTGTTATTGCTAATGAAGAGGATGCGGAAAAAGTATTTGGCATCAAAGCCCATAACACAGATGTTACAACTGGTAAATTAAATGATGAAGGTTATAAAGAAGTTGCTCAAGAACTGATAAATAGATTTAATTTGCAAAAAGTAGCTATTACTTTACGGGAAAGTTATTCAGCTTCTGATAACGGCTGGTCGGCTATGCTTTATGATGGTAAAGAATTTTATAAATCAAGAAAATATGATATTCACATTGTAGACCGGGTTGGCGGTGGAGATTCATTCTGCGGAGGTTTAATTTACGGCCTTTTGAGTGGAATGAGCAACCAGGATGCTTTAGAGTTTGCCGTTGCTGCTTCTTGCTTGAAGCATACAATTCACGGTGATTTTAACTTGGTTAGTGTAGAAGAGGTTAAAAACCTTATGCACGGTGACGGTTCCGGTCGGGTACAAAGATAAGAAAATCGCCCTGGGGGCGATTTTCTTTCAACTGAATCTTTAGCAAAAGCAAAGGAGGGATTTACTTATGGAAATAAGATACGCTGTTAATCCCCACGACTTTAAACAATATTCTACGGAAAAGATACGCCAGGAGTTTTTGATTTCGGATTTATTTACTCCAGGTAAAATTAAAATGGTCTACAGTCATGAGGACCGGATTATTGTGGGAGGAGTTTGTCCCTTGGAACCTATTTCTTTGGAAGCCGGTAAAGAAATAGGTGCGGAGTACTTTTTGGCCCGCAGGGAAATGGGCATTATTAACATTGGAGGGAAAGGAAAGGTAACCACTGAAGACGGTGAATATATCCTAGAGAAAAAAGACGGCTTATATATCGGTAAAGGGATACGGAAAGTAGAGTTCTCCAGTGTTGATAATAATAATCCCGCTAAGTTTTATTTTAACAGCGGTCCGGCCCATAAAACTTATCCTACAGAAAAAATTGAAATTTCTAAAGTTATGGCAAATCGTTTAGGGACCCCTGAGAAGGGCAATGTGCGGACAATCTACAAATACATCCATCCGGATGGTGTAAAAAGCTGTCAGTTGGTTATGGGGATGACGGTATTAGAACCAAATAGTCTTTGGAATACCATGCCTTGTCATACTCATGAGCGCAGGATGGAAGTTTATTTATACTGGGAAATGGGTGCAGATGACGTTGTGTTTCATTTAATGGGGGAACCCACAGAAACACGTCACGTTGTAGTACGGAATGAAGAAGCGGTGATTTCGCCAAGCTGGTCTATCCATTCCGGAGTAGGAACAAAGAATTATACTTTTATCTGGGGAATGGTGGGAGAAAACCAGCTTTTTGACGATATGGATCATGTCCCGATGCAAGAACTAAGATAAAGTGAGGTGTCAAAATGCAAGCATTAATAGTTAAGAAACCTTATGAATTAGTATGGGAAGACATCCAACAACCTACAGAGCCTGGCCCTGATGAAGTTTTAATAAGGGTAAAGGCTGCAGGTATCTGTGGGACAGATGTGCATATTTTTCAAGGAAGCCATGGTGCTGTCACCTATCCTCGGATTCCCGGCCATGAGTTTTCCGGTGAAGTAGTGGCTGTGGGTGAAAAGGTCAGTCATATTAAAGTAGGTGATCCGGTAGCCGTAGACCCGGTGGTTAGCTGTGGAGAATGTAGTATGTGCACTATAGGTCGGCATAATATTTGTCATACTGTTAAATGTTTAGGTGTGCAAACAGATGGTTGTTTTACGGAGGTTGTTAAGATAAAGGCTAACCGGGTTTATCCCTTTAGTCCTGAAATCGATTGGGATACGGCGGCTTTAGTGGAACCTTTTAGTGTAGCAGCTCAAATAGCTGAACGTTTACGGATTAATGAAAAGGACAGGGTCTTAATTATCGGCGGCGGAACCATTGGCTTGGCTTTACTGCAGGTAGTTCAGGGGGTATATCAGGCTGAAGCCATAGTGGCAGACCTTGTGGAATCTAAATTAAAGTTAGCTCAAGAAATGGGAGCTAAAGGTGTTATTAATTCCGGTCAGGTTAATGCAGTAAAAGAGGCTCAAAAAGTATGGGATAATAAAGGACCATCGGTAATTGTAGAGGCTGTAGGAAACAGTAAACTCTTGCAAAGTCTAATTGCAGATGCACCTCCGGGATGTCGGGTAGGTGTTATTGGGTTTATGGCAGAACCTATTCAGATTTCTCCCATGGAAATTACGAAAAGGGAATTAGAGATTATCGGTTCTAGAATGAACAGGGATAAATTACCTGATGTTTTAAATTGGTTTAAAGAAGGGAAAATCTCTAATCCTCAAAAATTAATAACCCACAAATTTAAGTTGAAAGATGCCCAAAAAGCCTTTGAGTTGATTGAGAAGGATCCTGGGCAAGTATGTAAAGTAATTTTAGAGTATTAGGGAGGAAGAACTATGATATTAGACAAATTTAATCTTCAAGGTAAAGTTGCTATTGTCACAGGAGCAAGTAGAGGTATAGGTCAGGGTATTGCTGTAGGTTTAGCGGAAGCTGGAGCTGATATTGTAGGTGTAGCTACCCGCGGTATGGAAGAAACCAAAGCTAAAGTGGAAGAGGCTGGAGGAAAATTTGTGGCCGTAAAAGCCGACCTTAGTTCCTTGGAACCAATCGATGAAATAATTAAGGTTACCTTGGAGGAATTTGGTAAAATTGATATTTTAGTTAATAATGCCGGAATTATCAGACGTCAGCCTTGTTTAGAATTTAGTCTGGAAAACTGGGACGATGTTATGAACGTTAACATAAGAACTGCCTTTTTCCTGGCTCAGGCAGTAGCAAAACAGTTTGTCCGTCAAGGTACAGGCGGTAAAATAATTAATATTGCTTCTATGTTGTCTTTCCAGGGGGGGATTTTGGTACCTTCTTATACCGCCAGTAAAAGCGCTATTGCCGGGGTAACAAAAACCATGGCCAATGAATGGGCGAAGTATAATATTAACGTTAATGCCATTGCTCCCGGTTACATTGCTACAGATAATACTGCACCCATTAGAGAAGATGAGGTACGGAACCAGTCTATTTTAGACAGAATACCCGCCGGTCGTTGGGGGTCACCGGAAGACCTAAAAGGTGCTGCTGTATTTTTGGCCTCCAGTGCCAGTGACTATATGCAGGGCCACATTTTAGCAGTTGACGGTGGTTGGTTGGCAAGATAAAAGGAAGGTGAGAATTATGGCAAGTTTAAAGGGTCCTGTCCAAGCCCTGGATAGGGCTTTCACCTTAATAGAAATCATCGCCAATTTTTCTGAACCTCTATCTCTTAGAGAAATAACCGAGTTAGCCGGTTTGCCTAAACCTACAGTTTATCGTATCCTTTCAAGTCTTGAAATATGGGGATATGTGGAGCAAGATAATGAAAAAAAGTACAGGTTAGGTACAAAATTTCTGGTCTTAGGTAATATTGTTGAGGAAAGGCTGGAGATTAGAAAAATCGCTCATCCATATTTAGTAAAGTTAAATCAAGAAACTAAAGAAACTGTCTTTTTAGGAGTAATGGACAAAGGTCGCTGTTTATATATTGATAAGCTGGAAAGTCATTATTCGGTTCGTTTGTTTTCCAGGGTTGGTACGCGCAACTATTGCCACAGTACTTCTATAGGTAAATGTTTATTATCAGGTTTAAAAGATAAAGAAGTATTAGAAATATTACGGACTCAGGGTATGCCTCAGTTGACTCCCCAAACTATTACCGACCCTCATATTTTTTTAGATCATTTGCGTCAAGTTCGGGCACAGGGTTATTCCCTTGACCATATGGAAAACGAAGAAGGTGTTTGTTGTATAGCTGCCCCTATCAGAAATTACCAGGGGAAAATAGTTGCTGCGGTGAGCATTTCCGGACCTATCCAGAGAATCACAAATGAAGTAATAGAAAATTTATTAAAACCTGCTCTATTGACGACTGTAAACGATATTTCCAAGGCTCTGGGCTTTAAAGAACTGGCATAGTTTTTCTTTTCAGGGGGAAACTAAAGGATAAGTCAACTAAAAGGAGGCTAATGCCGGATGAGTGGAGAAAAGCCTAACACTATAGAGACTGAGACCAGAATAAAAAGCAATACTTTTGTACCGACGGAAGAAGGTTCGGCTACCTTGGAAAGTCTAGATGGGGAAGGTATCACCGCCAAGTATGAACAAGGGCAAACTAAGTATACGGAAGGTTTTCGCGGAGCACCCTGGAGTCGGGAAGACAGTCTAAAGTTTATGTGTGACGAAGTAGGGGTAAATATGGATAATTTAATTTCAGGGATTGAAAAGGACAAATCAGATATGGAAATGGCTCAAGAGCTTGGTGTTTCTGTAAAAACCGTCAAGGCATTAAAGGAACGCTTTTTCAGTCATGGCTTACAATCTATAGAGGGTCAAGATTAAAAACTTGGGAATATCAGTGTGGCGAAGTCAAGAGAATTTTGCCTCCCTCTTTTTGGGGAGGCATTTTTATTTTGGTTGCCTGTGGCAAATTTTGATTTTTGCAGTAATTGGCAAAGCCTATCTCCTAAAAAAAGTTGCCCCTTTACCGAATAAATATAAAGACATCAAGAGTAAACAAGATTAGGAGGTAGTTTTGGTCATGAAAAAGTTTCAAGTAGTTATTTTAGCTTTACTAGTCTTATTAATGGCTACCACCGGAACGGGCTGGGCTAACGTTTCCGGAGAAAGTCAGTTAGAAAAAGAAATGCTGGATTTAGTCAATGCAGAAAGGGCTAAAGTAGGTTTAGAACCATTGATAATGAATGACGACTTAGTCCAATTGGCTAGAATGAAATCCCAAGACATGATTGACAAAAATTATTTCTCCCATACTTCACCAACCTATGGTGATCCTTTTACCATGATGAAAAATTACGGGATTAAATACCTGGCAGCAGGTGAAAACTTAGCCGGTAATTCAAGTATACCAGGTGCTCATCAGTCTCTTATGAATTCTCCCGGTCATCGGGCAAATATTTTAAATCCTGATTTTACTCATATTGGCATTGGTGTAGTAAAAGGTGGACCTTACGGGATGATGATCACCCAGATGTTTATTAAAGCTGACGGAGATCTTACCAACAATAAAAATATCCCCGAAAAAATGCCAGAAGAAAACAATAAACCTGAAGAAAATAATAAACCAAAGGAAGAAAATAATCAGGAAAAACACGTTCCAGGGAAAGAAAATCATGGGAAAAGCCATGAAAAAATTATAATTATCTTAAATAACAAGAAAATAGAATTTGACGTTGAACCTTTTATTAATAAAGCCAACAGAGTAATGGTTCCTCTTAGATTTATTTCCGAAGAAATGAAATATGATGTTGACTGGGATGGTAATCAACAGGAGGTTTGTGTCAAAAATTCCGACAAAAAAATTTCCCTTTGGATTGGGAAACCAAACATAAGAATTAACGGTTTAACTTTAATTAATGACTGTTCTCCAGAATTACATAATAACCGGACAATGGTACCCTTAAGACTAATTGCGGAATTAATGGATGCTAATGTAGTTTGGGATTCTCAATTAAGAGAAGTAAGAATTAGCAAGTAAGAAAAAATAAGTTTGGCGGTAGGAGATGTTTTCCTGCCGCTTTTTTTGTGAAACTAGCCAGATAAGGATATTAAAGGTATAATTTACTTTAGGGTTAATATCTTTGGTCAGAAATATCTTTTTAGTATTTAGGCCGATAAAAAATAAATATCTGACAAGTAATGTGGCCCGGGAGCTCATTCTGACTAAAAAGCTTACTTGTAAGAGAAATCTGACAAAAGATACTTTTGATAAGATAAGTCTGACCCTAAATATATCTTTTAAGAAAAGTCTTAACCTAAACCTCAACCTTAACCTTAAATAAAGGGGGAGAAATATATGAAAAAACTTTACCGTTCTACCAAGGACAAAAAGATAATGGGTGTTTGTGGTGGTTTAGGACAATATTTTGGTATAGATCCGACTATTATCAGGTTAGCCTGGGTAATCTTATCTGTAGCTTTTACTTTTATAGTAGGCGGAATTTTAATTTATTTTGTTTGTGGCTTGATAATTCCTCGACAGCCTGATTATATCGATATAACGGTGGTTAATGAGGTAGACGATTAAATGAAACCCGCTATTATAGTTTTGGGCCATGGTAGCCGGAGAGAAGATGCTAATGAGGAAATCAGGGAAATAGCCGGAAAGTTGGCGGCAAGGGATAAGGAGAGTTTATACCAGGTAGCCTTTTTCCAATTTGGGGAGCCTTCCCTTGGGGAGGCTTTAAAATTACTGGTTGAAAGTGGGGTAAATAAAATAATCGTTTTGCCTTTATTTTTAACGGTAGGCAGCCATATTCACCAGGGTATACCTGAAATCATCTCCAGGTTTCAAAAAGACTATCCCGGACTTAATATTTCTCTGGCTAGACATTTAGGAGCCGACCCGCTCATTATCCGGTTATTGGAAGAAAGAATAAAAGAAGTTACAGAAAGAAGTTGCAAAAATAAATAATTATATGCAGAATCAATAAAAATATGCAAACTTTGTTTAAAAAAATATTTAGTGGGTAAAGATAGTAGGAAAAGGCATAACCCCATAACAATAACTGTAAAAATCCCCGTTTTTAACGGGGATTTTTACTTTTGCTCATAAATTTTTTCCTCATAAACTTCTTGGCAATTGGGACAGTAACTGATTTGGTAACTTAAACCGTCTTCTTCCGTTGTTTTTAATCTTTTTTCTAAAGGGACTTCGCAATTTAAACAGAGGGGTGGAATAAACTTATGCAGATTCATGGTCTCACCTTCAAAAATAATTTACTATTATTCTTTTACTTTTTATAAATTTAATGCTCAACTCATATGTATAATCTTAAGTATTTATTATCCTTTATTTAAGTCGGTCTTTTTAGACGCAAAACCACTTTTGTCAAAATAGTAAGATTAGCATATCATGTTTCTGAAAATTGAAAAAGAAAGGGGAGTCTTGAATGAAACTGGAAGATGTTCGGCACCGTTTAGCAAAACACCCGGAAAAACAGTATAAACGACGTCCTTTAACAAGTATAAAACAAATTGCCATTCATCACTCTGGCACCCGGGAAGGTGATGCTTTTAGTTTTGCTCGTTATCACGTTCATGAAAACGACTGGCCGGGGATTGGCTACCATTATGTTATCCTAAAAGACGGTACTATTCAATGGACTAATGATTTGGAAGTTATCAGCTACCATGTACAAAATCATAATCCTTCAGCGGTAGGGATTTGTTTGGTAGGTGATTTTCGAAAAGAGATTATAAATACTAATCAAAAGGATTCATTACGGAGTTTGTGTGAATTTTTGCTGGTAAAACTGTCCTTGAGTCCTTTAAATATTCTAGGACATAATGAGTTACTCCAAGGCAAAACTGAGTGTCCGGCTTTAAATATGAATGAATTAAGGCAGTATTTAACTCAAAATTATGTGGAAATTTATTTAGAAAATAAAAAAATGGATGTTTCCGGTATTATTAAAGAAGGAATTACTTTTGTAGCATTACGGCCTTTTGCCGAACAATTAGGTTATCAAGTTTTTTGGGACGGAGAAAAAAGGAGAATTTATCTAACCAAAAAGTAAAACTAAACAAAATTCCAACCAAAATCTGACCAAAAATTTTAACCCCAGAGCAAAAGCCAGACCAAAGCCATTATCTTAAAAGCATAATCTGACAAATAATTTTAACCTCATAGTAATAATCTGGTCCAAAATATTAACCTCAAAGAAAAGTTCTGACCGGCTCTTTTCACCCAAAGAAAACAATCTCAAAGCTATTTTTATAGTAGCAATTAGGAAACATAATGAAAGGATTAAAGGAGTTTTCACTTAAAAAATCTAATACTTAAGAATTGCAGTCAATATTTAAAACTGTAGAGCCGGGAATGTGATAAATGGTGCAAACTCCCTTGTCAATCCCGGTAATGCTTGGGTAAAATTAAAACAAGGTATTACTGGGATTTTTTTTAAGGGAAGTGAGTCTATGATTAAATTTTTTTCATCTGTAAAACTGGCTGTGGTTTTAATTGCTTCACTGATTATAGCTTCAATATTTGCAACTCTTTATCCGAAAGTTAATGTTTTCAGTTCTTTTTGGTTTAGAGGTCTGTTGCTTTTATTTACCTTAAATTTAGCTGTTTGTACCTTTAAAAGGTTGCCGGCTGTCTGGCATAAAATCTTTCGAAAAGGCGAATTAACCCCTTTTATACTTGCTAATTCTGAATATATAAAAATCGAAGATTCTTCAAACTGTGCAGAAAAGCTTTTAGAGCATTTTAAAGGGAAAGGTTATCGAATCCAAACAAAAGAGGAAAACGGACAACTGTTTATTCAAGCTGAGAAAGGTTTTTTAAATTTAATTGCCCCTCACCTTCTTCATTTTGCTTTAATTGTGGTGCTTATCGGTGCTTTTTTAGGTTCTTTTGGGACAAAAGGCGAAGTAAGGGGGTATGTAGGGCAGACGGTCCCTGTTTCCAATGAACCTGCCATGACTGTGAAAATTAATGATTTTGAAACATTATACGATGAAGACGGTGCCATAGATAATTGGGTTTCTCACCTTACTTTGTATGTTAATAACGAAGAAGTTAAAACAGGGACAACTCGTGTTAATCATCCTTTTAAATATAAAGGAACGGTGTTTTACCAGAGTTCCTATGGCTATACTCATGTGGTAGAACTTGTGGGAGAGTATAATGATACATTTGCTTTGCCTGACCAGAAAGTGTTTAAAATCGGGGATATCCCCTTCAACATAAACCAGGTTAGAGATGGAGCATTGCTTAAAATTTTCCGGGGCCATGAGATTGTAGACAGTATTCTTTTAGCTCCTGGTGATAAGTTTACTTTTCCCAATGGGACGACCTTGACTTATCTAGAATTGATTCCATTTACCATTTTAAGTGTAAAAAAAGACCCGGGGACACCTGTAGTAATGCTGGGATTTGTATTGGTCACCATTGCATCTACTCTCTTTTGGACCGGTCGTTACCAAGAAATAAAGGTTATTCTGGATAGCGGTGAAAATGCTTTATACTACAGGGTGAACTGTAAGAATAAAACTGCGGTGGCGGAAATCAGTAATGAAGTAATTAAAAAGGTAAAGGGGGAATAGGCCCATGGAAAGTTTGCAAACTCCTTTAATGCTGGTTACTTTGCTTTGTTATGTATCGGCTTTTGGCTTATTCATATACGTTTTCTATTCCCCTCGGGAAAAAGTACGAAAAATTGCACGGGGTATTAATCTCTTAGGTTTTGGCCTTACTACCTTGCTGTTAGGAATAAGGACTGTTCTCATAGCCGGGCTTCCTTTAACAAATACCTATGAGTTTGGTTTATGTTTTGCCTGGGCTATCTCCCTTGTTTTTATAATCATTGATTACCGACATAATTTGACTGCTGCCGGCTTATTTGTTTTACCGTTGATTATTGGGCTCATGGCATGGTTAATTACCTTGGACAACTCTGTAAGGCCCCTTATGCCTGCTCTTAGAAGTCCCTGGCTGGTTATCCACGTTTTGACGGCAGTCATTGCTTACGGTGCCTTTGCCCTTTCTTTTGTTTTGGCAATAATGTACTTGCTTAAAGAAAAACAAAACAGCATGGGAACAGAAAGCAAATGGGCGAGAGCTTTACCTTCTCTTGATTTATTGGATGACCTTTCTTACAAACTGGTTTTTGTCGGTCTTCCTTTTTTAACCATTATGCTGGTAACAGGTGCGGTTTGGGCTGAATATTCCTGGGGTTCTTATTGGAGTTGGGACCCTAAAGAAACCTGGGCGTTAATAACCTGGTTTATCTATTCAGTTTATCTCCATGTACGATTTATGGTGGGCTGGAAAGGCAAAAAAGCAGCTTATCTATCAATATTAGGTTTTGGAGCAGTAATGTTTACTTTTATTGGTGTAACCTACCTGTTGCCGGGTCTTCATAGTTATGTATAATGCACTGGGTTGGTGAGAGGAGGTGAGGCTAGATGGATCATAGCGATGCAACCCTTAAGGATTTTTTGCTTCAGAATAAAGATAATATTTTAGAAAAGTGGTTTAAACTTGTTTTGCAAGAATATCCAGCTGAAACTACCAGGTTTTGGGGAAACTTACAAAATATTTTTACAAATCCGGTAGGAAATAGTTTTTATGAAGGGCTTCAAGGTGTTTATGAAGAACTTCTCCAGGAGAAAACCACTGATAATTTAAGTCTTTATCTGGACAAAATTATCCGCATTAAAGCTGTTCAGGATCTGTCCCCCTCCCAAGCCCTATATTTTTTGCTTTTATTAAAAGGTCTTGTCCGTGAAGAAGTTTCTGTGGGTAAAAACCGGGTGCGAATATCAGTCCGGGATTTACTGGCTTTTGAGACCAGAGTAGATGAAGCTATGCTTTTAGCTTTTAATATCTATATGCAGTGCAGGGAAAAAATTTATCAACTGCGTGTAAGTGAATTAAGAAAAAGGTGCGATTTACTGGAACGTGTGAATATGGCTAATGAAGGCTAAATTAAAAAATTTAAAGTAAAGAGGGTGTTATTATGGCTAAACTTCCCAAACCAGAAGAACTTGCCGTCATAAATTACCAGCCCCCAAAAACCCACTGGATGGATACTCCTGTAGATTTTCGCCCGGGAACCTGGATTTATGCCGGCAAACCCGAGAGTCTAAAAACTGTCGGACTACCAAATCCTAGAAACTGGTCACCTGAAGACGAGGACTGGAAACTTCCCGAAAACTGGAAAGAGATTCTTTTAGAGGGGTTACGGGATCGGTTAGACAGGTTCCGTTCTTTACGTGTTTTTATGGATATCTGTGTTCGCTGTGGAGCCTGTGCCGACAAATGTCATTTTTACTTAGGTTCCGGTGACCCTAAAAACATGCCTGTTTTAAGGGCGGAACTATTACGTTCTGTTTACCGTAAGGATTTTACCACAGCCGGGAAAATTCTGGGGAGATTGGCAGGTGCCCGGGAACTGACTTATGATGTTGTCAAAGAGTGGTTCTATTACTTCTATCAGTGTACAGAGTGTCGCCGGTGTTCTGTTTTCTGTCCCTACGGCATAGATACAGCCGAAATCACTATGATCGGTCGCGAACTCTTGAACCTGATAGGCGTCAATGTGGACTGGGTTGTTACTCCTGTTGCCAACTGTTACATGAAAGGAAACCACTTAGGTATTCAGCCTCATGGTTTAGTAGACTCTTTTGAGTTTTTACAGGAAAATATCTATGATATTACCGGTATTAATATTGATCTTTCCTTTAACCGTAAAGGTGCGGAAATTCTTTATGTGCCACCTTCCGGTGACGTTTTTGCGGATCCGGGAACTTTTAGTCTGATGGGTCAACTAATGCTCTTCCACGAAATAGGGCTGGATTATACTTTGAGCACCTATGCTTCGGAAGGCGGAAACTTTGGTCTTTTCACTTCCAATGAAATGATGAAAAGACTTAATGCCAAAATCTATGCTGAAGCTAAAAGATTAGGCGTTAAGTGGATTTTAGGCGGAGAATGCGGTCACATGTGGCGGGTTATTCACCAGTATATGGATACCATGAACGGTCCTGCTGATTTCTTAGAAGTACCTAAATCTCCTATTACCGGTACCGTATTTGAACACGCTAAATCCACGAAGATGATCCATGTTGTAGAATTTACCGCAGATTTAATCAAACATAACAAGATCAAACTGGATCCCAGCCGTAATGCTGGCCTTAAAGTAACTTTCCACGATTCCTGCAACCCTTCCAGGGCAATGGGATTATTAGAAGAACCAAGATACATTCTGAAACATGTCTGTGATTTCTATGAAATGCCAGAAGAAACTATTAAGGAAAAAACCTTCTGTTGCGGCGGAGGGGCAGGTCTTGGTTCTGATGAGAACATGGAAATGCGGATGCGGGGCGGTTTACCAAGAGCCAATGCTGTTAAATATGTTAAAGAGAAATATGGGGTTAATATGCTTGCTTGTGTTTGTGCAATCGACCGGGCAACCTTACCGCCTTTAATGGAATACTGGGTACCCGGTGTTCAGGTTTGCGGTCTTCATGAATTAGTAGGTAATGCTCTGGTTATGAAAGGGGAAAAGGAGAGAACCGAAAATCTCCGTTTTGAACCCTTAGGAACGGAGGATGATGACTAATGAAAAACCGTAATGTTATTATCGGTTTGGCTATATTTGTTGTTTTAATCACCATTCCTTTCTGGTATGGTGCAGGGAAAGAGTCTAAGGCCCCTGAGTTAAGTCTGGATACACCTGCTATTCAGGCTTTGGATGAGAAAAAATGCATTGAAGACACTGAATTTATGCGTTCTAATCATATGGAGTTATTAAATGACTGGAAGGTCCAGGTTGTGCGGGAAGGTAATAGAATATATGTGGCCGAAGACGGTAAGGAATATTTAATGAGTTTGCAGAATACCTGTTTAGAGTGTCATTCCAATAAAGAAGAATTCTGTGATGCCTGTCATGATTATTCCGGGGTAGAACCTAACTGCTGGACCTGTCATGTTGAGCCAGAGGAGGTAAAATGATGGATATTTCAAGAAGGAAATTTTTAAAGGTTGGTGGAGCGAGTATCCTAGCCTTAGGTGCGCTGCCTTTACGAAATGTCTTAGCCGGCACACCGGGTTCTTATAAACCTGACAGTAAAGCCAAAAAAGCCAAAAACTGGGCTATGGTTATAGACGTGAATAAGTTGGAAGATGATTTGGAAGCTTGTATCGCTGCCTGTCATAAGATTCATAATGTTCCTGATATTGGAAATCCCAAGGAAGAAATTAAATGGGCCTGGATTGATACTTATGAACATTTATTTTTAGATAATAAACATGATTATCTGGATGAAGAAATGAAAAATAAAAAATTCCTGGCTCTTTGTAACCATTGTGAAAATGCAGCCTGTGTTCGGGTATGTCCCACCAAGGCAACCTTTAAAAATGCAGAAGGCATAGTCATGATGGATTTCCACCGCTGCATAGGCTGTCGCTATTGTATAGCTGCTTGTCCTTACGGTGCGCGCAGTTTTAACTTTAGAGATCCCCGTCCTTATATTGAAGAAATTAATCCGGAGTTCCCCACCAGGATGAAAGGCGTTGTGGAAAAATGTAATTTCTGTGCAGAAAGACTCGCTGTTGGTTTACAACCTGCTTGTGTAGAGGCTAGCAAAAACGGGGGAATTATTTTTGGTGATTTAGATGACCCCAATTCCGAAGTAAGAAAAGCGCTGGCTGCCCATCATACCATACAGCGGAAAACAAACCTAGGTACGCAGCCTAAAGTCTTTTATATTGTATAAGGAGGGGTAGGATATGCTGGAAAAGGCTTTAATAAAAGAGAGGAATAATAGTTTCTACGGTTGGCTGTTTTTCCTGCTGGTTTTAATAGGCATAGGAATGGGTGCCTATATTTATCAGTTAATTGAAGGGTTAACTGTTACCGGAATGAGTCGGGATATTTCCTGGGGGTTATATATCGGACAATTTACCTTCTTTGTGGGAGTGGCCGCTTCT
>ENA-OWOZ01001694-OWOZ01001694.1-bioreactor-metagenome-genome-assembly--contig:-NODE-1694-length-19124-cov-6.073082_pt1 | contig 19124 bp, 21 predicted proteins | sample MGYA00238140_ERZ651804 | MGnify/ENA primary metagenome ERZ651804 (study PRJEB26910, sample SAMN07631232) | bioreactor metagenome | isolation source: Switchgrass digestor | place: USA: Dartmouth... | reverse complement strand
ATTAATGGAATAACAATTGTGGATTTAAAAGGAGAAATACTTTTTACAGCAAAATTCAATAATAAGCTAAATCATGAATATGATGAAAACTATGAAGTAGTAGGAAAAAATTTTTTTGACATATATGAAAATCTTGATGAGAATAAAAGCACTACATTTAAGGCCATGAAGTTGGGTATTCCTTTATACATAGAAAACCAAGTTCTTAAGCTAAAGGGAAGAAAAGAGATAAAAATCTCATCTTTATCAATACCTATTAAAAATGGGAATAAAATTGTAGGTGCTATAGACTTGTCTATTAGTGAGGATGATGAAATAGACAACAGTGATTATGTGGAAATAGACCATAAGGCTTTTGAAAAAAATAATGTTGATAAATTAAAGGAATTTGACAATTCTGCTAAATATTTTACTGAAGATATTATAACAACTAACAAAAAAATGATAGAACTAAAAAATTATATAAAAATTGCAGCAAGTTGTGATTTACCTGTATTAATATATGGAGAAACAGGCACTGGCAAGGAGCTCTTTGCTCATGCTATTCATAATGAGAGCGATCGAAAAGACAAGCCCTTCATAGCTCAAAACTGTGCGGCAATACCAGAAAATTTACTTGAGAGTATATTGTTTGGAACCTCAAAGGGAGCTTTCACTGGAGCAGTTGATAATATGGGACTTTTAGAGCTGGCAAATGGAGGAACAATATTCCTTGATGAAATTAACTCCATGCCACTACATCTTCAGTCAAAGATGTTAAGAGTATTACAGGATGGAACATTTAGGAGAATAGGTTCTAAGGAATTAAGAAGAGTTGATGTGAAGATTATTACTTCCATAAACGAAGATCCCTTGAAAGCAGTAAGCAGTGGCAAATTAAGAAAGGATATATATTATAGGCTTAATGTTTTAAACATCAGTATTCCACCCTTAAGAGAAAGAAAGGATGATATACCATTACTGGTTAACTATAACATAGCAAAATATAATAAGATTTTTAATAAGAATGTAAAGTATGTTTCCAGTCATCTATACAAGAAGCTGGAAAGATACGATTGGCCAGGTAATGTGCGGGAGTTAGAAAATGTTATTGCATATGGATTAAGTGCAGTTGATAAATCAAAGGAAATACTGGAGTTTTCTGATATAAAGCAAAAATATAATGAGCTAATATCATCTAATGATGATATTGATATTAAACTTGAGCCTCTACCTAAAATGGTGGAGAACTTTGAGAAATCTATTATAGAGAAAGCATTATTACAAACTGATAACAATATTACTAAAGCAGCAAAGATCCTCAATGTACCTAGGCAGACTTTGCAAAGAAAAGTAAAACGTTACAATTTAAGATAATGATATTGATGGAAAGCCCATGTATGAGCGGTTAAAAGCCCATAAATGGGCTGTTTTTTATTTGGGAAAAATTATTATAAAAAGGAAACCTAAGAAAACGTTGCTATTAACAGCTTTTAAAATAAAGATTAAATTTATAACTTGGCACAGTATTTGCGTTACTATATAATAAATTAAATTTAGCATCAAGGAGGTAATAGTAATGATTTTTGGAGTATTAAAGGACATAAAAAAACAGGAATACAGGGTAATAGCAACTCCATCTGAAGTGGCAACAATTGTTAGAGACGGTCATAAGGTCCTTGTTCAGAAGGATGCAGGAAAAAATGCAGGGTTTCATGACGAAGATTATATAGCATCAGGTGCAGAAATAGTTGATACTATGGAAGAAATTTATGAAAGATGTGATTTTGTAGCTAAAGTTAAGGAGATTGAGCCATGTGAATATGAACTATTAAGAGAAGGTCAGATAATATTTACATGTATTCATCCAGCAGCTCATAGTGACGAAGTTCAAGCTCTTTTAGACAGGAAGGTTATAGCTTTTACTGCTGAAGATTCACACAGATACGGCTCACCTAACTGCGAAGCTGCGGGGAAAATGGGGGCATTTTTGGGATTAGAATCCCTATTAACGACAAATGGAGGAAGTGGTAAATTTGTAAGTGGACTAGCTGGAGCTCCTGGAATAAAAGCCTTGATAATAGGATGTGGAACTGTAGGGAAGAGTGCATTACAAGTATTACACTCCTTAGGAGCTTGGGTTACAGTAATGGATATAAATATATCGGTATTAAGGGAAGTAGAAAGATTATACAATGGAAAAGTTAATACACAAATATCAACTAGATATAATATTGAAAAAATACTTCCTGAAACAGACTTGTTACTAAATTGTGTTAAATGGCCAAAGGAAAACAAGGAGTATATGATTGATAGAGATATGGTTAGATCCATGCCAAAAGGTTCTGTAATAGTTGATATAAGCAACGATTATGGAGTTATAGAAACCTTCCATGAGACAACTCTTGATAATCCAAGATATATTGAGGAAGGTGTAGTACATTATTGTGTAAGCAATATACCTTCAACTATTGCACGTTCAGCATCAATAGCTTATGCAGCATCAGTACTTCCACATATTAGAAATATAATGAATTTGGGCATAGAGGAAGCTTGCATAAGAGATGGTTTCTTAAGAAGAAGTTTGACTGTTTACAAAGGCTATTTAACACATGAAGAAACCAGTGCAATACAAAATAGACCATGGATTAGACCTGAGGACATATTAGGAATTGCAGATAAGGATTTAGACCCTGCACCACCTGCAACTACAACAAGGTCAAATAATTTTATAACTCTTTAAACTGTTAAATAGAAAATCAATTCTAATAAAGTAAAGGAGGTTTAAGATGGAAACTATAAGTTTAGGTGTACTGTCGTTGATTCCTGTAATAATAGCTATAGCTCTTTCTTTTATAGTAAGAAATACGGTTTTTGCTTTAGCGGTAGCATGTATAGTGGGAACCCTGTTAGCAGGACAGGGAATAATGGGTTTTCCAACATTAATAAAGACTAGCTTAGGTACTACTAGCTTTTCTTGGGTTATGTTATTGAACACTTTTGTAGCAATTCTTGTTGCTTTTTTTAGAAAAACAGGTGCAATCCAAGGATTTACTCAGTTTATTGAAGGAAAGAATCTGAGCAGAAAATCAGTTCAAGTTATTGCTTGGTTATTGGGAATATTTGTTTATTTTAGTGATTCCTTTAGTCCATTATTTGTTGGGACAGTTATGAGACCTCTTTCTGATAAGCTGAAAGTTTCAAGGGAAAAGTTGTCTTATATAGCCGACTCTGGAGCAGCACCAGTAAGTGTATTGGTTCCAATTACCGGATGGGCAGCATATCTAAGTGGATTAGCTATTGGAATTGGGCCAATAGTTAATGAAAGCGATGCTACAAGCTTGTTTATCCGTGCCATACCATTTAATTTCTATGCTGTATTTACAGTAGCCTTTGTGGGGTTGATTGCTGCTGGTATAGTTAAAGATTTTGGCCCTATGAAGAAAGCAGAGGAAAGAGCAATAAATGAAGGAAAGGTATTAAGAGACGGAGCAAATCCACTAATAAGTACAGAGTTAACAGAAATGGAAGCTTATGAAGGATTTAAACCAAAAATATTTTTGAACTTCATATTGCCAGTTTTGATGATTATATCAATTGCAATAGGTACTTATATTGTATTAGGCTCAGCAAAGACCATGGAAGCTTTCCTATTTGTGATTATATTTATGATCATCAGTATGTTTATACAGGGTATACCTTTTAATGAAATTATGAATTCTATAACCAGTGGTATAAGAGGAGCGGTACCTGCTGTTATAATATTAGCCTTAGCCTATTCATTAAATGACTTAAGTGAAGCTATAGGAACTGCAGATTATATAGTTTCAATGACTGAAGGATTTTTAAGCCCACAATTATTACCAGCAATTATTTTCCTAATTGCTGCTGTAATAGCGTTTGCAACTGGTTCTTCATGGGGAACATTTGCAATTTGTATGCCTATAGCACTTCCATTAGCATTTAACTATACTGGTGGTGAAGTATTTGGAGACCACTGTTCGCCATTATCAGATACAACAATACTAGCGTCAACTGGGTCAGCAGCAGACCATATAGACCATGTTAAAACACAATTGCCATATGCAGTTGTTTGTGGACTAGTTGCCATAGTTGGATATTTAATATTAGGATTTATTAGCATATAAGGGGATACATCAAATGTTGAAATAATTAGAGGACCAAATATTAAACCATTGCCTATTCCTGAACCAATAGAGTCAACATTATCTGCTCCAATATCGTTAAAAACGGGTGATAATATAACTACAGATGATATAATTCCTGCAAATGCGAATTTTTCTGCTATGAGATCAAATATACCTTTAATTTCGGAATATACCTTTTCTAGATACGATAAGGATTTTGTAGCTAGAGCAAAGGAATATGGTAAGAGTATAATTATTGGTGGAGAAAATTATGGTCAAGGTTCAAGTAGAGAGCATGCTGCAATATGTCCTATGTATTTAGGGGTAAAAGCAGTAATTGCTAAATCAATGGCAAGAATTCATAAAAACAATTTAATTAATCATGGTGTTCTTCCTCTAATATTTGAAGATGTAAAAGATTATGATAATCTTGAACAAGGCGATGTATTAGAAATAACTAACTGTGAAGAACAAATTAGAAATAAAAAAGTTAAAGTATATAATAAGACCAAGGGAACATATTTCATAGCTTTATTAGAACTTTCTGATGACGAAGTTGAAGTATTCTTAGCTGGTGGACAGTTAAGATATATTAAAAAACAAATGGCAACAGCTCAATAAATATTATTGTAGAAGAATGCTTGATTTCTTATCAAGCATTCTTCTAGATATAAAATAGATTTGATTAATTTGTTATCGGATGGCTTTATAAACTTAAAATTAAAAGATATTGCAATTTATTAATACAATTTTTTGCACGAGGAATTCATCATTTCTGGGAGGTAATATGTTTTCAGGCAAAAATATTGTACCACAGAGGGTTGGAGTCCTCAGTTTTCATTTAAGTTTACAGAGCGTATTAGATTATAAGGAGGTAACTATGAGAAAAATACCTTGTGTTATTATGAGAGGCGGAACCAGTAGGGGAGCGGTATTTCACAGGTCTGACTTACCAAGTAATATAAAGGAATGGGACAATATTTTTATTAAGACTATGGGAAGCCCTGATCCTAAACAAATAGACGGCCTTGGAGGAGGAGTATCTTCCAACAATAAGATTGTAGTTGTAAGCAAGTCAGATAGAGAGGGAGTAGATGTTGAGTATACAATAGGGCAAGTATTAATCAATAAACCAGAGGTGGATTACAAAAGCAACTGTGGTAATATGACTTCCGTAGTTGGCCCCTTTTCCATTGATGAGGGTTTGGTAAAAGCCCTTGAGCCCATAACAAAGGTAGTTATGTACAATACTAATACTGGCAAGATAATAGAGGCCCTAGTACCAGTGGAAAATGGCAGGTTTAAAACTGAAGGTGATTGTAAAATTGCTGGTGTTTTGGGAACAAGTTCTGAAATAAAATTATCCTTTATAAATCCAGGGGGAGCAGTTACGGGAAGATTACTACCTACAAACAAACCAAAAGATATATTGGATATTCCTCAATTTGGCAATATAGAAGCTACAATAATTGATGCATCTAATCCTCTAGTAATCATTAGGGCTGAAGATATTAATTTAAAAGGCTTTGAAAAGCCTGATGATATTAACAGTAATGAAGAAGTTCTTGATTTACTAGAAAAAACAAGAGGAATTGCAGCGGAAAAAATCTGTATGGTAGAAAATTGGCGAAAAGCTAGGGATTTAACCCCAGCAATACCAAAGATAGCTTTTGTTACTAGTCCAATAGCTTATGATTCTTTGACTGGAGAAGTTGTTAGTGCTAATGATATGGATATTTGCGCTAGAGTTATATCACTTAATAAGTTGCATAAAGCTTATCCAATAACTGCAGCTATTGCAACTGGAGTAGCAGCAAGGATAAAAGGCAGTATTATAAGTGATTTGATATATAAGGATAAAACTAGTAATAGGATATCCATAGGACATCCAAGTGGTATTATTACAGTTGATTCTACACTAACTGAGAAAAACAAAGAAATATATGTAGAAGAATCAACTGTAATTAGAACAGCTAGGAGAATAATGGATGGGTATATTTATATACAGGATTAATTTTTAGGATTTTTAATCACTTGTTATATAATCCAAAAGTCCAGATTTTAAAGTATATATGAGAGAATAAACCTCATATATACTTTTTTAGTGTCTGACATGGACGTAAACTAGTCGGTAAAAGTCCGATACGAGGTTTGTAGTGCCAATCGTTAGCTTAAGACAATGGTGTCCATCGTGAGAAAGTAGATGAACTTCTACCTTTTCTACAAGAACATTACGAAACCTTGAAGGCAGATTTGCTAAAAGAGAAATACAAACCACAATCTATTAATGCACTTAGTAGCAAGAAAGATAGAAGATAAAAGAGTATTGAAACTGATAAGAAAATATCTAAACTCTGAAAAATGCTAAAAGGCATGATGGTTAAATCAGAGGAAGGCATACCACAAGGAGGACCTTTAAGTCCATTACTTAGCAACATTCTACTAGATAAATCAGATAAAGAACTAGAAAGAAGAGAACATAAATTCTGTAGATATGTTGATGACTGCAATATCTATGTCAAAGCATAAGAGCAGGAGAGAGTCCTTAAAAACATTACCAAATTTCTAGAACAAAAGTTAAAGCTAAAAGCAAACACTGAAAAATCAGCAATATCCTCACCAACAAAGAGAAGATTCTTAGGATATAGCTTCTACCATGGAAAAAGTGGGATTAGATTTTGAGTCCATGACAAGTGTTATGAAAGACTTAAAGAAAAGATTAGGAATATTACTAACAGAAATGGAAGTTTTATTAAACCACAAAATTCTGTGTTTAACCTTTATTTTTTGTAAAACTACAATTCTCTTTTAAGTAAATAAATTCAAAGAAGTAAGCAGTGTCCAAAGGATTTCTAATCTTTTAGGATATCTTAAGGTTTTAATTTATAATTCTTTATTTAAACTCTCCCCTTATATGGTAAAATATATGTATAAAGATGCTAATGGGGTGATTGATATTAACAAATCATATATAAAGAAGCCAAACCAATATGAGATATTGCCAGAAATAGTAGAATATCTTATTAAAAAACTTGACCCAAGGATGATTATCCTATTTGGCTCCTGTGCTAGAGGTGTAATAACCGTTCATAGTGATATTGATCTATGTATTGTAGTTGAAGAAAAACTTGATGTTAAGGAAAGGGTTAAAATCAGAAGTGAACTATTAATGGATCTAATAGATATAAGTGATTTTGAAGTTGATTTGTTTATATGTGGTATAGAAGACTGGGAAAAAAAGCATAAGGATCAAGGTACTTTTATAGGGAAAATCTACAAGGAGGGAAAAACTATTTATGGTAGATAGCAAGAACTATGAAGAGTGGATAGAAATGGCGAAAAAGGACTTTAAAGGCGCAAAAATACTTCATGAGGCAGGTGGAGTAGAAGAACTTGTAGCTTTTCATTGTCAACAAGCTGTAGAAAAGTACTTAAAGGCTTTTCTAATTAAGGAAACTGGAGTTTTACATAGTGGACATTATCTTATGAGGCTTCTTAAAAAGTGCTATCAGATAGATGAAAACTTTAAAAAATTCATACCTCAAATAACTTTTCTTAACACCTTTTATATAGAAACTAGGTATCCAGCTGAAGAAGGTTTGACAGTAGATAAAGAAGATGCAGAAAAATGTATTGAATATGCAAGTCAAGTGTTGGATTATTCTTTTTAGAGGAATTAGAGTAAAAGGTGCATAAAATCAACTATATTTAAATTAGGAGCTGAATATTAAAATGTTAAAAATAACAAAAACTGAACCTACATCTATTGTTAAAGACTTTGATGTTTTTGTAAGCTATCTAGAAAATAACAATGTCATAGCTACTAAAACTCAACGTTTTATTTCTAGAAAATACCTATTGGAATTAAATAATCTTATGACAAGACCAGAAACTGATGTTAAATCCCACTATAATCAAGACCACTATCCACTTCTGCATTTATTTTATTGTATATCCATGGCTGGTAAACTATTTTACTTAAGTAGTGGAAAAGGTAACAAGCTATACTTTACACCTTCTGAACGAATTAAAGAATATAAAATATTAAATGATACTGAAAAGTATTTTGCTTTATTACAAATATTATGGATTGATACGAATTGGGAGGACTTACAGATATTAAACAATTTTAGAATTAGCTCATTGATAGAGCAAATGGATATTATCCTTAAAGAATTTGTTGAAATTCTTCCTAATAATCGTACCTTATTTTATAATGATTCTACTAAATATATATTTTTAAGTCTTTCAAGTTTAATATTATATTTATCTTATTTTGGAATATGGACTATAGAGAGATTAAGAGATGACGATATACCTGAACTTAATCGCTATTTTATACCTAAAAGCATTTCTCTTACTGATTTTGGAGTTCAAATAGTTAAAGTATTAGCAAAACTTAGCCTTAAGGATTGGAATAAAGTTTCACCTAAAGATTATTTTCACAATAGTTTTATTGATTTTTTAGCAAGTTTTTCTACAGGTAGTTCTTTAATTGATATAAAGGAAAACATGAAAGAAAATACAAAAACTAAAAAAATAAACAAACAGTTTATTGAATATTTTACTCACCTTTTTGAGCCCGGTAAGTTACAGCGTTCCCTAGGGGAAGTAGAACAGAAGCATAATCCAGGCAACTATATTTTTAAGGTAAGTCTAAATAAAGGAGTTTGGAGAAAGATTAAATTATCCTCGAATCATACTCTTGAGGATCTTCACCTAATGATACAAAAAGCTTTTGATTTTGACAACGATCATATGTATGCATTTTACATGGATATGAAGCCATTTTCTGATAATGCCTATAATTGTCCAGAAAGCGATAAAGGACCATATACTGATGAAGCAGTAATCGGGGATATAGAGATTTTTACAAAACAAGAATTTATGTATCTTTTTGATTTTGGAGATCAGTGGATATTTAGTGTTAAGTTGGAAGAAATATTAGAAAACGAGAAGGAAATAACAGAACCAATCATAATAGATAGAAAAGGTGAATCACCAGAACAGTACCCTTATTAAGTGGATACGGGGGTAGGTCAATTGGCAACAACAGATAATATATCTGTTAATGAACATTGCATTGGGGAGGTGATTTTATGTTCAATCCTCATGATTATGCTTTTAAAATAGAAGTAACAGTAAAAGCTATATTTAAATGTGAAAAATATGAACTTGGTGGTATAGCAGATGCTAATTTTATAGAGAAAGATCCTTTTATTGCTATAGCTTTTGTACTAGGTAATTTTTATAATAAAGTAGACAGAAGCTTTAAAGAGAAGATAGACGAATTCCTAAATGTATATTATTTGGAAATAGGAAAAAGCATATCAGAAATAGGAGAAGAGAAGATTAAAAATATAGTAGAGGATTTCAACAATATAGTAGCAACAGTTTGAAACAATACAATATAAAGAGACCTTTTAGGTCTCTTTATATACTATGTTAAAGCAAAACCATCTCTAAAACATGTACCACCAACCCGGCCCCAAAGCAAAAGGGCATACTAAATATCAATTTAAATACAAAAAACTTAACTCCAAAAAAGGCGGTTTCAAAAGGAGCTTTGCTCAATCCTAATAGACACCAGGCTGTAATAATGGATACTATCGTTCCCAATCCTGCACCAGAAGCCAATATTGAAGCAATAATTGGGAAAGAAGCATAAGGGCCCATAGCCAGCAACATTCCACCAAGTGTACCAAGCACTATTCCTCTCAATCCTGCTTCTTTAGATAACCAACTTTGAACAAATTCTCTTGGAATGAGAACTTCTATCATACCTGCCAATATGAAAGCACCTAGTATAAGAGGAATTGTCTGCAGCATTTGTTTCATGCCTAACTTTAATCCTTCCAATTGTTTTCCTGTTTTTTTCGAATTTATAAGTATGAGTATAATAGCTACTATACTAAGAATCACAGTGGTTTGAGCCATCTTTTTCACCTGCTTCTGTAAAAGGATTTTCTAATGTTCTGTTATGAAAGAAACGTTGTGCCAATAAACCTACAATAATAGGTATAGGAATAGTTATTAAATTTCTTATTAATGCAATATTGGAATCCACTAAACTTACTTCCATGGGAATACGTGAAAAATCATAAACTTGTTTTCCAAATATGAAGGTTATCAATATATAAAAGGGCAATTCTTTTTCTTTAAAGCTTAAAATAAAAGGATAGTATATATAAGGCCCTCCAGGGAAAAGTCCACCAGCAAAAGCGCTTATTATTATTCCTCTTATACCACTAAATTTTTGTAGCCATTTATTAAGTATTTCTTTTGAAAGAAGAACTTGTATTTGACCTATTATTATAAATGATGCCAATAGCATTAAAGCAGATTGGACTGCTGTGTTTATTGAATTGTTGAATCCTTTTAATACAAGGCTGCTTCCTCCTACAACATATGTAATTATGATAAAAATAGCTGTTGAAACAGAAATAACCATTAGGGATTTTTTCATATTTATCACCTTTCTTTTATGTATGTGAGCTACTCATTATTTGCTAATGCTGAAGTAGGAATCTATTGTATTATATGTTATATTATACCATAAAATGAACAGGGGAACGGGTGGATATCACAATAGATAATATCTATATATGATTGAAGATGCATTCATAAATACAATATATGTAAAATATTAAAACCATCATATATACAATAGAACTTAGAGGGGAGGTTCCCCTCTATATTTTTTTAATGTAAAAGTGACATAAAAACAATGCAAAATCAACAAAGAGAGACAAATCAAAGACTTAAAAGAGTTGAAGATAAGACTGATATTATAGATACTCAAGTTAAAGAGAATACTCAAATATTAAAAGCTTTACAACATAGTAGCCAAGTTCATAAAGCTAAAATAGATAAACTCAGTATTACCATAGCTAAGGAAGTAGGAAAAATAAAAAAGCAAATAAAGAATATAGATAAAAAAATAGAATCTCTGGAGGAAACAAATAAGTCAATTATGGAAATGTATGGTGAACATGAAGCTGAGATACGGACTATTAGAAGAAGATATCTTTAAGGAGAATAATTTATGGTTAAAAAATTATTAGAGCAAATGTAATTTTGCTAGTTGCAGTAAAATTTAAATAAGTGGACAAGGATACAAGCCTTGCCCACTTATTTTTAGTATCCGTGTTCCATTTCGGCTTCTTCTTTTGTTCTGTGAACTGTGCCATGAGGGTGCTCTGGAGGTGCATATATAGAGTACAATTTTATTGGCACAGAACCAGTATTTATAAGATTATGCCATGTACCTGCAGGTATGAATATTACATAACCATTACGTACTCTTCTTTGGAATGTTAAGCTATCTTTTTTATTTCCCATCATTACAATTCCTTGTCCCTGTTCAATGCGAATAAATTGGTCAAGATTAGGATGCATTTCTAATCCTATATCGCTGCCAATACAAATACTCATTAAAGTAAGTTGAAGATGCTTTCCTGTCCATAAAGCCAGACGGAAGTAGTTGTTTCTTCTTGCAGCTTCTTCAATATTGATTACAAATGGATATGGGCCATAATCCCTTAAATGTATGGGATATCTTCCATCTGGGTAGCCTCTTGGATTGTTACCCCAAGGAGGGCATGGATAGGGTCTATAATCATTATACATAATATTCACCCCTTTTGCTGTTCCTATAGTATTATATGTCCAATGTGTACAATGGGTGATTCAATAGTAATAAAAGAATGGTAACAATAAACCCCTTTGGTAAGTGTACCAAAGGGGAAGCGAGGAAATTAAATATGAATTATTTATTACACTTTGCACAGATTCCATAATAATTGATACTTTTATTTTTTATTACAAAGCCTTTTAAGCCATTATTAGAATTTTCAACTATAGGGAAATCATATATTATTCCACATTTTTCACATTTAAAATGGGCATGAAGCTTTGTATTTATATCATATCTTATTTCCTTTTCATTGAGGAACAGTTCATTTACAATTCCTTTTTCCTTGAACAGATTCATAGTATTATATATGCTGGTTCTAGATAGAGTAGGAATTTCGTCAATTAGGCTATTATATATATCATCTACAGTAGGGTGAATTCTATAATTTAATAGATATCTAAATACTTTTAATCTGATATTTGAAGGTTTTATGTCATTGTCCTTTAGAAAATCCATAATCTCTTCATTAGTAAAATTCATTTGGTTCATTCCAATCTATTTTGCTGTATAGTAACACCTTTTAGGAGATGTAATCAATTCTTCCTTTTTCAATGCCTTAATTGCCTTGTCTACTTCTTTTTTGTCTATATTAGCCTTTTCAGCAATTTCTCCTGCCTTTAATGGTTCTTCACTTTCCTTTAACAGATTTAAAACTAGTTCTTTAGTATCCATGTTCTTCCTCCTTCATATGTATTTTAAACTTAAAACAAATTTGTAATGGTTACAATTTTATTGTATTTACAAAAATATGGCTTGTCAACATATATTTTCAAAAAATCTATTGTCAATTAAATTACAGATGGGCAAAAAGGTAAGGGAGGATTAAGGTGCAAAAGGGGCTCTCCCTTTTGCATTTTTGATGGGCATAATTATTGACCTTTTCAGAATAGTTTGATAATCTATTATTAAGATTATGGGCATAAACTTTAGTATGGCTCCATTGAGTTTGTCAGCTTGTATTAGCTTTTTTTATTTCATTGCATAAAATTCTAAGAGACTGGTCTTGAAGTATATAGGGGAAGGGTTGCATGAAAGAAAAAATATATCATGGCAGGATATTTTACGGATGGTATATACTTGCAGCTGCATTTATAATTATGGCTGTAGGGTGGGGTATTACTTTTAACACTGCAAGCTTATTCATTAAACCCATTAGTGAGGAATTGGGACTATCCAGAAAAGCCATAAATATGACCTTTACAATTCGATCGCTTTGCCAGTTGATTATATCTCTTTTTGCAGGGGTTATCTATACTAAGTTTAAAATAAAAAGCCTAATGAAGGTAACAAGTATAACACTGGCTTTGTCATTTTTCTTCCATGCTTTTGTGGAAGGTAAAGGTTTACTATATTTTTTGACGGTTACTTCCAGTGTTTCTATGGTGTTATTAGGGACTTTACCCCTTTCCATAATTTTAAATAACTGGTTTAATGAACGAATAGGATTTGTAATTGGATTAGCATTTATGGGCAGTGGATTAGGAGGGATGATACTCGGTTTTTTAACAGGGCAATGGATAATAGCTTATGGATGGAGAATGACTTATAAAATACTGGCTATTATTACATTTGTTGCTATAGCACCATGTGTTTATTTTATCATAAAAATTGACCCTAAGGAAGTTGGATTAGCTCCTTTAGGGAAATCTAGAAATATTGATCCTGGTGATTATAGTAAATTGGATAATGAAGAAGGCATGATGCTTTCTGAAGCAATGAAGACAATACGTTTCTGGGGTCTTTGTATAGGTTCATTAATATTTAGCATAAGCGGTTTGACGCTGTTTAATAGTATTTCTCCACATCTAACAGATGTTGGTTATTCCATTGCTTTTAGTGCAAATATTGTAGCTTTATATATGGGTGCTTTAGCTATAGGTAAATTTCTATTAGGTTATTTGTTGGATAGATTTGGATTGAGAAAAACAACATTTATTTCATGTTTTGCCATATTATTTGGATGTATTAGCATACTCTATTCAAAATACTATATTGCATTGGCTGTTTTAATTGTTGGAACTGGTATAGGCTGTTCCTACTTTACTGTTGCCTATCCAGTTATTGCAAAGAATATATATGGCAAAAAGGATTATAGTTCTATTTATGGGTTTATTTCTGCAGTTCATAGCCTGGGCGGAATTATTGCTCCAATTGTAAATGGTTACTTATATGACATGACTGGAAGCTATAATACTTCCTTTAAAACAATGGTTATAGTTTCTATAATTTCAATTATTATTTTCAATTTTGTTCTTCCAAAGGAAACCATAAAACAAGTAGAATTATGAATGCACTAAAATACCCGAGTTGAAAATTATATAAAAAGGATGGATAATATGGAACAGCCAAAAATCATTATAAACACAACTATGACAAAGGAGGACTACAGGAAGTTTTTGTACATTGCAACCTTCAGAAGAAACAAATTGATACTTCCCCTTATAGGCTTGATTGCTTTGGCTGGAAGCGCAATAATAAGCTTTGATAGCTTTGGATTTAGCTTCATAAGGCTCATTATTAGCTGGATTTTGCTATATGCACTGGCCATTGGGGTTGTTGTACTTAAGGTGGAGAGAAAAAATGCACAGCGGATAAAGACGGACAAAACAGGAGCTTTCGACAGCGTTAATACATTGAAGTTCTATGACGACAGAATTGTAATGGAAAATGAGACCCTTAAATCAACAGGAGAATTGAAATACCATCAATTTTTTGCAGTAATGGAAACTAAGGACTATTTCATATTCTACTTAACTGCAAATCAGGCATCATTGATTAGAAAGAAGGACATAGACAATTTAAAGGAGTTTAAAGACTTTATAGCTGAAAAATTTAAAACCAACTATAAAAGGATATAGGCTTGCATTTACTGTGCAAGCCTATATCTCATCCATTATTACATCAATGTACCTGTTCACTATATCCTCTTTAACATATTTCTTGGATTCCTCAAAGGCTCCATCAGAGTATCTCTTAAAGGTTTCCTCATCCTCGAGTATCTCTTCAATTGCATTTATTACTCCTTCTATATCTCCATAGGGTATTAGCTTTCCTGCATTGGGGGTTACTATGGATTTTGCTGCAGGGTAGGAGTCATATACTATTACGGGCATTCCAACGGAATAGGCTTCAACTATTACATTGCCAAATCCTTCATAGTTGGATAACAGCAATAGTATGCTGTTTTTATGGGCCACTTCGCTTATATCCCTTATGACCCCTTCCACATTTACCTTTGATAGCTCAAGTATTATCTTGCTTATTCCATCACCATAGGCATTTATATTGTACTTTGGATATATCCTGTCTGCCAGTTTCACATATTCCTTTATGTTTTTCTGTATTATATCGAATCTGCCCATGTACATTACATTGTTTGTATATCTGCATATCTGGTTGCGAGGTGTTTTTGAAGGATTTGGAACTATGTAGGATTTAAATCCGTATTCCACTTTAGATTTATCCAGTATTCTTAAAATTTCCTTTCTGTCCTCTTCCGTGTAGAAAAGGAATTTATCTATGTATTTTATCTTCTCTTCAAGTATAAATGGTATCCTGTCGCTTTCCAGTGTTCCGAAGGTTACATCAGGCCTGTTGGACTGAAATATTATTACTTCATTATTCATTAAGTCCTTTTTGGAAAGCAGTACCAGCTTTTGTACTCCAAATACAATTATCTTGGAATCAGGAACTATTGCTACCTCACTTAATTCACTACTGCCATTGTCTAATTTCAAATAGTGCCTTATCTTTTCGCTTTTACTTAGTGCTATGCTGTATACTTCCACATTTGGCAGTTTCTCAACCTGTAAATCCTTTTTATTATATATCAGGGGTATTTCTATGAATTTTTGCTCAGGCAGTGCTTCTTCAATTAACCTTATAATAGTCTGTACTCCGCCAATAGTCTGGGAGCATCTGTTGCTTACGAAGTATATCAGCTTTTCATTCAGATATTTGCTCATGTCCATTCTACCTTCTCTTAATATTTTATTTAAAAGGAACACACATCCCATATATAATTGTAACATTTAAGCCATGACTAGTAAAGTTTGCTTACATGCTATTTACTGTCCCGTTTATTTTCCCTGCCAAATATGAAAAGGCTGGCATAGGTTCCATTTATCTCTCCCCCTAATACTATCATTATGCTGGTTATGTAAAGCCATACAAGAAGTACAATAACCCCTCCCAGGCTTCCGTAGGTTTTTGAATAGTTGGCAAAGTTGTTGACATAAAAGGAGAATATACCTGATGCTACAATCCATCCTATGGTAGCAAATATGGCTCCGGGAAGGGTGTGGACAAGCTTTATATAGCGCCTTTCCCTTGGAGCAATGCTGTATTTATACAGCAGTGCAAATATAATTATCATAGCTGAAAGGGCTATTATCTTTCTTGAATTCTTCCATATCCTGTAGAATACATTTATTGCACCTATATATGTGAATATGGCATTTCCTATAACCTCTCCAAATACCAGGGTAGCCAGTACTATCATAAGGAGTGCAACCAGCGCTATGGTAAACAACAGAGACAGCAGCTTAAGCCTTATATAGTTTCTCTTCCTGTTTATATTGTATGCCTTGTTTATAGCTCTGATGATAGCAGAAATCCCTAAGGAGCCTGACCAAAGGGCTAGTATAATACTTAAGGATAACAGCGTTTCAGAGCTTGAAATTGCTATTTCATCTATAACCTTATATAAGAGAGTCTGAGTCTCCGTAGGCAATACAATAATCCAATCATCCAGCAGGTTTTCAATGGCCAGGGAGGTATGGCCTACAACGTTCAAAAAAAATATCAGAAACGGGAATATGGACAGTATAAGATAATAGGTAAGCTGTGCTCCAATGGCAGTTACTTCATCCTTTCTTATGTTATATATGAGGTTGGACAGAAATAAGAACCACTTTTTATCCTTGTGCTTTATTAGTTTTGATTTCCAATCCATATTTACACCCTTTTGATAGATATTTATACTGTTATGATATCATAGTTTGCAGTATTATATTGTCAAAAAATAGAGGATAGAATCCTCTATTTTTTCAGGTATTTATCAAACCAGTCTGTTATTTCCTTCAACCTTCTAATCCTGTGCTTTGGCTTTCCGCTTCTCGACAGTTCATGGTTTTCGCCTTTAAATATGCAGAGCCTTGCTTCTACTCCGTGGTATTTCAGTGAGGTAAACATCTGATAGGCTTCTGCAATCCAGCAGCGGAAGTCCTCATCTGAATGTATGAACAGCGTAGGAGTTTTTACCTTGTCTGCATATTTCATTGGCGAATGGAACCACAGCTTTTCCACATCAGTCCAGGGGGTTGCTGCCTGCTGGTCCTCTACAAAGTAGTATCCAATGTCCGTAGTGCCGAACTTGGAAATCCAGTTGGATATGCTTCTCTGGCTTGCTGCAGCCTTAAACCTGTTGGTATGGCCTATTATCCAGTTGGTCATAAATCCGCCATAGGAGCCGCCGGTAACGCCAATTCTCTCCACATCTATAAATGGGCATTTTTCTAGCACTGTGTCTGTGAACTTCATTATGTCTTCATAGTCTATGGTACCGTATTTTCCCCTTATATCTGCAAACTCATCTCCCCTTCCATCGCTTCCGCGAGGGTTGCAGAAGAATACTGCATATCCTTCATTAGCCCAGTACTGCATTTCATGGAAGAATATTTCGCCATAAACTGTCTTTGGACCCCCGTGAATATCCAGTATGGCAGGGTATTTCTTTCCTTCTTCAAATCCTACAGGCTTAATTACCCATCCTTCGATGGTTATGCCTTCCCTGGTTGTAAATGTCAGCCTTTCAGGAGCAGACAGGCTTTTTTCCTTTACAAGCCAGTCATTGAAATGGGATATCTGAACTTCCTCCCCTTCATTAAGCTTGTAGAGCTCTTGAATTTTAAGCCCTCTAAACCCTACGAATATGACCTTTCCGTCAAATACATCAAATCCGTCAACGGAGCCTTTTGTTTTAATAAGCTTCTCAATATTCCCGTTGGTATCCATTCTGTTTAGGTAGGCATTGCCATATTCGGTAGTAATAAAGTATAGATAATTGCCATCCAGCTTAATCTGATTTGAGCTTCCAAACCTGCAGTCCGTTCCTACGGAGTTTCCAATGCTTAAGTCAAAGCCCTGTGGGGATATCTCTTTTACATTTCCATCCTTATCCATCAGGTATATCCTTTGATTTTCGTTGATACCATATTTAGCCATGTCAGTGCCTGTGAATATTATGTTGTCCTCCAGGAAGTCTGCAAATCCATATTGAAAGCGGTCATGGTGTGATATCTTTTCCAATGTATCCTCTTTTATGTCATATAGGTACAGATCATCCTTTATTTGCATTTTATCTATGAATGAATTGGTAATTATAACTGCCTTTGTCTTGTCCTCATTTAACCTGAAGAAGCTTACATTGGTGAAAGCATCTGTAACTGGCTTTAGCTTTTTGTCCTTGATATTATATATATAAAGCCTGCTTCTAATCTTGTTTGTAAAGCCTTCTCCGTTGAACCAGAAAGGGATTTCATCTATTACCTGATAATCCTTTTCCTCTTCCCACTTCTTCAGAGCCTTTTCCTTTTCCTCATCAGACAGATTTTGAAGGTCAGGCTTATTTATATTGTATTCGCCAATCAGCATAAGGTTATCCTTATCTATTATTTCCAGTTTGGATACATTTAAAGGGATTTCAAGGGATTTTACAGCTTCTCCTCCATTTAGCGATATTTCATAATATGTAGTGAAGTCCTCTCCCTTTTCCCTTCTTTCCTTGTCCTTTTTATCCCTGGAATCTGCAAACAGAATAAGGTCTTCATCCTTGAATGTAAAGCTTTTTGCAGTGTTGCTGGATGTAAGCCTGGTAATGGATTCCTTCTCCACATCATAGATGTAGATGTCTGATAGGTACTTATTTTCTTCAACATCCATTTGGTGCAGCATAAAGGCTAATTTTTTGCCATTGGGCGAATATTTCAGTCCGGACAAAAACTTGTACCTGGTAAAGTCATCCAAATTCAGCTTTTGCATATATATCCCTCCTTAAGTTTGTACACCTATATTCTATTATACACTAAATATTGGAATATTCATTCAAAAGTATTATTTTTGTCGGTTTATGATGTATACTTAATTTAAAATAGCTGCAACCTTTTTCTGAAACTGGAGTCTAAATAGTAGATGGAGGTAAAGATGGATACACACAATGAAAATGAACTGGTAGGAAAACTGAAGAAAGGCGACATGGATTCCTTTGAAAGGCTGCTGGATTTGTACGGTAACAGGCTTAT
>ENA-OWOZ01001691-OWOZ01001691.1-bioreactor-metagenome-genome-assembly--contig:-NODE-1691-length-19153-cov-58.860715_pt1 | contig 19153 bp, 13 predicted proteins | sample MGYA00238140_ERZ651804 | MGnify/ENA primary metagenome ERZ651804 (study PRJEB26910, sample SAMN07631232) | bioreactor metagenome | isolation source: Switchgrass digestor | place: USA: Dartmouth... | reverse complement strand
AATTAAGGAGAATGTGCTTTTTTATTTTTTGAAAGATAAAGTTTAAGGCAAGAGGTGAAAGTTATGAGAGCAGATTTGTAAGCGTCAAATATAGTTGACCAACATTAAGGTGTATCAGGCTTCATACTGCCCAACCATTTGTTAAGTGCGTTGGACATTTCAGCTCTGAACTCTTCATCTGACAGACCAAGAGCAGTTCCGCGTTCGTATGCCCGATCCACAGTATAGGCGAACCTGTCTGCCAATTTGCTATTCTCAAACTCCATATAAGGAAAATGCTCTATTACATAGGCGGAGTAATCCAAATCGAAAAAATATCGATCCAGTTCACCATTTATGAAATCCGATATGAAATTAATCATAAAAGTTGTTTGTTCACCAATATTCATAAGTCTTCTTCCCATGCATATTTTTCTGGTTCTGTTCTCTGAGGTTTTGGTATGAATACCTTTTGCGGTATTTTCGCGCTGCCTGGCAGTAGATCTTCCACCGCGGATACATAACCTGGCTTCCCAAGGTTGGGAGCCTGTGTGAAAATCCATGATAAATACTCAAACGGATTCAAGCCGTTTTCTCTTGCGGTTTCTACAAGGCTGTAATACACCGCGCTGGCTCTCGCACCGTTCGGTGTATTGGAAAACAGCCAGTTCTTGCGCCCGATGACAAAGGGTTTGATACTTCGCTCTGCCCGGTTGTTCGATATTTCAAGACGCCCGTCCAGTAAATACCGCTCAAGATATTTACGCTGGGACTGCGCATATTGTACTGCCTTCCCAAGATATGTTTTAGGCAAGGCATTCAAGTTCCCAATCCAATCATAAAATTCATCTATCAGAAGCCTCGACAGTCGTTCTCGCTCTCTGTGCCGGTCTTCAGGTGTCAACATAGCAAACTGTTTCTCTGATTGAAACAGTTTGTCACAATATGCAACCCCTTTTGCGGCATTTGAATCTGCCTGCTTATCTTTTGGCAAGGCCTTCATAGCGTCGAAAAATTTTCGCCGCAAATGCGCCCAGCACCCGACGATAGTGATGTTTACAGGCAGCTTGTGATATCCCTCATACCCGTCGGCATGAAGATAGCCGGAAAAACCTTTCAGAAACTCTTCCGGATGTGTATGCTTCCTGTCAGGTTGGTAGTCATATAGTATTATCTGGTGTTTTGCCTCTCCGCTTGTACGGAACAGCCACATGTAACTCTTTGACTGTGCCGCCTTCCCAGGTTCTTTCAACACCTGCAGAACTGTTTCATCTCCGTGAAGTACATCATGGCTGCATAATCGTCGCTTCATTGCTTCGTATATCGGTTCCAGCCAGTTCTCACAAGCTTTTATGAGCCAGTTTGACATGGTCTGCCTTGATAGCAGTATACCATTTTGCTTCCATTCCTGCTCCTGCCGGTATAGGGGCGACGCCATCATGAATTTCTGTACTGCAATGTGCGCAATCGTTTCCGGCGACGCGAACCCGCCCTTTATGACTGGTTCCGGCATATCTGCCTTTACGACCGGTACATGCTCTGAAGTTTCTTCGCAATTCCGACAAGAATAAACGTGCCGTACATGCCGTACTATCACAGCTTTTGCCGGAATTATCCTTAGTTCCTCTCGTGTTTCCCTGCCCATCGTATGCAGTTCACCGCCACAATCCGGACAGACACGTTCACTTTCCGGCAGTTCGTGCTCAATTATCTCGACAGGCAGATCCTCCGGCAGTTTGTCAGTTGTCAGGCGGGTCCTTTTCCGGTAATGAGCCTTTACCTCCGTCAATGAGGGCTCAGGCTTACTCAGATCAGCACTTGCTTCAGCCTCGTTGAAAAGATTTATCTGAAAAGCGTTGGTTTGTTCACTTGATGCGCCAAATTGCCTGCGTTTCGCAAGGCGAATCTGTTCCATGAACCATTGAACTTGTCGTTCCAGCTCAGCGATCCTGCGGTCTTTTCCTTCAATTATGCCAAGCAGTTTTTCTACTGTTATCTCTCGTGTCTCCATATACCAATAATACCATAAAACCCGCCTGAAATCCAGCTTTTCGGCATATTTGGAGTAATATCCTCTGCATAATTTTTATGAGACTTGCCGCTCGATTACTTCCCTCCGGCTTAGCTTTTTCTCCAGCCTGGCACTTTCGATCAGACAGGATAACTCATTAACATTAAGGACCATTGTCGCAGAATCTCCTTCCGATGGCCACCTGAATCGTCCGCGTTCCAATCGCTTAAAGTACAGCCAGAACCCATCGCCGTCCCATTCCAGAATCTTTAGCCTGTTCCGGTTCCTGTTGCAGAACACAAACAGTGCGTCAGAAAACGGGTCAAGAGAAAAGCTTTCCTGTACAACTGCTATCAGTCCATTGATAGATTTCCTCATATCCGTGTATCTGCAGCAAAGGTACACGGGTTTGTCATTCCACCTTATCATAGCGACATCAACACCCGGCATACCTGCTTGAGCAGTTCAAAGTCTGTTTCTGCATTGACTGTTATATTGCAGCCGTTGATTTCAATGTCCAGTGTCCCTTTTGCTGAGCAAACCTGTTTCGGCGAAAGCTGCATCCATCCGCCAGGCACTATATCCTTGGACACTTCTGATTCTGTAAGCGTTGTACATGCTGCTTCCCTGAGTTTCCTCTGCCAATAGAAGTATGAGTCTCTGCTTATTCCATTCGTGATACAAAAATCTTTGATGCTTTGTCCACTATCAAGCCGAGCCTGGATTATTTTCGCCCATTGCGACAATCGGTACTCCGTTGTTGCTTTCTTCGTGTCCATACGATCACTCCAATTCAGGTTGAAAAAGTATGCCTGCTTTTTTAACTTTTTAAGCCTTTTTCAACTGGTTTTATTGTGATTGTATCAACTGGACAACCGATATACTATGTGATGGTCTCTTTGACGCTTACATGGTTACATCTCCTTTACTTTATTTCATTGGAGATTATTACCATTTACACAGTTTGGAATACATCCTCACGTAGTATGGGTTAATAGCATGAAAAAGTCCAGAAAAATGTCCGCACTTCCTGTGGTACGCTTTTAGAGTAGCATTAACAAGTCAATATGTACAACTCTCACCAGATTTGAACTACAGGTTCCTTTCTTGAAGCATCAGATACTTTTTCGAATATGCATTATCTTTCCAGTGCCCTGCGATTGAAGTTTCTAACATAAATGCTTTACTTAACAATCCGCTTTAACGCATCAACAATTTTATACACATGTTCCTCCGTGTTATATTTGCCAAGAGAAATACGTATTGTGCCCTTAGCTAACGACTCGTCAAGTCTGATGGCCTTAAGCACATGAGAAACCTCCTTGTTTACGCTATTACAAGCCGATCCTGTAGAAATACCAATTCCCATAAGATCCATACGATGAAGGATTACTTCACCATCTTTTCTAGGGAAAGATAGACTAACAAATCCCGGAAGCTTTGACGCACCACCATTACGAACATAATTTATGCCTGCTTCATTAAGTTCCCTAATAAGAATCCGTTCTAAATGCATTATGTGTTTTATGTTTGCCTCAAGAGCATCACAATTATTTTTAAGTGCGACTGCCATTCCCACTATAGATGCAATATTCTCTGTACCTGCTCGCATTCGGTTTTCCTGTGCTCCGCCATCAATATAAGGATGAATGGTGACACCTTTTTTTATGTAGAGGAAACCGACGCCCTTAGGTCCATTGAACTTATGCGCCGATGCAGATAACATATCAACATCCAGTTCTCGAACATCGATCTTTATATGTCCAACAGCCTGAACAGCATCCGTATGAAAAATAGCGCCATGAGCATGAGCAATTTTACAGAGCTCTTTAATGGGCTGTATAGTCCCTAGTTCGTTATTTGCTAGCATCACAGATACGAGACGGGTTTTTTTATTGATATGGTTTTCAAGTATATCAGGAAGAATATAGCCACTGTTTGTTGGCCGCATATATACAACCGGATAATTCATTTTCTCAATAGCTTCACAAGCATGAAGGACGGCATGATGTTCAAGCAAAGACGTAATTGTAGTTTGATGGTCACAGTCAGCAAATGCTGACCCCTTGATTGCCCAATTGTCACTTTCAGTGCCACCAGAAGTAAAGTAAATTTCTTCCGGTAATGCATTGACACATGCAGCAATCGTAGCTCTAGCTTCCTCAAGCGCTTGCCTGGGTTTTCTGGAAAAAGCATACGGTTGAGAGGCGTTTCCGTATTCATCTATGAGCCAAGGGATCATTGCCTCAAATGCGTCTTTATCTAGTTTTGTAGTTGCGGCATTATCGGCGTAAACATATTCCTTCATATTTCACTTAAAACCTATATTGAATATCAGGTATTGTGTTTTTGCCTGGCTTATCAAATTCATGCGGATCAATAATGCAAAGTTGCTTTTTAATGACAGCACGCATTTCTTTTGCAGGATTTAGACAGTAATCAATAAACTCCTGCGGAGCTATATCTGACTTTCTTCGTGCATGAGGATATAAAAGTTTTACTAGCGCGGTGCAAAGGCGCTTAATTGCAGTTAAATCACGCTGATCAGCTCCTTTAGGAATATCTAAACATTCCTCCACTATAGCATCTTGAACTAAGTCATCACGTAGTGCATGCATAACTTCTGCAAAGTACTCTGTATTTAGTGCCCATCCATTGGCTATCATTGATGAATTCATGCGAGGAATTTCCCAACCGGGAATAAAACCGTGGAAACGATCCAACGTTGCTGATTCTGCAAAAACACTGCTGATGTGCTCAACCATGTTTTTATTTATATCAAATCGCTCAGCGTTAATATTACCAAGTACAATAACACCGGCATCTGCCGGAGTTTGAGCATCAAATCCTTTGATTTCGCCAAACTCCATATAGTGTTTTAGTGCCTGTTGAATCTGGCCAGGCTCGGTAAAAGTGATGGACTGAACTTCATCAAAACCCACATAATCAAAACGGGTAAGAAGGCCCCCAGTTTTTTTTACGTTATCATAAATCAAAGAAGCTCTTGAAACAGTACCACCGGTTATAAGCCAGCCCCGTTTACTTATCTTTTCATATACGTAACTTTTACCAGTTCCCTTGGGAGCTAACTCGATCATATTTACTCGTTTCTCCACAAATGGAAGAAGGCGGCGAAGAAAGTATAGCTTTTTTCTTTCACTTATCTTACCTGTCTCATCCACAAAGCCATCTGGGTTATAGTCTATTGCCGACAAAATAACATCAATCCATTCATGAATATCAAAAGCGTTTCGATATTCCTTGAAATCATCTAGGTCAATCGTATATGGGCAAAAGGGTTTATAATCCACCATCGAAATAAAACCCTTCACTTTTGAGGAGGTGCCTTCAACATGCCATGTTAAAGTAATTATGCCCCAGTTTTCACTTTCTCGTAATAGGATATCTTGCCATCTTTCAACGATATCGTGATTAACAATGCCACCTGCACCTCCGCGATTACCGCCGAAATCTGGAAGCTCAAACTGGGTTTTACCTGTTTTTATATCAACGTTTACACGAACACGTGCTAAAAATTGAACTGTTTCTCCATTTACCATATGAAACTTTAACTGCTCATAATCTTCTCTGGAAGGAATATACCGGTTTATGTACCGCCTAACAGCATCGTAATTTATATTACCTTCCTCATCAGAGAACTTCATGACCAACCAGTCTCGCATATAAGATGGTATACTGAGCTTTGAGAAGAATTCACTCCTTTTCGGATCCTTCAAAACAACCATATCTGCAAAAACATCACGAACTTTATCTTCAAGCATAATATTTCACCCTTATAAGAACAGCGTACAGCCTTGCTCCTTGAATTCTCTGATTTTAATTTTCAGATCTTCCTCGCTACACCCAAGATAATTTGCAAAGCAAAACAGGCAATACAAATCTTCAGTATCAACATCCGTTAATTTTCTCGTCAATGCAACTTCATCATTTGTTAAGGTCTTACCACATTCACAGCAAGTTTTCTTTCTAGACATTATAGGTCTCCATCTCCACCACCTAAAGCGGGTTTAACGATGAGCGGTTGATTAATTGCTAACAGTTGGCCATCTGCGACAATTACTGCATTATAAGTGCCTGCTGCAATGCCTTCTACTCGAATTACCCACAACATATCATTCTCCCTCTGGCATGAAGCATCATAACCACCTATTTTAACTTGCAGAGAACTAACAGAACGATTGAATTGCAATCCAACCTTAATTGCTTTTTTCTTTAGGACAACTATATTTTTATCATTTAACCATTTCGCTGTCAATGGCAGTGATGTATTTCGATCAAATACAATAACTGGAACAACTATTTCTTCCGGTGTAGCGCCCCCGTGTATTTCGCCATAGATAGCATTTTCATCATCACCACCAGTTACAAAACCGCCAATTGAAAAATGATCATATGATGAAAATATAAGATATCGGTTATTGTCAGAGTCTTTCACACTCTTAAGTGTATCATATATAACAGTCGGCTCAGTGTGTATCTGGCAATACCTTCCATGACTTCGAACCAAAGTATCCTTAGGAGGCGTTAATCCTTTTCGTTCATGGAAGAACCGCGCAGCAAGGCGACTAGTTCCGTGGTCACCTGTAATGATGATGCGTTGATAGCTCTTCAAAAGTTCATTTACAACAGCCGCAATACTCTCAATGAATGTCAGTTGCTCTTCAATACAAACATAATAATCCGGTTCATCAACCACTCCTTTATGAGCAAGCTTGTCTAGTTTATCAAGTTTCTTATAAGGAATACCCATCTGGTGCCATTGCATATTGAATTTCGTTTCTGTTGGTAACGTTGCCTGAGCAAGTGCAACATATACAACTTTACCGTTTGGATTCTTACCAAGCACCCAAGTGAGAAGAGATAGATATTCAAAACCCATTGCATCAATCCATAGAATCACAGTATCTGACTTAATGTTCTGCTGGAGCAGCTTGAATCGATATGGTAATGTTTCAGGGTTTATACCCCTAAAGTAAGATTCTTCAGACTCAGGCAAAGTATTAGAGAGCTTGTATATTTTATAATCTAAAATATAATCGTTATAAATAGGCTCAATGTTTTCAGGCATACTCTGCAGGTATTCGAAGAGAGCTGGATACAGCTTTTTAAGCATATCAGAGGTGCGAACTTGTGTTACGTCCTGCTTAAGCCACTGACCAACCATTCGTAAAATGTAAATACGCTCTTCTTTTGTATCTGCCGACAAAAAAGAAAGCTTGTCCTCATATACAGGTATAGTATCCAGTTTCGTAAAAAATTCATCAGTCTTCTTTAACTTTAAGGCGAACATCAGTTGTTGGCTTTCTTGAACCCAATTCGGATGAAGTGTCATAGTATCGAAAATATCTAGTAGTATGTACTTTTCAATATCCTGAAGTGTTGAGTTCACCATGCAGTGACAAAGATAGCTGTGATCAGGATTGAGTTGATACCATAGCTTTAAAAGTTGGCGCTTACCTTTTGGCATAATATTCCAACTAGACATTATACTGAGTCCGTCAAAGCATACTACATTAAATCTATTCAGAATTGCTTTATTTATAGAAGTACCCTTAAGGGCTTCTTCAAATAGTTCGTCTAATATCTCATCGGTACAATTATCTTGTGTAAGGCGTTGTCCATCAACTAGATTTTCGCGCACAAAGGTATATTTGTCATTGATTACTCGTATAGAAATGTCGCCAATAACTGAATCGATCAACCTTGCATGTTTTGTCAAAAGGCAATAATTACTAAGTCTATCTAAATTATGCATATTGATCAGCCAATCATACCATTCACGTAAACCTACGTGTAATGTAAATTTACTGTTAAGTTTATCGATGTATCCTTCAAAAACTGAAGACAAGACCAAAATGTTTAGCTTTTGCGGCGGCTTAATTTCATCATCAATAGTATACACAAAATCATTCTGCCGCTCATCGGACTGTAACTGCAGAGTTTTGTCGTGCCATAACGCATCACAATTCCAAAGCGGAATTATTACCCGTCCTGTACTGGTTGCGTCGACCATACCATGCCAAAGTCTCGTAAAACGTTTTGAACGAAGCTCGCTCTTGTAAAAAAGGCGTAAATATTCACCAACTCCTGGTAACAGCAACCATTCAGACATTTTCATTTTCTCAAGTATATCATCATATGCAGGCATAACATCAGGGCCGGAAAACAAGTCATCAATTGATATAGTCCTGTCACATAGAGTCGAAAGCTTTTTTACCACATTAAGATATGTATCATAGCAATTAATTAGAATAACTCTACATGGGAAACGTGAAGTAGTTTTATTATCCTTTTCTTCTTTGAGGATGTTATAACATTCCTCGAATTTCATTATTGGGCCTCCCTAACAATTAAAATAATCACAAAACTCCGGATGAGCACTTAAGAAATCTATAACCTTCTTACGGAGTATGGTTTCATCAATGGAATAAATGCTACGTTGTGTATTTTGAAGTTTCTCTTTTTTGGATTTTTCAGTCTGATATTTTTTTAATGTTTTCTGTACAGTAGCAATATCAGAAAACGACCAATTACTTACATTATTGCCAAGCTTTAATATCAATTCAGTAAGTATTTCAACTTTCTTCTCACTAAAAATATCACGATAGTCATCACCGATTGTTCTCATGAACGCTTCTTCAGCCTTAGCACTGTCTGTTAGGATTGATGTATCCATACTGTCAAGTATATTGATTGCGTTGAGTACATCCTGGTCCAATGTCCGCTCGTTGTTTTGCACGCTAATAAGCGTATTTATGGCTCTGGTAGCTTCCTTTGGAACAATCCAATGCAGTGGAATACCATTTGCATTACTCCAAGCTTTTACGCTTTCAGTACCACTGAGCGTCATCCAACGTTCAAGCAAAGTAGACCGATTTCTTGCCTGGCTGATACGATTTATTTGATATCTAAGTTCCTTTTCAAATTGACTTACCGTAGCATCGCAAGAAATATCCGTAAGTCCATTATAAATCGTATCCAGTTCTTCGTTAGTACAGTCAATTTGCAAATGTTCTAGAATAGATGCTAGAACAGGCTTCGCATCCTTAATACACTCCCATGCAGTTGCTCCATATGCACTCAATACTTCAATATCTGCTTCTCGTTCTTCGCGTGTCATAAGAGAAATCCCCTGTAACGATACGCGTCTAAGAACTTTCAAAGCCTCGTACCAAGGTAAATGTAGTCGCTCAATGGCAAGTATCGCTACTCTCATTAAGCCAAATGCATTCCTCAGATCCTTGATAGCCTCCTCCAGGCTGTGGTATACTTTGCGCATCGCATTATTAAGAGCATCCAGATATTTATATTCAGAAACAACACTAGCAAGTTTGTCTTTGACTTGTTCTTCCGTCCAAGTATACACAGCGTTTTGCATGACACTAAATATTTTATCGTGTAGATCTTCCGGATGAACTGATAAATGTTCAGTAATACTTTTCAGTTCAGGGCAAGACTCAAATAAAAATACACTAAAAGCTTTGTACATAACAGCCTTGTCTTGGAGAAATTTTGTAATACGCTCACGAAGTTTACCACGGCCGGAAAATAGCTGCAGAACATTACTCATTGCTTCATCTGTGTTACCTTCCTGGGTAATGAACACCTGCATATTATCAATAATTTTTAAGGCTGCTTTCTTATAATCTAAACCCCCATAGTCTTCTTCAGAAAGGTATTTTAAGCTCCAGAAAGGCACACCAGCAATAGTTATATTCTCACGTACAGAGCGCATACCTTCAATTTCATTAGCTGTTTGACTGTCATTTAGGTTAAAAATCTTTTTTATATAATCACGGAAATTCTGCCAAGTTACAGATCCAGCAGATAGATAGTCTGTGCTCATATCACCTCTACACATCTTTAGTACTATTACCTTCAGAGCAGATTCATTCAGCACAAATGTAGCCTGCGTACTGTCGGTATAACTAAATGCACTGTCCTTATAGCAGCTAAACACAAAGCCAAGCAATACACCACAAGCAATAGTATTATAATATCCAAATGGTGGTTTCTGTAACTCGGTCCAGATATCGCTCAATATAACTTTTCGACCAGACTCCATCTTTTCTCGAATAAGTTTAGCAAGGGCACTGATCGATTTAGCATCTTTACTTCCAGTCTTCTGTTCAATTACAGCTATGTCATGTACATCAATAATACCTAACTGCTTGATTACTGCTAAAACACTATAGAGTTGCGAGTTCTTTGTTTCACGCTGAATACCAGCCAACGGAGCACTGTCATTACAACTTCTATATGCTGTATTGGTTACTACAATACTTTCTGGTGCGTATGGGAATATATCTTCCAGTATCGCTGTTTTAATGGTTTTGCGCAGCTGGTCGACACCATAGATATTATTCCACTGCTTTTCGCCACACCAAACAATCATCTTACCATCACTGGTAGCAGGTACAACCCAACGGTTAATTATAGTCTCAGCTTCTAAATCATAACGGTTTGCGTCTGCTGTATGATTGCTTTCTCGCGCCATTTCTGCTTTTGTTAAAGAAGTCAGCCACTGCTTACGCATTTCATCAGTAAATGGTGAACACACTAGTGCAATCACCAACCGCTTCTGACCGGATTCAAGAGCGCGTGTTTTCAAATCTTGTTGAATAGAGAGAGCCTGTGTATCATCTTTTACTGTTATATAGACAAGCCCTAACTTATATGGATGCTTTTCCAGTTCATCAGTTACTTCCTTAATACGGTTATCCAATGATTTAGTTTCTGCGCAGCAAACTACAATCTTCATTCTGCGGTAAGTCGCATCGTTCTCATCCCATGCTCTCTTTTCAAATGCCACAGACAGCTTACCATCCTTGGAAAACATCTGATAACGTGTATATTTTTTGTCATTTTGCTCATATCTAATGGGAAATTCATTGGCTGCCATGCGGAAAGGCAACTGTAAGCGTTTCGTTCCATTAGGAAGCACATCACAAAGTAAAATTTTACTCTCTTCAAATGTTGCAAGATAATCTTCGATTTGAGATTTTGACAATACACCACTTAAGCAGGTTATAAGGCAATCTACTGTTGCAGAAATACCACCATTAGATTTCTTGGTAGCATAAAGGCCTTTTGTTGTAGACATCACTGCCATAAGTAGCATCGCTACTTTAAAAACCATATGGGCATTAGTATCATTTTCTACTAAATGCTTGTTTTCTTCATAATGACGAATATATTCAGGCACCTTCGTATCTTTATCATGAAAGTCACTTTCACGAGTAAAGAAATAATCCCACAACCAATCCGGTGTAAGCCAGCATGTCTGATCCTTCGGACCGTTCTGAGAAATGTAGCCAACAAACCCCTGATTCTCATTAGATAAGTCCTTCATGAAACGAAACATAGTTCGCTGAGCTGCAGCAAAGTTTTCTGCAACGCTTGAGAGAAGTTTAATGGTCATAGGATGCATTGGGCAATACTCATTTATCTTAATACAGACTTTATCGTCTAGCCCAGAAATCTCCGGTAGATAGGGATTTATGTCGCGAATAGGATCCTTTCGTGCCTCTTCCCAGTAAACTTCCATCCCGTTGCGAATGCTGATAGAACCTGCAATCAGGTCATATGCTGCATCCTGAGAAACATGAAACTCTACTTCGTGAAAACGGTGTGTGATCTGCTGATAAGTAGCATTTCCAATCACATCAACCCAACTGGAATCTTTGTGTACAATAAAGCACATGAATAGTGGCTGCTCTTTACAGAATTCGCTCAGTTGCTGCATGACTACCTGATCATCGCTATGACGGAGATAATCTGTAAATTCGTCCCAAATAAAGAAGATACCGCTACTCTCCAGTTGATTTGCCGTAATTATATCTTCGATCCACTTTTTAAAAGTTTCCACATTATTGATGAGCCCCCAGTGGTTGTTACGAATAACTTCAGCTACTGCCTGTGTTGCCTTAAGATCCCCTTTATCCACGGCAGCAAGTAGTGCATCAACGTTATCATAATCTTCACCCAAGATAGTAGTTTCCAGAACATTTTCCCAATTGATATTCTTGTTTCGAAGTTGTGCTTTTACAGCTTCCTGTAGGGAAGTAGTACCATAGTTAGCCTTGTCACCAAATTTCTCCTTCAACCGTTCACGTATAGCGAATTCTATTGCCATCAGCAATTGATCACCAGTACGTATTCCTGTACACCCAGTCTTCCAAATAACCAAATAATCGCCATTTTTTCGACAATTCATAAAGCGATTACGATATTTGCAAAGCTTCTGATTGTTTTGAAGATAACTGTCAACAATATTGGGGTCTTCCTCCAGTAAATGCTTCAATAAGATAGCAGCATAGCTCTTTCCTGTCCCGTAGGATCCGTGAATCCACAAAGAACGGCGTGAATCTGGGGTTTCATAACCAAGCGTTTGACAAAGACAATCAACAAGCTTTTCCATATCTTCGCCAACTATATACTCACGCCATAAATTCTTATTACGCCTATCGGCAGCTAAATCAATAACTGACTCAAAAGAAGGGTTTATTTGCAGGTAATTACTATATTTCTCCGTTGGCATGGAATGCTCTCCTCCTTCTTTAAATCACTAGAACTCAGCTAAATCAATAATGTTAAGGGATGTAAATTTTTTATCCAATACAATATTGTCCAAGTCATTAATAAAAGACACGCGTATGTAATCCGGAAAAGTCAGTGCTAAACCTTGGATACACTCTCTTAGTTTCTTGTTATCTAGGCCATAGATATCCGCAGGGCTGACTCCTGGTGCACCTGGATTATCATGTACCTTAATTAGTTCAGTTAAGGTGAAGGAATGGCGTCCTGTATGTTCTGCATACAAGTAAAGGCTATATAATAATGCAACAGCATTTGGCATTTCCCAGCCAGTACGAAGATATTCAGTATTTGAGATTGGCAAACCTTGACCTAACGATGCACCAACTGGTGACTGCCTAAAAGTCTCAAGAAGAGAACCAACTGCATTCCCTCGTGTTGTTGGTGAATATATATCACCAAGCTTAGCAATTAAGTCGGCTTTATCATAGCTTGTTCCTACTTCAACCGTAACGCAAAACCATTTGCAAATAACAGAATTATAAGCAAGATTAGCCCAAATAATAGCCCATGTAAAGGGGTTATATGCTCCAAATCTCATTATCACTTTCCCCAATGGCGTAATTGAAATAGCATTGGTTGATTTTGAAACAATAATCAAGTTACTTTCTTTAAGCCATACTTTTAGTGATTTATACTGCAAATTGCCCAGTTCATGCCTTGTAAAGCATTCAACTCCATATGTCATAAAATGATCCAGAAAGCTCTTGCGGAATCCGAAGTTTTGATATCGATTCATCCCTTTTAGATCCATTTTACCTCTTCCTTCCGTAACAGATAGTGATTTTGCTATTAAGCAACCTTTATCAGTAAAACTAATGCATTTTGAACAATGAATACACTTTGATTCTCTAATCAAAATTTTCCCATTAGATTGTATACTGAATGCGCCTGATGGGCATTGAACTTCACATGTTTTACAACCTTTACAATATGCAACTTTGTTTGCCACTCCTCTTAAATGGCTGATTATATATCTATCCATTAACTGAAATGGTTGATATTTAATCGTAAACAGTTCTTTTTCTATATTTATCTCATATTTATAACTTGTATCTCCAATTTTTTGCACACCACTGCGTTCATATTGTTCTGTTACCGGTCCCAGTATTTTTGCAACATCTAACCAATTTTGTGTAGGATTAGATATGGTGAATTGTATTATATTATTTACAATTAACTCAGCTACACGATCTCCACCATTTGGTAGATATCGCCCTCCTGAACGCATTTTCCACCCACCTTGTTCAACATATTTTTTTACTTCAGTAGGTGGCTTGCAATTTGCAGAGTATTGCTCAACGAAAGCGCGTAATATAGCTACTTCATTAGAATAATGAATTCCCGTTAAGCTGTCCCACCAATCAGATGACATTGGACAAACCATACAACCAATACGAAATAGTCCATATCTATATGCTGAATTTATCATCAGATTGCTTTTAAGTATATAGCAATAAATTTCTGCGTTGTTCCACTTATGAATCGGACTGCAGTTTATCTGACTAACATTTTTTGTACCCACGCTAATTTCTTCGTATTTGGCACGTCGAGCACTTTCCTCAGCACGTACGCCATCATATACAACTGCCTTTGTGTTATAATCCCCTGTCATTTGGCGCAATTTTAATAACGTTGGTACAGACTTATGAACAGAGCAGCACCATCTGTTTTTAGCTGCAGGCGGTCCAAATTCTCTCCATGAATCAGAGGGAACCATATGGCTTTCTGCTTCATAAAACCGCAATTGCGGCCAGCGAGCTTTTGCTTTTTCAACTGCCTGATATGTATCTGATAGTTCCATACCTGTATTGCTGAAAATAACAAAAAACTCATCTGGTGCAAGGGCCTTAGCACAAAGATCAAGTAAAACAATAGAGTCTTTACCTCCGGAAAAAGCACAAACGAAAGAATAGTTCCTAGGCTTATAAGTATCGTGTTGGGTTCGAATAAAAGAAATGGCCCGCTGTTCTAGACTTTTCATGAGCTTTTCATTCACCATGTATAGCCTTTGTGTATCAATAGGCTTAAGCTGAAGACGTTCTTGGGTATGTAGCTCAATAGTGGGTTGTGTATAAAAGCTGCCACCTTTTGCTTCTGCCACACAAATGCCGTTTATTACATAGTTGCGCACGCCTTCAGCCCAAAGCAATGGTGCATCCGTATCAGGGTAATCCCAATACTTATACATTTGGAAAAAATCCAGTTCCTCCTTGAAAACAGGACGTATTTCCTTTTGGATTTTTTCATCTATTGTTAAACAAAAAATTCCGTATTCATCTGTCCACTTATAGCCATACACAGTTTTTATACTCCTCCAATACTCACCGTAGTATTTTGCCAATTGTTTCTTTTGTTGCCCACGGCCTAAAACGGTGCAGCACCGCATGGCAGTTCGGGCAGACAGTAATAAATTCATTTAATTTATATGTCTTCTTGTAGTCAAGTTCCGTAATTGGAACAATCAAGTGCAGCTGCATTAAGCTACCATTAACAGGTTTATATATTTCTGAAAGATTCAAACAGCACACATTGCACTCAGTATCATGTGTTATTGATTTACTATCTCTAATTTCTAGTGAACAATGTAAGTGCCCAAGTAGTACTCCTTCTGGGAAACCATTTGCTTCTATTTTATCACTGTATATGTGATTTTGAAAATATACCTTGTTTCTCTTAATTGCATTTGCGAGTTCATGAATAGGTTCTAATTGATTCTGATTTTCTTCATACAATTGGTATAGTATATATCCAACATTGTTATTTCTAATATTTTTTCGTAAACTTCTTTTAAGTGTGTTAATTTGTTTACTAATGCCAGTTGGATTCCGGAAACTTGCAGATCGCTTTTCCATTGGGTGAATCGGTAGTTCATTAAGCAAATTGCTTTGTTCGACAATCGCACAATTTGCTGGAAAAAAGTGTTCTTCTCCTGAGAAGAACAACATATCTAATAGCAAAATTGCTTCATCTCGCGTAAATGCTACATTTGCCATTCCTTATAACCTCACACTCACATTCATACCGTCGCTATCCCATAAAAAGCGTGGATCACAGCTTAAAGCCTTTGGCATACTAAAAATAAGCTCGTTACCACTAATCATACCACAGCGCACAAGCACCTGACGCAGTTCCTCTGCTTCAAAGGAGGTGCGATCAGGCATATTTTCGTACAGATAAGCGGCTACTGCGTCTTTAAAATTATATATCCAGCAGTCATTTGTCACAAGCATAGCATGTAGAGTGTTACTATCTTGTGAATCCATAGCCATTATTGTTCTAGCACCAAGTTGTTTTGAATAGAAATGAAGCATTTGCTGAAGCAACATTGGTGTCCAGTGAAGTCCGGCAGTAAGTGGCGGTAGTAAGTTATACCAATTTTTCGATATACTACGAATTATCACGTGGTCACCTACATCTTCGAAAAGGTATTCAAGCGCCTTTCGGATGTGATCGAAAAATTCGTCATCCATGTCGATAAGTTCATAAAAAAGATACTCATTTGCTTGATAAACAAAGAAAATTGGTTCTTCTCCTATCCTCATACGTTGACGTAAATTCCAAGTATTCAGTCCCATCTTGGTCAAATAATTCTCTATTTCAGCGTAAGTAAATGTTGTCCCTTTCTCACGAGCATATTTCTTAATGATATCAATGATAGAATCCACAGCGGTTTGCGGCAAACTGATATACATATTTGACCTAAAACAATAATGTTTATTGTGATAATTTATTTTTTCGAATAAATGCCTGGCAAGGTCAAATACTTGCTGCTGATCACTAATACCATTGTCATTGAGAAACATTGGCATCTCTATACGGACATATTCGAACAGTTGTGAAGCAGTAACAATGCCATTGTTTTTCCAAAGCAATTTATCAAGAGTATCTTCAATACAGTCAGCGCCTTCCTTGAAATCAACAAAGACTTCTTCATGATATAGACGCCGATTTATTTCAATTATGTGTGACGACTGGGCAACAGCATTCTTTGTATTTATCATTGTCGTTTTTAGATAAGTCTGAAGCTCTTTATATGTAGCACCTTCAAGATCTTTCTCTAAAAGATACTTTTCAGCTTGCTGTATATAGGGTAGTGCAAGTAACGGCAATGTCTTTACTTCTATATGTTTTGCATATATGAGATTATCTTGTTCCTTAATCGCATCTGGTATTACTGGCTCATCCAAAATCCGTTTAGCTGTGGAAGGATGCTTATCAGTTGTTATTTCAAACGCAGGGTTTGTAGCTGTACATTTCTGTAAAATCCATTCAACATAAAGTTTGACTTCTTCAAGAGTAAGTTCTTTATCAACATAGACTTGTGGGCACATGAGTTCAAGCTTTGCTCCGTCATAATTGTACCTAAATATGACAACCCTTCTTGTTTCTGGATGAATAATGTTAATACAGCTACGAAACTTTAGTGGATATTTAGTTGCTATATAGCTCAACAAAGCAATAAAGGCTTCAGATGGAGTAGAACCTATAAAAACTTCACCTGAATAATAAATGCTGAATGTTGATGTGGAAGTATCAAGCTTTTTTATCTGACGCAACTTATTGTTCAGTTCTGAGGATATTTTAAACCTGGTTTGAATATTATATAAACTATGTCTATTCATAAATGTCCACAGATTTATTTTTCTTAAATCATCTATTGTTGTAATACCACTTTGTACAAGGGTTTCGCGCAGCAAACTATATTGCTCATCATCGAATAATGAGCTAAACGTAAGTTCTTCATTTTTTACTAAGGGTATCATTTCAGAAGTTCTAGCCTCGATCGATTTAATTGCCTTATCAGCCGAATCAATAAGTAATTTTTCTTTTTCATTCAGCTCTAGGAGTTCTTCGGTCTCTTCTACCAATTTACCTTCATTATTCTGATCGCCAACGGTGATATTGGAAAACTCCTTGTCAATAGTATCTATTGCAGTTTGGTCTTCTTGCTCTTTCAAGAAAATATACAGCAGTTTGGTAGCTCTTTGTAATGCTTCCATTGAGAAAGAAGCCTTGTAACGATATATTCTGTTTCTACGCAAACTTGCAAGTAACCAAATTGCTTTTTTTTGATTCAATTCAAATATAGATTTAGTGCTTATTTTATTAGAAAGCAGAAAATCATCCGCTTCACAAAGCGCCATATAGACATCATTCGCGATATTCGGGTTTAGCTTTTCGGTTAACCATACCATAAACGCATCATTTATAGCAAAGTGTTTGTTATCCGTAGTTGACACACTAACTTCACTTCCTAGTAGTTATTTATAAGCGTCATGACAGCAAAAGATGATATTATAATACGGCTTAACATAGTGGCAAACTATTCTATAACTTTTTATCCTATGGATTATCATAGTGAAAAATTCATGAAATTGTCAAAAATAATTATCTATTGCTTATATTATAATTTCAATTTTATATTAGATCAAGTTAAAATTGTTGCTGAATCTAAACCGTAAACCTTAGGTAACACTGAACTCGTTTTGTTTAGTAAACTTGTCCGATTACATGTTTCTCATTTACAGTTCTGTCCGTCAGACCGGAACTTTGTCTTCAGCTTCCGCCAGATACCACCTCACTATGGATACCCTTGCTTTCAGTTAACGATTGGTGCTATCAGCTCCCCATAGCGCACTTTCAACGTCAAGGTCACGCGCATGCCTCGCGCAAAAAAAGCCGGCGTCATTTTACTGTACGCCAGCCTTTTTCAATAGGGGCTGTATAAGATTGTCTTCCAGGATTCATTCAGCAAATTACTTTATTGCCTCTTCTATCAGTTCATACCATTTCTGTATGTCTTCCTGGGCTCCGATGAGATCGTCCGAGCCTTCGTTGACCAGTTCGTCGTCCATGTCCCTGAAGCCGTCGATCATTTTTTCATAACCGCTTATGAGCTTGTCATACGTTGAAACCAGGTAAGAGTTGATCTCCTTCACGTCTTCATCGGTTATCTCGAGCTGCGCAACTTTGTCCCTGGTTTCCTGCATGCCTTCAAGCACAGGATCGACTTTCCGCTCGACTTCTTCCCAGTCTACTTCCTCTCCGTTTTCCAGCTTCTCAGCACACTCGCCCAGGATCTCCTCCAGCATCGTGCCTGCTTCTTCCATGTTCTTCTCAACGCCTATGTCTGCGATGTCCTCGTTCATGTACTTCTCGATCGGCGTACTGCCGACGCAGGCCGCAAGCAGGAGAGAACCGGCAACTGCCAGTGCCGCAAGCACATACCTCAGTCTCATAAAATCCTCCGGATGTCAGCTGAATTAACATGAATATTATACTTATTTCAGCTCCTTTACGGTATATGTTTTTTCACCAAATTAAAAAATTATTACAACAGAAAAATATAACAAATGCCAAAACGGGCATCCGTTGTATTACTGCGCCGCGACCAATGACATGATCAGCGCATTCAGGACAGAGTCCACATCGGACTTGGTCACGGTGTCCTTCGGGTTGAAGCTGCCGTTTTCGTCCAGTCCCATGATGCCCAGGCCGACGAGCGCTTCCACGCTTTCCCTTGCCCACGGGCTGATGCTGTCA
>ENA-OWOZ01001684-OWOZ01001684.1-bioreactor-metagenome-genome-assembly--contig:-NODE-1684-length-19217-cov-3.398224_pt1 | contig 19217 bp, 16 predicted proteins | sample MGYA00238140_ERZ651804 | MGnify/ENA primary metagenome ERZ651804 (study PRJEB26910, sample SAMN07631232) | bioreactor metagenome | isolation source: Switchgrass digestor | place: USA: Dartmouth... | reverse complement strand
GCGGTATAGCTGCCGTCTGCATCATCCTTCGGTCCTGAAACATCCCTTACGTCATCGGATCCCGGCTGCTGATCAGACATGCCGGTTCCGTCAGCCTGCGCTGCTCCTCCGCCTTCCGGTGATATTGGCCCGGCTCCCGATGACTGTCCGTCACCAGGCTGTGATCCGACCTCATCCAGGGTTGTATCAGACGAGCCTCCATTGGCGTAAGGAACACCGGTCCCGGCTGCGGGATCTGCAGTTTCCTGTCCGACCGTCTGGCTATTATCCAATGTCAGGTCATTGTACTCTTCAGCCTCTGTCCCTTCAGAAGCACCCTTCTGCCCGCCGGCCGTTACAAATTCATCTACGTCGACACTTGCCACAATAATTTCCCCGTCGGACACAACATCGATATACATCAGGTCTGAGTATGACTGAAAACTCATAATTGATAAATCTCTTAACAGGAAGTTGTCCAACAGGTAGTTTTCATACCCGTCCATGAATTCACCGGAAAAAAAACCCGAAAAGCTTAAAGCCGGTTTCCTGCTCAGATACCTGTTTTCAAAAGGCGAGAAACCGTCTGCGTCTGTAAACAGCGAACAGAAGCAAAGGACCGCCATTGTCACAATAAATGAAGCTATTACGCTTATCTGGGTCTTTTTCATTCATTTCACCTTTTGCTCAAAATCTGAAATATATAAACGGGTTATAGCTGTTGCTTACTATACTTGCCGCCGACAATATGAACACAGCCATCAGGCAGGCAGCTACAGCTGCAGCCCTTACGGCTTCAGGCATTTTAATCATTTTTATTTTGTCAGGTATGATATTCTTTACCGGTACCGAGCAAACAACGCATACAGCAATAAACGGCAGATAGCTGACTGCCAGCAATAGAGTGTCTCTCAGCGAGCATGCCGTTCCGGCCAGTCCGAACATCACCCTCAGCGCATCAATATTTCTGCCCGCATCTTCAAAGTAGAAGAAATTAAACCCGAAAAGAACCAGTAAAAACGAGTAGGCGATCCTGATCACTTTGGGTAGCTTTTCAAGTGTCTTGAGCAGAAATGTCTTTTCGATAACCAAAATAAGCGCAAAATACAATCCCCATATGACAAAATTCCAGCTGGCTCCATGCCACAGGCCTGTCAGCATCCATACTATCAGTATGTTACGGTATTGCAGCCTGCGGTTGCCCCCGAGAGGTATGTAAACATAATCTCTGAAAAATGAACCGAGTGTCATATGCCAGCGGCGCCAGAATTCTGTTATGCTTTTTGACACATATGGATGGTTGAAGTTTTCCGGGAAAGAGAATCCAAAAATCTTCCCAAGACCTATGGCCATATCCGAATAGCCGGAGAAATCAAAATATATCTGGAAAGTATAGCACAGCAGGCCGAACCATACTTCCGGCGCTGTCATGTTCAGCAGGTCACCGTCAAGATATTTGACCACAAGGGATCCTGCGTAGTTTGCAATCAGCGTTTTTTTGGCAAGACCCGTCACGAACCTGACAATACCTTCGTAAACCCCCTGAAGTGTCGTCCTTCTCTCCTCCAGCTGCCCCTCGATATCCGTGTACCTTACTATAGGGCCTGCCACCAGCTGCGGGAACATAGACACAAAAAGCAAAAAGCTGAGAAATGACTTCTGTACCTTGGCATTACCTCTGTAGACATCTATCGTATATGATATGGTCTGCATCGTGTAAAATGAAATGCCTACCGGCAGCGAGATTCCCGGGTGCGGTATTTGCAGCCCGAAAACCGCATTCAGATTGTCGACAAGGAATCCTGCATATTTGAAAAAGCCCAGAAGTCCAAGATTCAGAACCAGCGAAATAATTACAAACAGCTTGCCTTTGCCTGTACTGCGGTATTTCCCTGCAAGTCCTCCGCAGATATAGTCTATTACGGAGCTGATAATCAGCAGTATCACCCATACCGGCTCTCCCCAGGCATAAAAAATCAGCGATGCTGCAACCAGTACGATATTCTTTGCTTTGATTCCGGGCGCAATAAAATAGAACAGCAGAGTCAAAGGCAAAAACCTGAGCAAAAACACAAGACTAGAGAATACCATGCGTCCTCCATAAAAATATATGCTGTTGCATGATTATGAAAGATACTTTTGATCAGCCAGCTATGAAAAATAATACCACCAAAACCGCGAATATACAATAATTAAATTTAGCTGTCGCATTAATATGACGAATCCTGCGGAATAATCTGTCGTCACATATCATACCCACAGGCACGGATGATTGCGGTGCCGGCGGCGTGGGTATTGCTGAACGGATGACTCTAAAAAAGAAGGGTTAATCCCGGTATTTTAAAAACGGGCTGCCCCGTTTTGCGGGACAACCCGTTGTGATATTATCTCCGGTCGAAAGCAATCATGTCATCTCTGGTCGGAAATTGATGCATTATCATTATCAACAGATAACTGTGCCAGATCATCATACGGCGCACCAGTCGTAGTTCCGGCCAAAAGAACGATATCGAATTCATTGGGCGGCGTGCCCCATGAGTTGCCCATAAATGTCGTAAATGCACGGTCCACCAGGAATCCGCCTTTTGTATTGTAAACCACATTGTTGTTTATGGCGCCGGTCGTATTAGGATTGATATACATTCCGGTCCTCAGGAAGTAGAACGTATTTCCCTCCAGGAGAACATTGCTGATGCCCACCTGTGATACTACAGCACGGTTCACGACCCAGGTATCCATCGGCGGTGGCTGGTCGGGTCCATATATGGTGTTTCCGATAAGTTTTACATTAGCCGCTCCTATCTGAATGAATTCTTTCGGGTAGGGAATATCACTGGTAATGGTCAGTCCCTGCACAGTTGCACCGTTTCCGGTAATCAGCATCGCAATAATATCAGCCTTCAGGATAATCTCGGCACCAGGTTCACCGAGCAGGGTCATTCCGGCTTTGTTAACATTTATCTGTGTTGTAATTTCATAAGTGCCTGCTGCGACATGGACTGTACCTCCGGGAACTACTGCGTTGATACCTTCTGTAATGGTTCCGAATGGATGCGCGACGCTTCCGTCCCCTCCGACACTTCCGGCCTTTACGCGGATATTTTCAGTGTCCACCACTTCATTGATCGCCTGGTCCAGTGTTTCCTGCAGGAATGTCACTGTGGGATACCCCAGATCAGGCCTGTTCGTCAGCAGGGACTGCAGAACTGTATCCTGGGCTGCCGTGCTCAGGGAATCAAATCCGTCAAGATTCAGTCCGAGATCAGGATCGGTAATGGCTGTACGCATCTCTGTTATATCCTGAGCGTTATTCACAGCATCCAGCTGCGGGTCATTGGTCACTGCCGCACCGACTTTCAGGATCATAATGGATGCACTTACTCCTGTCTGCGTTCCTCCGGCTGAATTATCAAGAGTCACCGTGCCGGTGCTGGTGTGGTTCCTCAGGGTCAGCTGATCGCCAGCAGCAGCATTTATGATAACCATACCGGTATACCCGTTATTGGCAGTGCTTGTTCCATAAGTGCTTCCAGGTACGGGGCTTTCATTCTTGTACAGCGTAAATTGATTAGCCTCTGCCCCGGTAACAGTATACCAGACAGCGTAGATACCGGCAGAATCGATGGTAATCGAGGCTGTGTCTATATCATGGCTGATGCCGAGCAAAGCTCCGTTTTTGCTGAAGGGAACAGAGCCTTCTGCAGGGATTGACTGATTTCCGGTGTTGTAGATATACGCATAAGGATTATCTGTAGGAGGGGTCGGAGTATCCGAATAAGTGATAACAAGCTTCGGGAAATATGGCTCGTATACAATATTGTTCGTACCAAATTGCACCAGGGTCACACCGTCATTATTCGTCAACGCAATTCCGTAATTGGGGTAGATCCCGCTAAGCCACTGGTTTACCAGCTCAGTAATGTCGATATTTATGATCGAATACAGATCTGATGTGCTGACATCGACTTGCGCAGTTGTGGCTGTAAATGACGGCAGAGTATCATAAGTAACAGTGGAAGCATCAAACATGCTGATTACCCTGTTTACAACGACAGGGCTGGGTTCCGTACCGGTTTTTACAATAACCGACAGCTGCAGCACTGCACTGTCGACATTTGTCACAGGTACAGATGATAAATCAATTTCCATCAGTCCTATACAGTTCAGGAAGGCTGACGGATCATTTCCCACATACATAAGCGGGTAAAAAGAAAAACTTTGTGCCGGCTGAGCAGAAGACACAAATGTAGTATCGGGAATTCCCACCGATACTGTCGGCATAAATAGTCACATCCTTTCTTTCCGCCGAAGTGAATATTACATTTATATTCACGGACTGGCAGGATGTTGCATGTCTTGCCGTTATTCAACAGATTCAGGTCATGTGACAATTCCACCGGATCATACCACGTCACCATTTCACAAATCTATATTTTCACATTACGCAGAGTCATGACATTTCACCGTTCACATCACATATGTTTGGCCCTCACCACAGATTCCGCAAATGTAACATTACATAATCAGTTTGCATATTATTGTACCAAGAGCCTTTACGCAATCTCCGGCACACGGATTTTCAGTAAAGCATTCTTAAGACCAAAACCAGCGAAATGTAAGATTCATTTAACCATAGGAGGGTATGCAAATGAACAAAGCGTTGATTACAGGGATCACCGGGCAGGATGGTTCATATCTGGCGGAGTTTTTGCTTGAAAAAGGATATGAAGTCCATGGCCTTGTCAGAAGAAGCAGTACGGATAATACAGAAAGAATCAGCCATCTGCTCGACGGACCAAAAAAGGTTGTTTTGCATTATGGTGATCTGACCGATTCGTTCAGTCTGAGCAGGCTGCTGTACAGGATAGAACCCACTGAAGTATATAATCTGGCAGCCCAAAGCCATGTTAAGGTTTCCTTTGATGTGCCGGAATTTTCGGCGGATGTGAACGCCGTCGGTACGGTCAGGATGCTGGAAAGCATCAGGGAAGTAAATCCCCGGATAAAATTTTATCAGGCCTCCTCCAGCGAACTGTTTGGAAAAGTAAGAGAAACCCCGCAGAATGAAAACACTCCGTTTTATCCCAGAAGTCCCTATGCTGTAAGCAAGCTGTATGCTTACTGGATAACGGTGAATTACAGAGAGGCCTATGGTCTGTTTGCCTGCAACGGAATACTTTTCAACCACGAATCCCCCAGAAGAGGCAAGAACTTCGTAACCCGCAAAATCACGACCGGAATAGCAGATATCCTGAGCGGCAGGAAGGAATATATCTGCCTCGGCAACCTGGATGCAAAAAGAGACTGGGGATACGCGGGAGATTATGTTGAAGCCATGTGGCTGATCCTTCAGCAGGATGAACCTGACGATTATGTCGTTGCGACAGGAGAAACCCATACGGTAAGGGAATTTTGCGAACTGGCCTTCCGAAATATCGGAATCAGCCTCACCTGGGAAGGTGAAGGCATAAATGAAAAAGGCATCGATAAGGACACCGGCAGGGAGCTGGTAAAGGTCAGCAGTGAATTTTTCAGGCCGGCGGAAGTCGACCTGCTGCTGGGTGATCCGACGAAGGCCAAAAGCAAACTGGGATGGAAGCCCAGAGTATCCTTTGAAGAACTGGTAGCCATGATGGTAAAAAGCGATATTCAGGCCGCAGGAATAGAATTGGGTTAAGGAGGGCAAGCATATGGACAAAAACAGCAGGATATATGTAGCGGGACATACTGGAATGGTTGGTTCGGCCATTGTCAGATGCCTCCAGCGAAACGGATATGAGAATATAATCAAAAGAACGCATCAGGAACTGGATTTAACAAATCAGGCACAGACCGAAAAGTTTTTTGAAGAGGAAAAACCGGAGTATGTCTTCCTGGCAGCCGCAAAAGTCGGGGGTATCCATGCAAATGATACGTACCCCGCAGATTTTATCATGGAGAATATGCTTATCGAATGCAATGTGATCCGCAGCGCTTTTAAGAATAAAGTGAAAAAACTGATGTTTCTGGGCAGCTCCTGCATATATCCGAAATTGTGTCCCCAGCCGATCAAAGAGGAATACCTGCTGACAGGTCCGCTGGAACCCACAAATGAGGCCTATGCCCTGGCCAAAATATCCGGGATCAAAATGTGTCAGTCCTATAACAGGCAATACGGCACCTGCTATATTTCAGTTATGCCTGCCAATCTATACGGGATCAATGACAGGTTTGACGCTTACAACTCCCACGTGATCCCTGCCATGATCATAAAATTCCATAAAGCCAAAACCGAAAAACTGCCGTTTGTCGAATTGTGGGGCACCGGCAAGCCTCTGCGGGAATTTCTCTATGCGGATGACATGGCCGAGGCATGCCTGTACCTGATGCAGAATTATGAGAGCAGCGAACTGGTGAATATAGGTTCCGGAAAGGAAATCAGCATAAGGGAACTGGCCGAGATCATCCGGGATGTCACAGGTTATCAGGGAGAGATAGTATTCAACACCGAAAAACCGGACGGAACTCCCAGGAGAGTTCTGGATAACTCCAGGATCTCTGCAACCGGCTGGAAGCCGAAAATGGATATACGTGAAGGGATTCGAAGAGAATATGAATATTATGTCAACATGCTGAAACACAATGATCAAGAAAAATTACAGGATCAGCAGTGAAACATTTCAGGTATAACCAGACAAAGAGTGCTTCTTAACAAAGCCAAGACAGGAGGATACCAAACCATCCCCCTGCCTTTTGGGGAGGCGCTCATTTTATTCGTCAAACAGCTGCTTAATAATGTCCATCTGTGCCTGCAGCAGTGCTTCCGATTTTGTTTTGAAAGTATATAATTCATTTTTTAGCTGCTCATGTTTTGCCTGTATCTTTCGTGCTTCATCGTAAGCTTCATTTATGATTTTCTGTGCTTTTACCTCCGCATCATCCACAATGGTTTTTGCTTTGTCGCATGCATTTGTCTTGACCTGCTCTGCTGTATGCTGAGCAACCAGGATAGAGTGCTGCAGGGATTCCTCGAGTACCTTGTAATGCTGTACTGTTTCATTCAGGCTTGATATCTGGCACTTCAGCTCATGTATGCTGTTGCTCATCTCCGTATAGTCTTCAATGATTTTGGCTATCAGGCTGTCAACCTGCTTTTTGCTGTATCCTTCAAAAATGCTTCTTTTGATTGCGAGGTGGCTCAAATCAGCAGCAGAATAATTCACACGACCATCTCCTACATTATTTCCTGATACAATATTCTATTCAGCGTCCCGCTTGGACGATTCATTTTTTTGACAACTTTGCTCCAACGGCCGGAGACAGTGTCCCTACGGGAGAAATGTCCCTGTCCTTTGCCTGGATCTGAAAACGCGAAAAATCCCTTGTCGTGATCATGTCACAAACATCCCTGTACCACATAAAGCTGTTGATGTAAGCATAGAATCTGGCTCTTTCAAGGAACACAGGAGTCATCGGATAGTACTTCTGCACCCGCCAGATGAAGCTCTCACCAAGATGATCCATAAGCATCCCTATGTCAAAGGCCGGATCACCGATGCCTGCATTGCTGAACCCGATAATGCCTGTGATTTTTCGGGATGTTTTGTCAAACAGGATATGGTATGGCGCTAATTCTCCGTGTATAACCGTGGGTCTGAATTCGAAAAAGTCTTCATTGTCAATGGCCGGCTGTATTATCTGCCGCAGATACTCTTTTACGTAATTTGTGCAATAGGGCGATATCTTTCTCTGCATCGTCTCCAGTTCGGACAGCCATTCTTCCCGTGTCCGGTTTACCTGAGAACTCCCTATATTCGCATATTCCGCTTTTGCTGCCGGGATGGCGTGCAATTGCTTCAGAAATGCCGCGATTTGCATGGCAACGGCATCCTGCGAGTATTGGTTCATTTTCAGCAGAACATTCCTGTATAACGGTGAACCCTTAATATAATTGCGCCTGGTAATGTCCGGAGCTATCATTTCCACATCCGGCAGCGGCGTGGTAACAAAACTCCGGATGAAGCGGAGCACATCCGCTTCGTTTCTCAGATAGACGGCGCTCCAGTCATATCTTGCGAACTTAAAAAGCGCCTCATTGTTTACAACAGCAATATCGCTGTAAGTCCCGTCGGTTTTATTGAATTCTATCTTTGACAGATCCATCTGGGGATATCTGCTCTTTATCAGCTCCATATATTTTAATTCATTGTGACTCAAGGTCATTCCCCCCTTTCCATTTGAAACACAGGTCAGTACAGCAGCCTGATATTGGTTTCAGGCCAATCCTTAAGCCGCATCACCGTATTGGACAGGCTTGAGTAGCCGTTGCCGATGAAAAAGTCACATTGCGCTGCCAGGTATGTGTCCTTAATTATTTCAATGGTATCCTTGATCAATTCCACGCCTTTATGCCTTTTGTTCGGAAAATCCTGCATATAAGTAGGTATCCGCTGCTTAAGAGGCCGTTTCTTGCTGTCGGTATATAATAGCATACCGTTCATGCCATACATCTTTTTATATTCCCTGAGTATTTTTCTGGAGTCTGTTATCAGGAAAACATGTCTTATGTTATATTGTGAAATAAAATGCCAGATATGGGGCTTGTATAATTCGTTCAGATCATATATCTGCGCCACTTCATGCACAATTGCATTCGATTTGCAGTGTATGCCGAGTATCGGCTTTTCATCCCTGAAGTCGGGGTTGGTGTTGATATATTTCTGGATCTCGCGCTTCACCTCAGGCTTCAGCTTAAGGTATTTGTCAAAAAGGCACCGGTAAACCTGGCAGGGAGTTTTCCCGTAAGACCAGTGATCCCTGTTCGCCCATAACAATATGGAGCTCAGCGGATAATAGATGTCACTGACAACAATATTTGCATCACTTTTCATCAGGCCTTTCAAATCCCGGTTTTCCATTCTGTACCTGTCGCTGTCTTCCGCGAGTATGTTTCCTGAATTCCATACAGGCGGATAAAAAGAATATCCCTCACGGACTATTTCATGGACTGTAACATCGGATACCGGTTCAAAAAAAATCTCAAAAGCATTTGTGGCGATGGACTCGGAGTACAGGCTTTCCATACCCCAGTACACCACAGGTATCCGGTTTGTCAGCTCTGCGGCAAGAAGCTGGCACATAACATGATCAACGTCGGCCCAAATGCTTTTACCCAATGATTTTATTAATAAATATCGATTCGTCTGCATACGTATTCACACCTCCGTACAATTCAGGATATTCTGCTTTATGGTGGACCTTCTCATACTTTCTTCTCCTCCAGTCGGCTTTGACACGTTTCTTAGCCAGCTTCATTTCATGCTTCAGATCCCTGTAGAAAAGGACCATATTGCTGTCCGGCCAGTCTCTCAGCCGTTTTACGGTGTATGATACATTGGAATAACCGTTGCCTATGAAAAAATCACATTTGGCAGCCAGGTAAGTGTCCTTGATTATCTCTATGCCTTTGCGCCTTCTTTCAGAATAGCCGGTAAGGTGGGGAGCATTTTCCGTATCATTGATTTGCCCCCTTTTACAGTCGGTATAGACAACCATCTTCCCGTACCGCTTCTTAAAATCATCCAGGATTTCCTGGCAGTCCGTAAGAAGCAGTATCTTTTTGATTCCATACCGGCTGACAAAAGTCTGAATCGTTTGATGATATTTCTTGTTCAAATGGGACAGGTTTTCTACTTCCTTAACTTTGTCGCCGCCCCTGATATGAACTCCAAGCAGAGGCCTCGAATCCTTCATGTTTTCGTTATAAAACTGCTCTATTTCCTCCTGTATATCCGGCTTGAGTCTGATATACTTGTCAAACAGGCACCGGTATATCTGGTGTGCAGTCATTCCATATGCCCAATGGGTTTTGGGAATGAACTGTATTATGGGGCGTATAAAATAGTGAGTATCACTGACAACCACATTAGCGTCGCTGAGCATCATATCGCCAATGTTGCGGTATGCCCAGGCCACTTTGTCCAGATCCTCCACCGTAAGATTTTTGTTGTTCCATATGGGAGGGTAGTAGGTATAATCGGGTCTGATCAAGTCTTCCACGGTATAGGCGGATACGGGCTCAAAATATAATTCAAATGCGTTTCCTTTAAAGGATTCCGAGTATAAGCTGTTTGATCCCCAATAGACGACAGGTATCCGGTTGGTCACCTCAGCTGCCAGCAGCTGGCCCATCACATGGTCCACATCAGACCAGAAGCCGCAGCCCCAGCTTTTAATCAGCAGAAACCGGTTATTCGTCAAATCCACCACCCCCACCATATAACTTTTCCTTGATTTTGCGATAAAGCTTTCCTGCAAACTCTTTGACTGAACGCCATATTTTATTTTCCTTGGCTGTGATAAGTTTTGCATTAATTGGGTATCTGCGCTTTCTCCTCTGTCGGAAAAGGAGTTTGATATTTCCATCAGGCCAGTCCTTTAATCTCGATATCGCCCGGGACAGGCTCGAAAAATCGTTTCCGATAAAGAAGTCACATTCAGCTGCAAGGCAGGCATCCTTGATCGTTTCTACCCCGCGTCTTCTTTTTATCATGGGATTTTCCATTTTATATGACGGTTCATCATTGGTCAGACGCTTACAGTCTGTATAGACTAACCTGTCGCCGTATACCCTCCGGTATTCCTCAAGCACTTCCTCACTGTCAGTGAGAAGGAATATTTTCCGGACCGCATATTTGTTCATGATCTTTCGGATCTCACCGTGATATTGCGTATTAGCTTTTAAAATCCTTCCCTGCCTTAAAAACCGATATCTGATTTTTTTGTTCTTAGTCGTTTTTTCCCCATACTTTCTGCTGTTCCTGTACCAAAAGTGCTCCTCTGCGATATCCTTTCTCTCGTCGATGATCATGCCATCTTCCTCTCTGCGGACATGGACAGCCAGCAGCGGGTGTCCGTCCCTGAGCCAGGACTGGTAGAATCCCTGCACTTCCGTAAGGATGTCTCTTTTGATTTTTATATATTTTTTATAGAGATAGCGGTAAATCTCTTCGATTGTCATGCCGTATGCCGAATTGTCTTTTTTGATGAAAGGGATTATTTCCGAAACTGAAAAATATACATCCCCTACAACGACATTGGCATCACTGCTTATAAGGTCACCGATACTCCGGTACATCCAGGTATCTTTGACGGCATCCTCCTCCAGCAGATTGTCCGCTTCCCAAATCGGCGGGTAGAAGGTGTATCCTGGTTTTGCCAGGTCAAAAATGGTATAGTCCGATACAGGTTCAAAATACAGCTCAAACCCGTTTGTATGAATAAATCCGTTATGCAGGCAATGGGTAGGCCAATAGATGACAGGGACGCGCTCTGTTATTTCAGCTATCAGAAGCTGCCCGAGCACATGCTCCAGATCAGGCCACAGCCTGTTGCTCCAGGTTTTTATCAAGAGGAATCTGTCACCCGACATATTAGGTTCACCTCGCAATTTGTCCATTTAATACATCCCTTCAAGTTAATGTTATGTAGACTTTTCGCTATTTGTGCAAGGTTGAGGAAAGTATTTGTTAGATGCTAAACAGGTGACGGTATTCAGGGCGCTGGGACCCTAAATACCTGTTGATTCGATTTCTGCTCTGTTCCACTCAATGGTGCGGGCCAGCCCTTCCCTGAAAGGCTTGAAAGGCGGAAGAGGAAATTCGGTGCATACTTTTGTGATATCAAGCTTTACCAGCTTCGGTGATACCTTTATGTCCTTCATTGCCTCATTGCATGCGATCTTTTCTGATAACTCGCTTCCTGTCAGCAAACATATTTCTTCCGCAAGGGTACGGATGCTGATGCTGTCCTTCCCTCCCACGTTATAGACAAAGCCTTTTCCATAGAGCATTATATAGAGCAGCATCAGTACGCAGTCGGCGATATAGCAGAATGTCCTTATCTTGCTTCCGTCATCCTGCATCACGATTTTTTTGTCAAAAAGGGCCTGCCGCAGGAAATGAGCAAGAACCCTTTCGTCCTTCAGGCCTATTCCCGGCCCGTAGGTCATGGAAATCCGGGCTATTTTTGCATCTACCCCTTCAAAGTTTCTGTAGGCAAAGCACAGTGTTTCACCCATACGCTTCGATTCAGAATAGATTGCCCTTATATCCACAGGAGAGCATAAGCCCGGGAAATCCTCTCCGGTGGGAACATGCCCTTCATCGGGTTCACCATATACTTCCGATGAGCTTAAAAACAAAAGGGCTGCGCCATCACTTCTGGCTTTATTCAGCAGTCTTTCCGTAACTGTCGTGTTCAGATGTATGGTCTCCATGTAATTGCGGATAAACTTTTTCGGCTGGGCATAGGTTGCTCCATGGATAATATAATCAGCCTTTACGTCAAAGCAATTGCCTTCAGGCCTGTTCAGATCCACCGGATAAAATGCATACCGATTGCTGAAGATATCCTGAAGGTGGCTGCCGGGTGGGCTTTTGCTGACGGCAGCAATGTTTATCCCGGCATTTTTGACAACATTGGCAAGGTGAAGCATATAGATCACATATGTGCCAATGAGTCCGTTAGCCCCTGTTATAAAAACTGTTTTATCCTTCAGTGGCGTCAGATCAATTTTTTCAATATATTCAAGACAATCCTGCTCGATAATCCTGTCCATAGCCATTCTCTCATCATCCTTTTACCAAATCTTCCGCTTCGGCGATAATGTCCTCTGCGGTGGGATAATACGCCTTTTCCAATACGTCACTGGTGGGTGTGGGCGTATCAGGACAGCACACCCTCCTGACCGGCTTCTTTAAATAATGGAATGCTTTTTCAGCCGCAATTGCAGCTATCTCCGAAGCAACACCGCCGGTTTTGCATCCGGTGTCGGTAATAAGGAGCCTGCCGGTTTTTGCGACGGACTCCAGCAGAATGCTTTCATCGATGGGTTTTAAGGTCCTGAGGTCCACGACTTCGGCGGATATTCCTGAATTCTGGAGCTTCTCGGCCGCCTTCAGCGCCTCGACGAGCATATAGGAAACAGCCACGATGGTGATGTCATTTCCCTTCCTGCGGATAACACCCTTGCCAAAAGGAATGGAATAGAGCTCTTTGGGAACGTGTCCCGTGGTCTTGTGCAGCCAGCGGTGTTCCACAAACAGCACAGGACTGTTATCAATAATTGCCGACACCATCAGTCCTTTGGCATCATATGGAGTGGCAGGGGCTGCTATTTTCAGGCCGGGAACATTCATAAGCATTCCCTGGATACACTGCGAATGCTGTGCTCCGGATCCCCATCCCCTGGCGCTGATAGTTCTTACAACCATAGGAACGGTTACCTTTCCGCCAAACATATAACACCATTTGGATGCGTGGTTCACCAGCTGGTCCAGTGACAGCAGAAGAAAATCCATCCGCGCATGGATCAATACGGGTCTCAGTCCCGCCATGGCAGCTCCGGCTGCAATCCCTGTCAGCGAGTTTTCAGCTATCGGTGTATCAAAGACCCTGTTCTCGCCATATTTTTCCTTCAGTCCCCTGGTTGTTCCAAAGACACCTGCAACATCATCCACGCCTTCTCCCATGATAAACACCCTCGGGTCTCTTTCCAGCGACTGATCGAAGGCCTCATGCAGCGCGTCTTTGTAAGAAATCACACGGTCGCCCGCAGAGTCACCCATTATTAAAAAGTTGTCAAGTTTTTCAACCTGAACTGTCGTCCACGGCATTATAACATCCTCCTTTCGGTTCAGACATGGGGACGGTTCTCCTGCCCGCTCATATGTGGGACGGTCTCCTGTCCGTTCAGACGCGGGTACAGTTTTCCTGTCGGCTCAGATGTGGGGATGGTTCTTCCGTCCGTAAAGATCGAATACTAAATCGTGCGTATCTTTATTGCAATTTAAATGGCATTGTTTCAACAGCCTCGGCAGCTGCCTCATCCAGACAAAGGAACCGCCTTGTCTGTCGAGTCTCCGTGTCTGTCGCAAACAGAAGAACCTTCCCCCACGTCAGCGTGTCTGCCCGTTTTCCAGTCCCATGTCTAGTCTGCATATACGAAATCCAGCAGTTCGTCAGGCGAGGGTTTCGGAGAGCTCTGTGCAAACTGGAATGCCTCCTCTATCAGGTCCTTTATTTCATGATCGATGCTTTGGGCCAGTTCGTCTGTTAAAGCCCCCTCTTTCCTCAGAAATTCCGAGAACCGCTTAATCGGACATTTCGAGATCCAATGATCATATTCTTCTTTCGGTCTGTAGCCTTCTCCGACGTCATCAACCGTTCCTATGTGTCCCTTCCACCTGTAAGTCAGACACTCTATCAGAGTGGGGCCTTCACCGTTCCGGCACCGGGCGATAGCTTTTTCAGCATACTCTGAAACTTCCATTACATCATTTCCGTCGATTTGATATGACGGCATCCCGTAGCCCTGTGCCCATTCATAAATGCAGCCGGCCTGTCGTGCCGACTGGCGTGAGTTGATGGCGTATAAATTGTTTTCACACACATATACAACGGGCAGCTTTTTGAGTGAAGCAAAGTTTAGGCTTTCATGGAATGTACCTTCGTCAGCGGCACCATCACCAAAAAACACCGCTGTCACCCTGTCGTTCCCAAGAAGCTTTGATGCCAGAGCGGTGCCTGTTCCCAGCGGGATACTGCCTCCGACAATGGCTGACGAGCCGAGTATTCCCACCTCCGGGTCCACAAGGTGCATAGACCCGCCTCTGCCATTAGCACATCCGGTTTTCCTCAGATACAGCTCGGCAATCATCTTTTTTATGTCTCCGCCTTTTGCAATATATTGTGCATGGCTGCGATGGGTACCGAAAACGTAATCATCCTTCCTGAGGTTTATACAAACACCGGCTGCCACTGCTTCCTGCCCAATGGACAGATGGATGGGAGTTTTGATCTCGTCATATTTGTACTCATCGTTGATACTTTGCTCGATCAGCCGGATAAGCTGCATAGTTCTATATACTTCGATCCATTTGCTTTTTTCCATATTCCATCGCCTCTTTCCGTTAATACAGAAGTTTGATCCTGTCATTTTTCCAGTCCTTCAGTTCATAGACAGCCGCTGATACGTTGGAGTAGCCGTTGCCAATGAAGAAATCACACCTTGCAGCCAGCCACGTATCCCGGATTATTTCCAGCCCCTTCAGCTTATTGTCCGGATAGTCCATATAGTGGACGCCCGGTCCGTCCCTGTGGGCCCTTTTACAGTCGGTATGGACAATAAGGCCGCCATATCTCTTTTTGAGCTCTTCCAGGATTTCAATGCCGTCGGTCATTAAAAATATCCGAAAGTCCGGATTCTCCTGCAGAACCTTTTCTATTTCCGGAACATAACGACTGTTCAGCTCATCCAGGTGCTTTACTTCCACGATTTTATCGCTGCTTCGGATATGGACCGCCAAAAAAGCGGAACCCTTCATATTCTCCTCATAGAAAGCATCGATGAACTCCCGGGTCTCATCCCGGAGACGTATATATTTGAGGATCAGCTGATAAAACAGCTCCCTTCGGCTTAACCCATGGAACGGGTGTCCCGCCGGAATCAGCGGAATGATGTTTTCGATGTCAATATAGGTATCCCTTACACATACATCCGCTTCACAATTCAAAGGTTCATACGCTTCCTGTCCGCCATTTTCCGTGATCTGAGGACTGTTCAGAAGGATACTGGCACTGTTCCACCGTTCCGGATAAAAAGAAAATCCATCCTTTGCAAGATCGTGTACATTCCAGTCCGATACCGGCAAAAAATATTGTCCGAATGCATCAGATCCATCCGATGCTGCATAGAGACTGCCTTTACCCCAGTAAACGACCGGTATCCTCTGCATTAATTCGGCAGCGAGCAGCTGGGTCAGAACATGATGCATTTCGTTCCACAGTCCCATTCCTATTTCTCTTATCAGCAAGAACCTGGCCGCTTTCATCCTGCCCCCCTTATGGCCCGTTCAAAGAAGATCCTCATGGCCTTCCTGCTTTATTTTTTCAACAAGAATTTTTACCTTTTGGGATTTGTTCCTGGGGCAAACCAGCACTTCGTCTTTCGTACCAACCACGATCATATTGTCGACGTCTATCGTACAGATGGCAGTATCCTTGCCGTAGATAACAGAATTTGTCGTATTGATGCCGATATGCCGCCCCTTTACCCTATTACCCTCAGAGTCAGGTTCCAGGGTTTCAGCCAGGGCATCAATGCTGCCGATATCATCCCAGTCAAAGGTTGCCCTTACGGCATACAGCGAAGAGGCACATTTTTCGAGCACTCCGTTATCGAAGGAAATACTCTGGAGTTCCTGATATGCTTTCCCAACGTCGTCCGAAGCATTGTCTCCCCCTTTTTGCAATGCCTCCGAAAGCTTCCGGTAATGTTCGGGAAGATATTCTTCTATTTTTTGTATTATGGAATCCGTTTTTCCGGCTACGATCCCGCAGTTCCACAGATAGTCCTCTGATTTTATAAGTTCCTGAGCCAGCTCCGGATCCGGTTTCTCAATAAAATCCAAAACAGGCGATACCTTTTCATCTTCACCTGCCGCCGGTGCAACATGGATATAGCCATATCCGGTCGCAGGATAGGAAGGTTTGACCCCGATGATGACAAGCCCGCTGATTTTTTCAGCAGTATCGAAGGCCAGCTGCAGAGCCTCTGCATAGCTTTCGGTATCTCTTACATATCCGTCTGCCGGTACAAAGCAAAGAACCCCTTCCCTAAACCTCTTCTGCAGCAAGAGTGCTGCATAAGCAATACATGCGGCTGTGTTTTTTCTTTCAGGTTCCGGTATAATGTTCTCACAGGGAATGTATTCCCCGGCTGTTTTTTCTGTAATATCAGATAAAAGCCGGGTTGTTGCAATAAAACATTGCTCTGGCTGAACTACTTTACATAACCGCTTTATGGTCTGAACCAGCATGGAACTATCATCATTTACGGTGATGAACTGTTTCGGGCTGGTTTCCTTTGAAATAGGCCAAAGCCTTGTTCCTGAACCACCTGCCATGAGTACGGCGTATCTCTGCATAAACTTGCACTCCTTAATCACACATTCTTCGGTCACTGAGTTCGTCATTGGCATATGTTCGATCTGTGGCTTTACCATCAGTACCCGTTCGGCTGTTTGATTCGTTGGCAATCGTAGAGTCCCCGGTTTATAGTTGATTTCGATCGTTTGTTTTACCGGTGATCGTTCAAACGCCAGTTTTAGACCGATCGCTCGTTTCTCGTTGGTAATCGTCACAGAACCGTGCACCTGATGAGGCACAGACTATAATGTATATTATGTAAATTGATTTTATATGGTTCCTTAAAAACATCCCTTGTCAATAAAGTAACGAGGATGGAAACATAAAGCCTAAATGAAATGTGAGGCTGGGTGATAATGTAATGAAACTGTAAGTCGCTGCAGAATTGATACACTATGCGGAGTGCCCTCGGGAAATGCCTGTATTGTGTATTCCTTGCTGTCCATGTTGTTACAGTACCAAAAAGCAACAGAAGTGTCGTCACGAAAGTGATGAGGGAATAGCAGAATCGATACCGTTATTTCCGTCATCATTCACTGAAGGCTTATGCTCTGCCGGCTGAAAAATCCCGGCATTATGGGTTATGTGAACTTGACCCGGAGGAATGGCGGCTATTTTGAGCTGCAGCTGTCCTGCTTTCTTTTCTTTTTTTATTTGCGTATGAACTGTCTTTCTTTATTGACATAAAAACAAAGTAGCCATCGGCTTCCCAGACCTTCACTCCGCCGAAAATAGCCGTGAGCTTGTTTTTATACCATTCCTTCCTTTTTGTGACCATATACATTTTTCCGCCGATGCAGAGTCTGTTGAAGCCTTTTTCAATGAACTCCTTTGCAACCGAGAAGTCTGTATGATAAGGCGGATTGGATAGTATCAGGGTAAAATTCTTGTCGTCCAGATTTCTGAAGCCGTCACTTTGAATAATCTTAATACCTTCAACGTTGTTCAGGACGGCATTCATCCGGGATAACTCCACCGCAGCGCTGTCTTTATCTGTCATGACAACATTCTCTGCTCCTATGATTTTTGCTGCCAGTATCCCGACAACTCCATATCCGCAGCCCAGGTCCAGCACTTTGTCTGTCTGCTGGAAATCAACAGCTGACAGCATAGCCAAAGTGCCTTTATCAACGCTTTTGGGAGAAAAAACTTCATTTGAGGTTCTGAACTTCAGATCAATATCTTTAATCCTTGTTTCAAACGTATAATACTCTGCCATGTATATCCTCCAATCCAGCACAATCATACCATTCACACAAAATCAATACAAGGCCTGATATCTGCTTATCCTGCAACTGCGTGATCCAAACTGAAGGACTCTTAGCTGTGGGTTTCAAAGAATATTCTCTGAAAAAATCGATGACATTTATAAGTCTGATCCGTACCAGATTTAATCCACAGGACTTCGCATTCCTGCAACAAAAAACTCCGCTTTCTGCGGAGACAGGACAGAAGAAATAATATTCAAGTTTCGGGCAATGAACAGACACTAAGCCCGGGATCATTCGCGATGGCTTAATGCTTCCGCAGCATCCTTTATCGCAACAATAATAGACAGCACAACATGCAAAACATTGCTGCCAAGTGAAGCAAGTAAGCCTGCGAGTATATACTGTATCAATGCACCTTCGTTCACATAAGGCACATCTATCCCGATCTGAGCAAGAATACACAGAACAGGCCCCAGGATGATTGACATAATGATTTTCTCAGCCTTGCTGCATTCCTCATATTGTACTTTGGAAATCTTGTTTTTGATCTGGAGGTACAAAGGCTTAACTACTTCTATCAACCTCTCCAGTCCAACCGCCACTGCAAGCAGTATAGCCGATACCGCCGCAAAGTCCATAAAATCACCATACCCTTTCCTTGCTCTCGCGAGTTTTTGTGTCAATGTATCAATATGTTACGATTACTGCTTTTGGTTACTTCCTGCATAAATTTTATGTAAATTCCACATAATATCTTTACTACCGTCAGAGATGGAAAGTCAGACATCCGTTTGCAGCAAAAAAAGTCGGGGCAGTCACACACGTTAAGGCTGCTGTAATAAATTACACCGTGCCAAAAACAGGCATAGAAAGCTAAACTGTTTGTTTGATAAGAAATATGAACACGTACAGTGAAAAAAGAGAATTTTGCGACATAAAGAACACAAGCATGAAAAAAGGGTTTCAGGAATGCCTGAAACCCTGGAGCTGGTGGACGGAATCGAACCCCCGACCTGCTGATTACAAGTCAGCTGCTCTACCTGCTGAGCTACACCAGCA
>ENA-OWOZ01001682-OWOZ01001682.1-bioreactor-metagenome-genome-assembly--contig:-NODE-1682-length-19236-cov-3.808132_pt1 | contig 19236 bp, 15 predicted proteins | sample MGYA00238140_ERZ651804 | MGnify/ENA primary metagenome ERZ651804 (study PRJEB26910, sample SAMN07631232) | bioreactor metagenome | isolation source: Switchgrass digestor | place: USA: Dartmouth... | reverse complement strand
TAGGCTACAAACTATGGAGGGGCAACCCAATTCGATGACGGGATATATAGGTTTCAATTCCTCATAGGTAGGCTACAAACTAACAGCCACGAAAGAAAGGAGAATTTCAAAATGGCGTTTCAATTCCTCATAGGTAGGCTACAAACGAGAATGCATTTATGACGATATGTACGATTATGCCTGGTTTCAATTCCTCATAGGTAGGCTACAAACGTGTTCACCCGTCCCCGCCATGTTATTCGATACAATTTGTTTCAATTCCTCATAGGTAGGCTACAAACCCTATCACGGTACCTGCGCCAGTATTTGCACCAATTGTTTCAATTCCTCATAGGTAGGCTACAAACCCCTTTTCGACTACCTTTTTTGCAGGGACGAGAACTTGTTTCAATTCCTCATAGGTAGGCTACAAACTAATCCTCTTGGGCATCAGCCCAAATTTTATCTCTGTCGTTTCAATTCCTCATAGGTAGGCTACAAACTACATATGAGAGCCTGTCCATTTTTATTGTACCATTTTAGTTTCAATTCCTCATAGGTAGGCTACAAACTATCCTGCCAGAAGGATATTCTTTCAGATTCTACCGTGGTTTCAATTCCTCATAGGTAGGCTACAAACACCCTTTTCGGTGGGCACGAGCCAGTACCCCAGCTCGGTTTCAATTCCTCATAGGTAGGCTACAAACGATATACAATAGAAGAAAAAGAAGAAAACGAAAAAAGTTTCAATTCCTCATAGGTAGGCTACAAACTTATCAGACGACAAAGGCAAATTCGATAGTGATACCTGTTTCAATTCCTCATAGGTAGGCTACAAACCCGTGGGTTTTTGATTTAGAGAAAGCAACAAGGCCGAGTTTCAATTCCTCATAGGTAGGCTACAAACGTGAGAATGGAAAGCGGGGTGAAACGGGATGCGGCGTTTCAATTCCTCATAGGTAGGCTACAAACCTTGCTTTATTCCTGAGTATTGCTTCTATCCTGCATTAGTTTCAATTCCTCATAGGTAGGCTACAAACTTTAGATCACATAATCGTAGGTGACTATTGTATGAGTTGTTTCAATTCCTCATAGGTAGGCTACAAACCAGTAAGTGTTCACCCGTCCCTGCCTTGTTATTCCGATTTGGTTTCAATTCCTCATAGGTAGGCTACAAACTCTTCATAGAGTTCTTTGGCCGCCTGTGACTTCGAGTTTCAATTCCTCATAGGTAGGCTACAAACAAGGAACAGGAAGAATCTATAAATAATTTTGCAGGAAAGTTTCAATTCCTCATAGGTAGGCTACAAACTGAGGCATAAGCCTCTTTTTTTTATGTTTTTATACTTGTTTCAATTCCTCATAGGTAGGCTACAAACCCGGTCCCTCATTGTTCATGATTTCCTGCAGCTCCAGTTTCAATTCCTCATAGGTAGGCTACAAACCAGAAACACTTGCAGCACTTCTCAAAAAAGAGGCAGTTTCAATTCCTCATAGGTAGGCTACAAACTTTGTCCCTTGCCTTCCTCTGGTTCAAAGTAACCTTGTTTCAATTCCTCATAGGTAGGCTACAAACCAACTAGGATTTTTGATTTTTTCTATTCTCATATTGTTTCAATTCCTCATAGGTAGGCTACAAACATGTGAAGACCAATCATATGCTTCTAATGGTACTATGAGTTTCAATTCCTCATAGGTAGGCTACAAACTCAGGCATTGCAGATACAATAAAAGGCTTCTTTGGTAGTTTCAATTCCTCATAGGTAGGCTACAAACCAGTAACCTAAGTCCCGGAATACAAAAGGCTATTGTTGGTTTCAATTCCTCATAGGTAGGCTACAAACAATGCATGGAGGAGGGCTGGAAAAACAGCGACCTCCAGTTTCAATTCCTCATAGGTAGGCTACAAACTCAATTCCGTTCCATGCCCCTGTACTTCCAAACTGTTGTTTCAATTCCTCATAGGTAGGCTACAAACCGGATTGGACGTTGACATCAATGAGGAGATTGAAGAAGGTTTCAATTCCTCATAGGTAGGCTACAAACGTGCGGTTTATCGCTAGTAATGGCATTGGTGACGACAGTTTCAATTCCTCATAGGTAGGCTACAAACCTGTCCGCAATGTATTCCTGTTCTACGACTATCCGTCGTTTCAATTCCTCATAGGTAGGCTACAAACGAAACAAATTTATCGGAGTGTCTGCTACAACAGAAAAGGTTTCAATTCCTCATAGGTAGGCTACAAACACGTTTATACAACACCGTCAAAGGCACACTTAAACCTGTTTCAATTCCTCATAGGTAGGCTACAAACGATTTAACCTCTTCTTCTCGTTGCTTCTTGAGTTCTTGTTTCAATTCCTCATAGGTAGGCTACAAACACAAATAAGTATTGACTTTATTATGTTTAGCCCAAGCTGGTTTCAATTCCTCATAGGTAGGCTACAAACATTTGTTGCGGCTTTAGAATGGTTTTCCCCTCTTAAAGTTTCAATTCCTCATAGGTAGGCTACAAACGGTTGGCAGATACTCTGCTTGCCTGTGTGCAACCTGCCAGTTTCAATTCCTCATAGGTAGGCTACAAACTTAGAACCTTTTTGTGTTTGCTGCGGGTCAACAAAAACGTTTCAATTCCTCATAGGTAGGCTACAAACCCGTTAAAGCCTTAAAAAATAAGGCTTTTTTAATATCATCTATTGTTAAAATAAATAATGAAAAATATTATACAATCCTTCAATTTCTTTGACTTACCTGGGTTTTCAGGATTTTGCCTTTGTCGTCGATCTCCCGGGTTTTTTACGCTACCGGTGATCGACGACAAGTTATTAGATATTTTTCATCAAAGATAAGAAAAATCCTTCACTAAACTTAAAACCTTGACATTAGTTCTTCAAGAGTATAAACAATCCAAAAATTACATAGCCACTACTTTCTTTAGAGTCTTAACTACCGACTCTTCTTCAAAGGGTTTAATAATAAATTCCTTGGCCCCGTTGGAAATAGCCTCCATAATAAAAGATTCCTGTCCGATGGCCGAAACCATTACCACTTTGGCTTGTGGGTCATATTCCCTAATCTCTTTTAAAGCTGCTATTCCGTCCATTACAGGCATAGTAATATCCATAGTAACTAAACCAGGATGAAGTTCTTTGTACCTAGCCACCCCTTCGGCTCCGTCAGCCGCCTCACCTAAAATCTCAAACCCATGCATTTCTAAGATTGCTTTTAAAGTCCTGCGCATAAAAGCCGCATCATCTACAATCAGTACTCTTTTGTTTGTTATTACCTCCATTTTTATTCACCCCGTCTAATCCGTTTATTACTACGATTTTTCCTAGAAAAATAATATAACCTTACCCTGAACATAATGAGTTAAGCATTGGTAAATGTTCGTTTTTAGACAGACACAAAAAATTTTAGCACAGTTTTTTAGTTTTTTCGACAACATTTGCTATAATTTTTTTGACAATTCCCTTTAATGGAAGCGCTTTATAAATAACCTGAAAACAAAAGGTGATAGTCCTTGACAAACTACCACCTGAAGCTTTTGTATATAACCTATCTCAGCATACTCTTAAAGCTACCCTTCATAGTCGCTGTTTAAATCGAGAGGAAGCTCTTTCCCTCTTTGTTTAAAACGCTCAATAATTTCCTCTTTCCGTTTTTTCACATCTGTGGAGTTGATTGTAGCAATTACTCCTTCTACTGTATGCTGCAGGTGTTCGTAAGGCAGCCCTACTACCATTTCCTCATCTCCCCACTTGGCTAACAGGCGGGTGCTGGGGCATAAACAACTAATGTTGAGCTCACCGGTTACATAAGGTACAACGGTAGCTTCAGAGCAGATGGCCTGCATCGCGCCGTAATTTAACTCAGGCTTCTTCCCGTATTGATATACATATCCTTGCACAATCCGCATTGTTTGATAAGGATTAACAGCTAAAATAATTACATCAGGAGTAACATCCATTTCGGCCAAAGGAGCAACCAATACCCCATAGGTTTTTACTCCTGTCCGGTGAAGGCTTACGATTTGTTCCCGCATCCTGCGCGCCGTGGCAGGAGTAGAATATAAATTATAGGAGAAATATTCCATGCCGGATTCAATCCGTTCCGTGCTGTCCTCTAAAGCCAAAGCCGTAGTTGCCCCGTCACAGTTGTGATGTTCTAACTTAGACTTGATGTGCCTGCCTTTAGTTGCCCTTTCCACCATACAACAATAAGGTATCTTTCCTCTTACTTCCGGTGCCTTGCAGGCGTTATAATCCTCTTCGGTAAAGAATAATTTTACTCCTACCGGCTGCCTGGTCAAGCCTAAAGCCATAGTCAAATCTTCCACATATTCCTTAACCAATTCTTTTGGAAAGGGATCTGTCGGTAAACCGTAAGAAATCTTGGGATGTTTATAAGGCATTGCCAAATCCTCCTCTTAATTTAAATTCAAACCTAAGCTTAGATTTAAAATTCCTAAAGCCTTTAAGCTCAAAATCAAAACCGTACAATAAGCTAACACCGCAAACAAAGCAATAAAATCCAATTTTTGAATTTTGATTTCCTTATAGTAGCTCCGTTTGGGGAAAGCTCCAAAAGCCCGTCCGTCCATGGCCAAAGCCGCTCTTTCCCCTCGTCTGACTGCAGTGGCTAAAATAGGTAGCAAATATCTCGGTATGGCTTTAATCCCGGCAATAATACCTTTTTCCTGTTCGATCCCACGAACTTGCTGGGCAAGTCGGATTTTCTCTAACTCGTCATTAAAGGTGGGCAGAAAGCGGTAAGCTGCTAAGGTAGCATAACCAACTGCATAGGGAACTTTTAGGTTTTGGATCAGGCTTAAAATAAATTCTACCGGCTGAGTAGTCAATATAAAAGCCATGGAAAGCAGAATAATGACCAGAATTCTTAAGCCTAAAGTCAAGCTGATAATGAGATCTTCTCCGTCCCATTTTAAAAACCAAAGTTGATAAGTGCCGGAACTATCCAAGCCCCGGGCTAACAGCATAAAGAAGACAAAGCCTAAAGCCAGGGTAATAAATGGCGCTAAAACCTTCAGAAAAGCAGCCGGGGAGATCCTCCCAAAGTAACAAACGGCTGCAAACAGGGAGATTAAAAGCACCAAAGGAAGAATAGGCTCATAGGCCAGGGAGATTATAACTGTTAAAATGATAATTAACAGAACCTTCATAGATGGATTTATCCGATACAGTGGGGGATTACTCGGATTTTCTTTATAGTACATCACTTACCCACCCCCTGTACGCTCTCTTAAATTCCGCTTCACTTGTGCAAATTGGAAAATGATTAACTGTTTTCTGTAGTTTCTCTGATAATTCTCTGATCATCGGTTTAAATAAGTTAGCCCTGGCAAGTAAACTCTCGTTGCCAAACAGTTCTTTCGGTACCCCATCAAAAAGGATTTGCCCATCCTTTAAAACTACTACCCGGTTGCAATAATTAGCGATTAAATCTACATCATGGGTCACGACTACAATGGTGACCCCCTGGGCGTTTAGTCGGGCCATCATCTCCAAAAGCTTAACATTATGCTCATGGTCCTGTCCGTAAGTAGGCTCATCTAAGAGCAAAATTTCCTGTCCTGCAATCAGCATGGAAGCCACGCTAAGCCTTCGTTTCTGTCCCTGACTTAAAAGGAAAGGACTGTTCTCCGCATACTTTTCCAAACCAAATAAAGTTAGATACTTCTTTATCAGCGCTTCTTTTTCGGTAATCTCTTTATCCTTCAAGCTAAAAGCTAATTCGTCATAGACTTTGTTGCTGATATACTGTAGCTCGGGATTTTGAAAAACTAGCCCCATCTTCTGAAAAATCTGCCTTGCTTTAAGCTTCTTCACATCCCTGCCCTCCAGCAAGACTTGCCCCTGGTGGGCAGGAAATAAATTCATCATGATATTTAAAAGCGTAGATTTCCCGGCTCCGTTTGGACCGGCAATAGCTAAAAAATCCCCACGGTTTACAGACAGACTTAAAGGCTTAATAATCTCTTTGTCCTCAACTTGATAAGCAACGTCAACTATTTCAATTAGCTTTGTTTGGGTTAAATCCTCCTGCTTTTCCTCTCGCTTGCTTACCTCAGACCCCACGCTTGCTTTCAACTTTTGCTCTAAAAGAGCTACCCCTTCTTCCAGTGTTATAGGTACCTCTTCCGCTCTGCTTATCGGCAGTCCTAATTCCCAGACTAAGCTTGAAATGAGAGGAAGAAATACAGAAGTCTCCCTGGTATCTTTCAAAAGTTGATAAAAAACCTGCCTGGGCAAACCACTTAAAAGCGCCGAACCTTCTTTATTTAAAACGGCCACATAATCGATCACGTCAATTAAATAGTCGAGCTTATGTTCGACGATAATAACGGTTTTCCCGTATTTCGCTTTTATCCTCCGGACTAAGTCAAATATTTCTGCTGAGCTTCGAGGATCTAAGTTGGCTGTAGGCTCATCTAAAATAATAACCTGGGGATCCAAAGCTAAAACAGAAGCTATGGCAACCTTTTGTTTTTGCCCTCCGGAAAGATTACTTAGCTTAGCAGAACGCAAGTCTTCTATACCTACCAACTTTAAAACATAATTTAGGCGTTCTTCCATAGTTGCCATATCAAGGTTTAAATTTTCTAAGCCGAAAACTATCTCATCTTCTACGGTAAAGGTACAAAACTGGCTTTCCGGGTCTTGATAGACGACTCCTAGTTTTTGACACAGAACTTTAGGAGGCCGGCCTAAAATGTTTTCCCCATCATACCAGATTTCACCTGAAATTTGACCTTCAACCGAGTTAGGGATTAAACCGTTTAAGCACCAGAGTAAAGTGCTTTTCCCGCTCCCGCTAGGGCCTAAAAGCAGTGTTATTTTATTGGCCGGAAAAGTTAAATTTAAATGCGATAAAGCCGGTGAGGGTTCACCGGCATATGTAAAGCTTAAGTCTTTAATTACAATACTGTCAGTCATTTACATCAACCTTTTTATGCACCTAAGTTTTTGTTGCCAATGGCAAAGTTGCGTAAAACTCCTGTTTTAGCCAGAGCATCTGCTACAATTTTAGATACTCCGCCGCCTAAGACAGCTCCGCTGATCATGCGGACGATAAGCATCGCTAACAAAACTCCGGGAGCCATGGCTGCGTAGCCGAAGACGAAATAGTCTCTAACATAGATAGCAGCGGCTGCCAGCACTCCCGACAAGGCCACAGTCAGCCAGTCGTATTTTTCATACTTCTTTAAAGCAAAAACAACTTCCGAAGCAGCCCCTTGCACAATACCGGCAACAAAGATGTTCATGCCAAATGGACTTCCTGCCAGGATCTCAATAATAGCGGCGATAACTCCCCCAAGCACAGCAAAGCCAGGTTTCCTAACGATATACATACAAATAATTCCAGGCACAAAATACATTCCATACAAAATTTCAATGCCGACAGGACCGAGAATCGGTTGTAGTGGCATGTAAATATTACTCCAGACCATCAAGAAGAGTCCTACAACTGCGCTAATCATAGCTGTAACCATGATGTCTCTAGTCTTCCATCCTTTATTCATAAGCAACCTCCTTACACCTATATATTCACTATATAATCATTCAGATTCTAGCATAAGGAAGTGATATAGTACCAATTAAAAATTTTTATACTGAAAGCTAACATTATAAATAAATTTTTATGGGTAAGTTTGTTCATTTAACTTTGTTCAATCATAAAAAAAAGGAGGGCTTACCCCTCCCGTTAATTTAAACATTACAATTTAAAATGTACTTCTTCCATTTGCTTGACAAATTCCTTGGCACATAAACTACACTATTGATTTGTTTAGCAATTCCTCACCATTTTAGCCTAAACTTATCAACACACGATAATTGTCCGGGGACAAGGAAGCTTCAAAGGCAGACTGAGCTTCGTCGATGGAAAACTCTTTAGAGATGAAGCTCTTTACGTCTACTAGTCCCTTAGACAATAATCTTGTAGCTTGGAAAAAGTCCTCTGTTGCAGGACTGTAAGAACCGGTCAATACCAATTCTGAATAATGGACTTTGTTGGCATCAACCGGAATTGCCTTATTGGGATGGAATGAGCCGTAGAAGATTACCTGGCCCATTTTTCCGATATTGCTTAAGTAACCTTCGGCAATATCCGGGTTAGGTGTTGTAATAAACACAACTTCAGGGCCTAAACCTTGGGTAAGGTCTTTAATGATTGCATGGGCGTCTTCATTAATAGGATCAATAGCTACATGAGCGCCTAGTTTTAAGGCCAGCTCTCTCCTGTCTTCCCGTGGTTCGACTATAATCACCCGGGCACCTTTCAATTTGGCTAAGAGAGCATGTAATTGACCCATTATGCCTGCACCGACTATAACTACGTCGCTGCCGTATTTGATTTGAGCTCTGTTTACGCTGTGAATGCAGCAAGCCAGTGGCTCAGCAAAAGCAGCTTCTTTCAAGGAAAGGTCCTGGCTTACCGGAAATACCCTGCTTACATCTAAGGTAATATATTGGGCTAAGCCGCCACTGCTGGGAATACCGTCGTAAACTCTCTTTCTGGCTGTGCCAATACACTGGTTATCATAGCCCTGATAGCAGTAATAGCAGTGTCCGCAATGGTCCAGAGTTTTAAAGGCAACCTTATCACCTACTTTGAAAGATGTAGGTGTATCAGGATTAATCGCCACAATGGTACCGGCTGCTTCGTGACCTGGTATGAAAGGAAGCGCCATACTGGATTTCCCGCTGAACATCCTTTGTTCCCAAGTGCACAAGAGGCAGCATTCTATTTTAATCAAAACTTGCCCTTCAGCAGGCTGGGGAGTTGATACCAACTTCACTGCAGCCTTCTGGGGTCCTTCAATAGCAACTACTTTCATCTTTTCCGGTATACTGTATGTCATGATTATCTACCTCTCGAAAAATTTTTTAGCCAAGCAGTGCCAAACATTCTTCGGCAGTTTTACCATGGTGAACAAGTTGAACTAAGGCATTTGTTACCTTATCGGGGTTGCTGTGTTTCCAAACGTTTCTGCCGATAGCAACACCTGCTGCTCCTGCTTTCATAGCATCCTCAATTAAGCTAAAGAGGCTTCCAATGTTCTTAGCTTTATCTCCACCTAGAACAACTACCGGGCAAAAAGAGCCGTCTGTCACGGTCTTGAATTCTTCTACTTCACCGGCATAAGTTGTTTTGATAATATCAGCTCCCAGTTCGCAGCCAATTCTGGTAGCAAGTCTTACGTTTTCAACCGTGTTAGGCACGTCATTACCAAATCCGCCGGGCAACATTTCTGCTACTAAAGGAATTTGATGGCGTTGGCAATCAGCTGCGATGCGGGCCAGGATTGTTAAGTTTTCGGCTTCATTCTCAATGCCGGGGAAGCCCATGCAAGCTACACCAGCCGCACCAAGTTCTAAGGCATCTTCTACTGTAAACATCAGTCTAGGATAGGTACTTGTCCGACCTAATTGAGTAGTACCGCCGTCAAGTCTTAAAATTACTTTTGTTCCTGCCAGAATATCTTTATATTTTCTTGCTATGCCGAAGGTTGTAAGAATTGCATCTGCTCCACCTTCAACAATCTTTTCCAAAACTTTACCGGTATCGTTCAGTTCGGGCAGCACATTAAGACCAGTACCATGATCCATAGCTACAATCACTATTTTCCCATCACTCTTAAAAAGCTTTTGTAATCTTTCCATTCTAATTACCGCCTTTCAAAATTTTGTTTTCCCAATTTAGTGCTGATTTTTATGCATATTTATCAGGCGCTAAGAGCTTTTAGCGCAAGTTATTGGCTATTATACTTTAAAATTTTTTACTTCTTAACAACACTTGCTAAAAACTCCCTGACTGCTGCCGCTGAAGGCAAGCTTAAAGCTTGAGCGGCAATTTCTTTAGCTTCAGCTAAGTTAGTGGCGCGTATGATGCTTTTAACCTGATTAAGGCTGGCCGGATTTACCGACAATTCATTAAAGCCAAAACCTATCAACAGCTTTACGGCCAGCGGGTCACTGGCCATCTCCCCGCAGATACCAACCAGCTTATTGGCCTTAGATCCGGCTTGCCCGATCATCTGCAGTTGGCGTAAGACAGCCGGGTGGAAATAATCATAAAGATGGGCAATACCCGCATTCATACGGTCTACAGCCAAGGTATACTGGACCAGGTCATTGGTTCCTACGCTTACAAAATCAACTACCTTAAACAAGTCTTCGATGAGTAAACTTGCCGCAGGGGTTTCAACCATCACCCCAACCGGGATGTCCTTAGCAAAGGGAATGTTTTCTTGCTCAAGTTCTGCTTTAACTTCTGCCAAAATCTTATTGGCTTCTAAAACTTCTTCTACAGAAATTACGAACGGATACATTATGCTTAACCGGCCATAAGCACTGGCTTTAAGAATTGCCCGTAGCTGGTTTTTAAATAGTTCCTGTTCGTTTAAGCATAAGCGGATTGCTCTATAACCTAAAAACGGGTTACTCTCAGCAGGAATATTTATATAGTCCGGCTTTTTATCGCCGCCAATATCTAGCGTACGAATTATTATTTCCCTTTGTCCCATGAGTTGGGCAACCTGCTTATAAATTCCAAACTGTTTGTCCTCTGACGGCAATTCTTTGGAATCCAAGAATATAAATTCAGTGCGGAACAAGCCAATGCCTTCCGCTCCGTTAGCGTCAGCAGCACGGGCTTCCAGCAGGGAACCAATGTTAGCATATAGCGCAATTTTCTGCCCATCCGAGGTTATGGAGGGGAGAGTGACAAATTTCTCCAACTGGAGCTTTTGTTCATATTCTTCGGCCATTTGAGCCTGGTAAATCTCTTGGGTCTCCGCTGATGGATTAAGAATAACAAGACCGGTTTTACCATTCATGGCTATTTCAGTGCCGTTTTTTACTTGGTGATAGAGATCAGAAATACCAAAAACAGCAGGAATACCTAAGGATCGTAGAAGTATGGCTGCATGGGAAGTAGAACCACCCTTTTCTGCAACTACACCTACTACCTTGGTCTTATCAATATTTCCAACATCTGTAGGAGTAAGCTCTGAACATACTATGATACTGCCGGGAGGAACATCCGCGGGCTTATCTTCTATCCCTAATAAATGAATTAACAAACGCTTGCGCAGGTTTTCCAAATCAATGGCACGAGCGCGCATATAATCGTCATCTATACTCTCAAACATCTGTACCTGACTTAATAAAATGTCATTTACGGCAGCTTCTGCACTTTTTAATTCTTCTTTTATGCTGGTTAAAACTGCGTCATAAATCTCCGGGTCTTCCAGGAGCATGAGCTGCACAGTCCAAACTTCAGCTTCCTCCGGGCCTAGCTCTTCATGCACTTTAGCCCTCTCTTTTTTAAGCTCTTCAGTAACCTGCTCAACAGTTTGCTGAAACCGCTGAGTCTCCCGATCAACTTCTGCAAAGCTGATCGTTAGTTTTTTAACAGTTAAGTCTATTTCTTCCCTAACATATATCCTTCCCAACGTAGTACCCAAGGAAATGGGAATTCCTTGGTAAATTTTCTCCCCATCCATCTTCTTTCACCTACTTATACTTCGCCAAATTTATTTTTGACTAGCTGCTCAATATAAGCCATAGCTTCCTCTTCGTCGCTGCCTTCTATTATTACCTCTACTTCCTCCCCACATTTAACTGCAAGTTGCATAATGGAGGTTATACTTTTTGCGTTAGCTTTTCTGTCACCTTTTCTTAGTTCAATGGTTGAATTAAATTTTTTAGCTGCCTGGGTCATAAGGGCAGCAGGACGAGCATGTAAACCTACAGAGTTCTCAACCAGCAATATCTTTTGTTGCATAATGTCACTCCTTATGTCTAGTAAAACTATGGTTTTACAACTACCCGAAAAGTGTGTGGATCGGCTGTTGTCACAAGTGTCTAAAATTCTTCAGTTCTACTTCCGTATAAGTAACTGTCTGGTACCAATTATTTCCAACCTCATAACTCCTACTTTATTTAACCTTCACAACGACTTAGAGGTATTGCCCCTCTATTCTTTTGGTGAAAGGAAAGGGAGTATAAACTCCCTTTCCTAAAAGATTCCTAGAAGACTTCCTACAATACCTACCACGGCTATACCAACCATGATAGCAGTTGGGTTTTTGTCCTTCTTGAGGAGTTTTAAGACTATAAATACTAATGTTAAAGGTAATAATTTCGGTACTAATTTGTCTAATAATCCTTCTTGAAGACTTACCACAGTATCGCCAATTGTAACCTGAAGCTTAGTGGAAAGGCTGACATACTGACCGGTTAAAGCTCCGATAACAACGCAACCTAGTACTCCTGCCGCAGAGATAACATCGTTGACAATACCGCCGGAAAGAATCGATGTAACTGCATTTTTACCCAATTTATAACCGTTCATCCAGCAGACATAGGTAATACCCATTAAACAAACCAGTACAGATAACAGGAAGAAAATAGGTCCAAAAACGTTACCTTGAGATCCAAAACTAATTCCAATGGAAAGTAAAATTGGGATAATAGCTCCTTGGGTAATAGTATCACCAATACCGGCCAAAGGACCCATTAAACCGGTCTTAACAGAGTTAATAGCGTCATCGTCAATAGGAGCACCATTGGCCTTTTCTTCTTCCATAGCAATGGTAATACCGTGAATAACTGCCCCAAAGTTTGGTTCTGTGTTGAAGAAGTTTAAGTGTCTTTTTAAAGCGGCACTGATGTCTTCTTTAGTTGTATAAAGCTTTTTAATAATAGGACCCATTGCTTGAGCAAAAGCAGTGGCCTGTAAACGTTCGTAGTTATAGTTAGCATGGGAGAAAAATTGCCAAATCAGGAAAGATTTAACTAGATCTTTCTTTTCTAATTTTTTAGGCTGAGATGCCATGTTTTTCCTCTCCTTTCCTGGTAAAGGTCATATGGAGATAAGCAGCGATGGCGCCAAAAATACTGATGGCCACAATATCAAGATTGAGGTATACAGATAAGGCAAAACCTAAAATGAAATATGGGATAGTAGAACCTTTTAAAATTCCTCTTAAATTCATCGCAATACCTAAAGCAGGAAGCATACCACCTACAACGGATAAAGCGTTAAGAATATCTGAACCCAGGAAGTCAATAACAGCTTTAACTAAGTTTGGACCATAATATGCAGCAAGTGTGACAACAGGAAGTTTGAAAGCAAATAGCATAAGTTGGGCCGGAACAAAGTTCATTAATTCAACGCCGCGAATATTTCCTTCTTCAGCAAATTTATCTGCCCAGTGAGCAAAAATGGAGCTGATGCTCATTCTGAAAACCCATACTACTGTACCGAGTAATCCTAGAGGAACAGCCAGTGCTAAAGCTGCTTGAGCATCTAAACCAGCAGTTAATGCTAATGCAGTTCCTAAATAACCAGCTAAGGCCATATCGCCAGGCATAGTTCCACCGGCGGTAATATGTCCTAGGTAAATAAGGTTGATAGTAGCACCAATAATTGTACCGGTTACAGGATCACCTAAAATTAAGCCCGTAATAAAGCCACCTACTAGAGGTCTTTGCCAAGCATAGTAACCTTGTCCGAAAGGCCAGGGACTATCTGACCAATAGTACGCAAAAGCAATAGCTATCGCTTGCCATAATTGCATTTACTTTGCCTCCTTTTTAAATCAACTGATCAATTTGACTCTTCTTACCTTAAAACTTACTACTATACTGCTTATTTCCATCTGTCCATGGTCTCTTTCACCATGCTACTGACTTCTTGCACGATCACCTCCCAGAGCTTTTCCCCTTTGGTACGTGAAGCTAGGCCGGCGTTTCCCCAGATACCCATTGGACTTAGGTTTTTCATTCGAAAAGACTCTAAGTAATCAAAGGGTACAGTGGGAACATAGTTTTGTGTTTGGTCTTTTCGTACCAAATCGGAAGCAAGTACTTCTAATAATGAAGTTTCCAGCTCGCCGGCATGCACCTCTTCGCTTTTCAGAGAAGATAAAATTTCCTGCACTGCCTGTGTGATCGGTGTTGCCTTGTGAGCTGAAAGCCTTAATTCAGGATATTGTTTGTTTAGCTCCAACACGACAGGTTTGATAATGTGATTACCACCATGCTGATTGATAATGGCAATTTGCCGAATCTCGTGTTCATAAAGAGACTCAACAATATCTCTAAGAACTGCTGCCAATGTGGCAGGTCTTAACCAAACCGTACCGGGAAAATCGCTGTGTTCCTGGGAACAGGAAAAGGGCAAACAAGGTAAAACAAAAGCATTTAAAATTTCCCCAACTTTTCTGGCTATAGCATCTGCAATGATAAAGTCTGTAGCGAGGGGTAGATGTGGACCATGCTGTTCCATAGAACCAACAGGAATAATGGCTAAATCAAAATTCCCCCGGGCCAAATCTTCCCAGGTATTTGTCCAATTAAGCATCCTTTTACCTCTCTCAGATGTTTGCCATAAAAATCCTATTTTACTTTGTTTAACGGAGTTGGCTTATCATCAGGAACAATCCGCAGCTGAACAGGTACTCCTAACTCCTCAATCTTTTTCAGCTGTTCAACTTCTTGAGGTGAAGCTGAAATGTTTCTAAATAGTGGCTTTCTGCCTGCACCAGCACCCATACCTCCCACATTCAGGTAGGGCATCTTAATACCTGCTTCTACCAGTTTTAAAGCAACTTCAGGTATTTTCATTAAGACAATTGTTTTTTTGTTGGAGTCTTCAAGATTTTTCAGGCGTTTAATACCGTCTTCTACAGATAGAATTTCTACCGACATATCCCTAGGTGCAGCCATGGTTAAAATCTTGCACATAAATGTGTCTTTAACAACTTTATCATCAATGATGATTACGTGATTTGCACTCGTCACTTTCGACCAAGCAGTCATGACTTGCCCGTGAATAAGCCGATCATCAATACGATAGAGTACTACCTCTTCCATACTGAACCTCCTTAATGAAAAACTTATACCGGCATATCTAATTCCAGAAATGTTCGTAAGTCCCTAACCCCTTCAGAACCAACTTCCAGACACTTCATACTTAACTCGTTTAAGGGGCCTTCGTCTCTGCTAAGTAGCGCGTCTATCATCATGGGTAGGTTGACTCCGGTAACACACTGATAATTTTTATCCCTCAAAGCAATTGCAACTGAGTTACTTGGACTACCGCCAAAGATATCAGTAAGAACAAGTACGCCGTCGCCTTGGTCCAAAGCTTCATATTTTTCCCTGATTTTTTGCTGTAGATCGATCACCGAATCGTTTAAGCAAAATCCCAATGTTTCTACTTGTTCCTGTTTACCAACAATCAATTCTGCCGTGTTAATTAGTTCCTTAGCCAGATTACCGTGAGTCACAACCAAAATGCCGATCACATCTCCACCTCCTTTTACCCATAATTGCCGGCTACTTAAAAATATTGCAAATTCCATGCCAAGCAATGAGTATCAAAATGTGTATTAAAAAAAGGCAAAAAAAATCAACCCAACTTAATTAAAAGCGGTTGATTTTAAATATGGTTTAAAATAAGTAAATTTTTTCGTAAATTTTCAGTTATATTGATACACTTGAATTTTGCTGCTCCAGAATCAACTCAACAATATAAGCGTACTCTTCCGGCGGAATCTGAATCGAAAAACTATCTTCCACTATTTTAAAACTGCTGATTAGAGCATTAAAGACGGACTCATTATTTTTAATAATACTTTTATACTTTTTATGGATCAAACTATTACCTCTGATTAATCGTTCAATCATACAACCACAGTGGATCATGAATCTTAAATATAAATTAGAAGTTATAGAAAAGGTTACCGACTTTTCAATATTTCTTAAGGCAATGGCTAGGGTCCGGTAAACTTTTAAGGGGCTGGCAAATTCCAGAAAACGCTCCAAAGCTGTAATCAGGATTTCTTCAAACCCTTGATCTAAGGGGATATCAATCCCTTTATTATCTAATTCGGTGGCGGTTTTAAATATCTTTGCCAAACCAGTCCCGGTAAGAATTTCTTCCACAGGGATAAAAGGAACGTTAGGAATGTTCAAATCTACAGTTCCTACAACCGCTAGAATATTATCGTGTTCTTTCCAACTTTCTTCATAACGATTAACGGGAATAACCTCAATGTTACGTTCTCTAATTTCATTCAAACTTTCTAGCAACGTGGCCAATTTAACAGCCGTACCATGACCGGTAATGCAGGAGACCAAAATGCAGCCCTGGCTTATTCTTTTTGGTGCTTTAAGATCTGCAAAATGAGAAGCAGGATTAAACGATTCCAATTCAACTACTAACTTATCTAAGGTCATCGCCGGTTGCATAGCCTTAGCCAAAGCCTGAATGAGCAAGGGTGTGTTAACGCCTTCAATTATTTTGGTAAGGATGCCGGTTCTCCTGGTAATTATCTCGGCAAAAGCTAAAAGTTGGCCCATATCCACCAGTAAGAGAACTCCTTTTCCCCGATCAATTTCCTGGACTATTGCACAAGCTTGGTCCAAAATCTTGCTTATTGGTGTTTCCAAGGGCACATCCAGGGCACGGCCATGGCTAATACCTAAAAAGTACCTAGCAGTCTCCAACATGCTAGTAGCCTGGGCATTACCATGAGTTACGACCAGCACACCGACGGCATCCTGATTGGAATAGCGTTCAACAGATAAAGTCTGTAAAAAACAGCCCAGTAAAACATCGTCCCATTGATCGAGAATAATATCCAGTTGTTCACAGACAATAGTATTCAATTTCTTGGCTTTATTTAAATACTCTTCACTGATTTTTAATTCTTTTAAAGACGGGATCAGTTGATCCGTAACAACTTTCTTATCGTGTTTGAAACAGAGATGGAAGAAATAGATCAGCAGCACACTTTTTTGCTTTTGCGACCCCAATCGCGTATTCCAGGCGTCTAAAAGAAGTTCAAAAGCCGGTTCTTCCTCCAGAGAAGCATAGATCTCTTCTCCCAAATTGGCAACCTGAAAAAATTTTTGCAAAGACTGGTCAAATGCTTCTACCAGCCCCTGATAATGCCGTTTATTATAGACATTGCTTATGATTGTAAGCTGTAGGCCCTTTTCGTAATTTTCATAAAAAACTCGTAAATCTTCTAATAAATTTTGACTCAAACCCTGAACTTCAGGCTCAATTTTTAAGTACATATTTAAATCTATGCTTAGATCCCGCAAATTCTCCCGGTAATTATCAGCTAATAAAGCTTCCTTCACCGCGGAAGGAACATGTTCGAACTTAATAATTAGCCTATCCAACTTCTTGGTAGTAAAGGAAAAGAAAGCTCGGGCACAAATAAGCTGAATGTCGGACTTTAACTGCCCTACATTACCGGGACAGTTATAAAGGAGCAATCCATGTAACACTTCAGGGGTGATATAAATAGGTGTATGCATGTTTTTAGCTTCCTGTTGAAAGAAAAGCTTAATCAGTTTCAATTTTTCTTCCAAAGGTCTTTCAGCTAAAGGTGGTATTTCAATAACGACCGGAAAACGCCTTAGAAAAGTCCTAAGCAAATAAGAACTAGGATCTTCTGTTGTAGCCGCGATAATCCGCACATTAGCTTTACGCACAGATTCGGTTTCCCCTAAACGCCGGTATAACCCCTTATCGATTAGATAAAAAAGCATTTCTTGTCCTTCGGCCGGCAGACGATGAACTTCGTCCAGCAGCAAAATGCCGTTATGAGCTTTTTCCACCAGACCTTCCTTATCCTTATCGGCTCCGGTAAAAGCTCCTTTCACATAGCCAAATAGTTGGGCAAGTAATAGTTGGGGATTCTCGGCATAATCAGCACAGTTAAAGATGCAAAAAGGTGCTTCCTCCTCAACTATACCTATTTCCTGAGCAAAAGCATACATCTTTTCAGCAAACATTGTTTTGCCGACACCTGTAGGGCCGAAGAGAATTACATGCAATCCTTTTGGTGGATAGAGAATGGCAGCCTTGGCCTGCTCTACCTGCATCTTTAAGCTACCCCTGCTGCCAATTATACTGTCCAATGAATTTTGGGTGTAGGAAAAAATGGAGCTGTCGTCGTACTTACGCCCTGGCACTGTCTCGATTACACCTGTTTCTTTTTCTTTGCTGGTCAAAGCTCGTCCCAGCTTCATTTCTAAAATTCTAATGTCTAAATAAAGAACAGGTTTTCCTTTAAGCCGCAAAAGCTTATTTTCCTTAGTCAGGATAGCAAGCTCTTTACTGACATTGTTCCTTTGAATACCCAACATTTCACCTATTCGAGCTGCATCAATACCTAGACGTCTTGCCCCTAAATCCTCGGCCGTAAGACCCATGGTGTACTCCCGCACGGCTTTATAGACTTTTTCTCTCCGCGTCATATCAGTACCCACCTTTTTATTTTCAGCTTTCCCTAACATTCGCTACAGTCGTGCTTCAAGTACTAACTATCATCGCAAGTTAATTTTAGTATTTCTTTACAATTTTAGTATTTCTTTATAAAACTATTTAATTCCTGCTACCAGTTTAAGTAATCATCAAAATACTTTATTACACTTTTTCAATTAAAAGGAAATCATAGACGGGCAAAAACTAAAATGTTCTTTTTAAAGTAGGAATCTTTTAGGAAGGTGTTAAGCAAATTACCAACTTAAACAGGCATGTTAAAAAACACTTTATATGGAGATGTCTTCAATCATTTAAACAAAAAACTAATAAGGCACGCAAAAGTGCGTGCCTTAAGTAAAATTTAGATTCTGGCAGTGACCTACTCTCCCAAGCAAAGCTTAGTACCATCGGCGCTGGAGGGCTTAACTTCCGTGTTCGGAATGGGAACGGGTGGTTCCCCTCCGCTATTACCACCAGAAAAATTTTTGTCTAATTTGTATCCCTTTTGGGTCAGTTAAAAGTTAAAAACAAAAGTGATAAGTTAATTGTTTTGATCTTTGAAAACTGCACAGCGTCCTCTTTGGCGTTATGGTCAAGCCCTCGACCTATTAGTATGAGTCAGCTACATACCTTACGGTACTTCCACTCCTCACCTATCTACCTGGTAATCTCCCAGGGGTCTTACTACCTCGTGGGTATGGGAAACCTCATCTTGAGGGGGACTTCGCGCTTAGATGCTTTCAGCGCTTATTCCTTCCAGACTTAGCTACCCAGCTGTGCCCTTGGCAGGACAACTGGTACACCAGCGGTCTGTCCACCCCGGTCCTCTCGTACTAGGGGCAGCTCCTCTCAAGTTTCCTACGCCTGCGACGGATAGGGACCGAACTGTCTCACGACGTTCTGAACCCAGCTCACGTACCGCTTTAATGGGCGAACAG
>ENA-OWOZ01001671-OWOZ01001671.1-bioreactor-metagenome-genome-assembly--contig:-NODE-1671-length-19337-cov-121.391900_pt1 | contig 19337 bp, 16 predicted proteins | sample MGYA00238140_ERZ651804 | MGnify/ENA primary metagenome ERZ651804 (study PRJEB26910, sample SAMN07631232) | bioreactor metagenome | isolation source: Switchgrass digestor | place: USA: Dartmouth... | reverse complement strand
GTAAAGTTCCGGTCGTTAAACGACAATATGTTGCCCAAATACTATCAGGATCGCTAACCCCTAATTTTAGCCCTTCTTCAAACGCTTCTATGGCTGTGTCAATACCTGTGGTTGCTGTCATCTTGGCAAACAACTTTAAAGTCTGCTTTTTTCTCTCATAATCACTTTTATCCAGATATTCTTTAAGGATTTGTGGCAATTGACTGTATAGTCCTGTATATTTTAATGCAGTCGGTCTTTTGCTCATAAGTGCAAGATAGGGAATCCAGTTCATTGATTCCTTTTCTTCTCCGTAAAGCCGTTTGTGTCTGATAATGTGATTGCAGTCTTCATCAAGTATTTCTACATCAAAAGCACCTGCTTTAAGAATGACCTGTCGCTTGGCCATATTAGGAGAAGTCGAATAAATTCTGCCGTCAAACTTAACTTTTCCGTAGTTGTCAGTTTTAGCGAATTCATGTATGTACACCTCAAAAGGAACTTTCGGAAGTTTCAAGAATTCCTGTTTATCTTCCTGAAATAAATCTTTGATTAGCCCATATCCCTTGTAATGCATTCTATTCATATCCCGGTCACATCTTAAAAGAAGCTCTTTGTTGTATTCCTTTAAATCCTTAAATTCTGGAATTGGTACAAGCATATTCCGGCGATGATATCCAACCTTGTTTTCCACAGAACCTTTTTCATGTCCACTGTTAGGATTACAGAAATTGCTCTGAAAACCATAATGCATCATGAATCTTAAAAATCCTTTGGTTAAATCCCGTTCTCCATACTCCTTGATTTTCTTAACAATCGTAGACATGTTGTCAAACCATATGGCTGTCGGAACACCGCCGATGTGTTCAAAGATTGCTTTCATGCCTTCCAACAAGCATTCCTGGTTCATACTTTTGAACAGTTGCATGTGACCGCCATTACTGTGAGGATAAGCAATATTTAAGTAATATCCGTCATATGCAATACCGTTCTCGATAAACCGAGCCTCTCCAAAGTCTGCCTGCGCTTCTCCCGGAGGATGTTCCAACGGAAGAAACCCGTTCGTATCCATCTCCAATCCCTTTCGGATTTCCGCAACTAATTTCCTGACTGATCTCTCACTGGCATCAAATTCAGCACCATACAGCTCTTTTAACCGGTCATACACCCTTTTTGCAGTGTGCTGCTGTTTATGTGGTGCTTTCTTGTCGTTGATAAGCCATGCAGTGACTATGCTCCTATATGGAGATAACTTGCCATGTCTCCTTTGTTTAGGACGGAGTGTCTGATTAAAGTCTTCTTTCTCCACATACTTTTTAACAGTTTCAAAGTCGTGCCCGGTAATTCGAGATATTTTCCTTAAACTCTTGCCTTCAAATTTCTTCATGTTTCTGATACGATATATTTGCTCCATTGTTAGCATCCTTTCTTTACCCCCTTCAAGTATGGACAACTTAAAGGGTATTATTTTTCAGGGGTGCCCGCAATGGAGTTTCCAATTTATGCAGGGATTTTTAAGTTCCGGAACGCTCGGTTTTTATTGTACCAAAAACAAAAAAGCCCGGCGCAGAATATCCGAAAGGAGATTTGATTTATGGCCAAAAAACTGATGGCTATTTTAGGAGCAAGCGCATATAAAGAAGCGACGTATGAATTTAACATACCCGGTAAGCATACAGAATTGTACACAGGTTTCTATTCAACTGCTGCTGTCGCGAAAGCTCTTTTTAGAGACTTAAATGAAAGTGATGATTGTTATGTGGTAGTCTTTTTGACCAAGGAAGCCCGAGAGAATAACTGGGAGAATAGGGTATTCAATACCAAGGATAAAAAGGATAAAGAAAAAGGCAAAGGCTTGAAATTCGAGCTGAGTAACGCGGTTCCTCAATTAAGGCAAAGTGATAGAATCAGGACGAGAGAGATTGAAGACGGGAAGAACGTACATGAGCTCTGGTCCATTGTAAAAACGGTGCTTGGTGAAATTGAAGACGGTGACGAGATTTACCTGGACATCACAACGGGGTTTAGGTCGATTCCGTTACTCTCTCTGCTTGTAATAAACTATGCGAGAATTGTAAAAGGAAATGTAATGATAAAGGGTATCTACTACGGGGCTATAGAGGCAATAGATAAGGCTACAGGCCGTACCCCCATATTCGACTTATGGCCGATGATCGAAGTGACCGACTGGTCGTATGCAATACATAGCTTCTTTAAGCACGGCAGTGCCAGTGAAATCAGCGATCTTCTTGATAATACGAAAGGCAATGTATCTGATGGTGAAATTAACAATTTGGTCCGACTGGGACACCTTCTCAAGAAATTGAGCGACAATATACATATGACCAGGGGTTATGATTTGATTTATGAATACAACTATGATGACCTGAAACGATGCGTAGACACCATAAGACAGGAAGACCAGGCAGACAGGTTTTCTGTTGCAAAAGGCTTGATAGAACGAGTAGATAAAATTATCGACCTTTACGATAATAATAATGTTGCTAATGGTTTTGCCGCCGTAAAATGGTGCATAGACCACAATCTCATCCACCAGGGATTCATCCTGCTCCAGGAAACTGTAGTGACTTGCCTTATCATGATGGCTGGTCTAAATGAAAGGAGATATGTAAACCATTATGGTCTAAGGATTCTTTTAAAAAAAATCCTGGAAAAAAAGGATAGAAATAATCGGTTGCTTACATTTAAAGATATCAATGACTTGGCAACAAGTAAAGAGATAAAAGAGGGCAATATAATCAGATATTTGTATAATATTTGGGTTAATGTGAATAATGGTTCAAGGTCATATAATAGTAGTATTGAATTAATTGCAGTTCAGTATAGCAATAGTACTATAAATGATCATTTTGTCGATGTGTTTATTAGAGACAGTAATAAACGCTGTCAGGAAGACTTAAAACCGTTTCTTGAATTCATTGGTAAATGCCTGAAAGGCTTTTCAAGAATAAATGAAATGGATATAAAATATTCCTATTTTATGCATGAGCTAAGTATAGGAAGAAACAATCTTGCACATGGAGGTTTCAGTGACGGGGAAGTAACCAAGATTATTGAATTTCGTAGAAAATGGAATCCCAATAGCAGCCTGGTTAAAAGAGATATAAGCAGTATAACGTTTATTGATGTACTCAATGACATATACGACAACATGGAGGGTGTTTTTAGATATGCAAAGAGAAAAGGTATTCATTAATTTTAGTCACCATCCAAGCGTGAACTGGTCAAAGGAGCAAATCACTGAAGCACAAAAATATGGCGAAATAATCGATATACCCTTTCCAGATGTTGATCCTAACCTTGATTCGGATCAAATATCGCATATTGCATGTGAGTACACCAATAAAATTCTAGATTACAATCCATCGGCTGTAATGTGCCAGGGTGAAATGACATTGTGTTTTAAGGTAGTCAAACTGCTTAAATCACAGGGTATCCCGGTACTTGCAGCATGCAGTGCAAGAGAAGTATCCTTCGATACCCTGGAAGACGGATCATTGGTAAAAACGCAAAAATATAGGTTCGTCAGGTTTAGAAACTATTAAAAGAGAGCGTGATTCTCTTTATTGTTCAATTGTTATACCTTACTGATCTTTTAAACAAATTCATTAAATGGGAAGAAGGTGATACTGTTGCTACAGGAACTATACCATGAAATGTCATTAACTTATACTACCAATGAAGACGTGCCTTTTGAATCCTGTAACGAATGGCTGTCCCGTGTCTTTGCAAAGGCTATGCTGTTTGACGAAGAGTTAAAGAAGAAACATAAAGAAACGGGTTTTAAATTAACAGTTTACGATTTGCCTCGCCCCCTCGAACCATCGAAGATATATTACTCCGGTCGTGCTTATGTTGTAAGACTGAGAAGTTTTGACCTGAGGTTCTTGCTGGGGGTCAGATCAGCATTGATGAATGAAGACTGTGGGATGAAAGTCCTTTCAGTGCATATAACACCAAAGCCTTATAATTATATAACCGAGCTTACAACATTGACCCCCGTAGTATGTACCATATCAAAAGGTAGATACTGGGTTAATGATGACGGAATCATAGTTCTTCGTGACAGAATATTTTCAAATGCATGTAAAAAAGCAAAAATTATTTTCAAAGATTTCGAAAAGCCGGAGGATAATTTCATTGAAGGCATTATACAGCTTAACAATAAACCTATATCCATGAAATACAAAAACACAAAGCTGCTTGGGGCAAAACTGCGTTTGCTTGTTAAAGTGGACAAGCGTTCCCAGATGCTAGCCTATACGATCATGGGGGCAGGAATGTTGGAAAAAAATTCCATTGGTTTTGGCTTTTGCATTGCCAAATAATTATTAGGAAAGGAGGGCAGAGAATTGATCCGTGATTTGCTTACATCCCTGAGACAAATGGGAAATCCCGATGAACTCGCTATTGCCAACCATTCTTTAAAAGAGGGACTTTACATTCTTATTGATGCGGACGGAAAAGGCTACAGGGAACTTCTTGCAGAGAAGGATAATGAGCTTACCGGCGAACTGTATGAGTCCATTAGGGCAAGAGATTTTTACAGTTCCTTGATAGAAATGAATAAACCTGTCGACGGGAAGAAGAAGATACATAGCAATAATATTTATTCATTTACATTTAAGTACTTCGATCCCCAGAAGGCAAGCAAAGATGAAGCTAAAAAGAATCCGATAAACATTTACTCGGAAAGCGTAAATGAACACATTGACCGGTATTTTAAAGCACTTGATAATTGGTACAACGAGAACAGAATAGTATTAAAAAAGACTACAATCAAGCCGGTGGATAAAAATGAGTCAAAGAAGTGCAAAGAAATATTTACCAGCTTCATGCCTGTGCTTGCAGAGTTAGTGCGAAAATATGATCTCAAGCATGGAAAGTACATTAAGCTTTTTATCAATGAACCGATTGATAAATACAAAGAGGCAAGTGACCTATATTTGCTACCCAAAGTATTCAACAACAATGACTACAACATTGAAATCAGCGGGGAGATATTTGGCTTGTCCAATGCCAATATGGGACTGAATGCCAAAAAACCGTACCTCGTCCATAAAACGACAAAATACAAAGTTCCTTACAGGATAACACTTTCAGAAGCGCTTGATTCCTACAGACTGCTTATGTGGCTGGATTCCCAGGAGGATAATGGCAGGCCGAAAAGCCTGGGGTATCTCCCTCTTGAAAAAACAAATAATTATTCGCTGCTTGATGACGTTACAAGGAATACGCCTTCGCAGTTCTTACATATGACAAGGGGAAAAACCGGCGTAGTCATCGATGATTATGAAACTCTGCCTTATACTCAGAAAGATTTGGACAAGCCATTCAGACCTAAAAACTATTTAAACCTTCCAGATTACGAGGAACGGATAATAACCGAAATGCGTCAGTTGGAAAAGCTGATCGATGAAGTGCTGTTTAACTACTACCTGGTTAAAAGCTATTACGACGATCCGGTTCCTGTTATGAAATATCCTTTATCAGCCAGACAGACAGCAATAATACAGATTTCAAAAAACGCATTTTTAAGCTACTTTAGAAAATCAAACAAAACTGCTTTGGCAGGGATGGTCGACAGAATTTCGCTTGAAATGATACTGGAGAAGCTGAACCAATACGATTATACGAGGATGGAAGAAACCTATTTTGCAAAAGCTCTCAATTTAAGATTCGCATTACTCGAATATTTTGAGATAGGAGGTAAGGAAGAGTTGGGAAGCACGATTAATAATCTGTATGAAAAACTTAATGAGTTATTGCAGGTCAGCAGGCCGGAGAAGCCTCTGTCATGCGATAGCGATGAACTTTATTATTTTGCTGCAGGCCAGCTCGCACGGTATCTTGTAAGTCTGAGTAAAGCACAGGCAGTGAAATATAGCTTTATCACGCCGCTGTTGAGGGCTAAAAACAGTGCAAAAGTCAAAGAAGAACTGATTTCTTTGCTTAATAAGTATGGATATGACAGAGTAGTATATGGCGGCGATTACAGGAGTCCGTTTGAGAATTTGCTGTTTCTTATTACCAGCTATGATTGCGCAGACAATTTGAATAAAGTGGATCTGATACTCGCAGGATTCACAGCCCCCAATTTATTATCAAAGTAAACAGTAAGGAGGAGAAATAAAATGAGAATGAATCAGCGCGTATATGGAGTTGTGGGGATAAGGAGCATTATGTCAAACTGGAATGCTGATATGACAGGAAACCCTAAAACATTATTGACTGGAGAAATATTTGGGAGCGATAAAGCATTCAAATATCCAATCAAAAGAATGTGGCAGTTGCAAGGGAAAAAAGTTCTATATATAAAATCATACAAGATCGACGATGATAAACTGCAACCAAAAGATCTTAATGAACGTTACGAAGAACTCTTTGGAAAACTCGATGATAAAACGCCTTCAAAAGAAGTGCTGAAAAACCTGTTTTCCGCTATAGATGTGATGAATTTCGGAGCAACATTTGCGGAAAAAAAGCAGAACATCAGCATTACAGGAGCCGTACAAGTTGGACAGGGCTATAACAAATATGACAAAACGAACATAGAAGTGATAGATATATTGTCTCCCTTCCGTAATCCCAATGAGAGAAGCGAGAGTGCACAGGCGACCAGTATGGGCAAAAAAATAGTTACCCAGGAAGCCCACTATTTCTATCCCTTTTCTGTGAATCCAGCAAATTATGATGATTATTTGAGCCTGGGCATTGAAGGGTTTGAAGGGTATACTGTTGAGGCTTTTGAACAATTCAAGCAAGCCTGTTTGGTAGCAGCGACTGCATTCAATACCAACAGCAAGGCAGGATGTGAGAATGAATTCGCACTGTTCCTGTATTGCAAGCCTGGCAGCCAGTTGTTCCTTGCCAACCTGGATAGCTATATCGATTTTTCCAAGAAGGAAAGCAAGAACGTGATAGATACATCCAGGTTGAAAGAACATCTGAAGGATTCAATGGATCAAGTTGAGAAAATTGAAGTTTTTTATAATAAATCTGAAGTCGAGTTTATTTCCGGCGGACTGGAATGCATTGAAAAAGGTCTGTACTGAGGAGGCTTTGGTAATGTATGAAGCTATAAGATTTGAACTAAGCGGTAAAAATGCATTTTTCAAAAAGCCGGATGTTAATGAGAAAGTATATTTTACTTATAATAATATACATAAGGTAGCATTATTGGGTTTGCTGGGCTCGGTCATTGGCTTAAAGGGTTGGAGAAATAACGAATTATTCGGGGAGGCAGACCAGGAGTTTCCTGAATTCTATAAGGAGCTTAGAAATATTTCTGTATCTGTTGTACCTGTTGCCCCGGCGAAAGGATATTTTCCAAAAAAGGTACAGTATTTTAACAATAGTGTTGGTTATGCTTCTAAGGAGCAGGGAGGAAATCTGCAGGTTTTCGAGCAATGGCTGGAAAATCCAAGGTGGATCATATACCTGAAAAATGACGGCGTAAAGGACGAGTTGTGGGAACGTTTGTCTGAATACCTGCTTAAAAGAAAAACGGTATATATTCCCTATCTGGGCAAAAACGATTTTCCAGCCAATATAAGCGAAGTCGCAACAGTTATACTGGAAACATGCAAATCGCATTTTGCAGATTCAATCTTTATCGGTGAAGTGGATTCTCTTAGAGATGACGAAACAAGGGACAATCGTTCACCTTACATTTTTACCGAATACCTGCCAACAGGTCTCCAACCTGAACACAATATATATATCTACTCGAGGACCATATATACTAACTGCATGGTAAAAGAACCTATGGAGTTATTTACACACAGACAGTTAAACCTCGCGTTCATTTAATTATAATAACTATAACGCCGCAGAAATGTGGCGTTATAGTTTATTGGGAGGTGTTTTTGTGTTTAATCTCCTGAATGTTGATTACCTGATTAAGGAAAAGCCATATTTTGCTCATTTACGAGACAACCGGAAAGAACCGCTTATCGACCATATGCGATTAACGATGAAGTATTTTACTTTATACTGCGATAAGAAAAATATCATGGCTACTATCGAATCGCTGATATTAAAAACAGGATTCGATGAAAATGAATCAGTAATAATTAAGGATTTGTTTATCAACGCAATTTATCTGCACGATATCGGTAAAATCAATCCTGACTATCAAAGGATCAAGATGCACAATGAATATTTCAGGACAATAGGAATAGGCACAGTGCATTCTATATACTCATCGATAATTTATATAGCCGAGGCATTGAAAGCATATCCGAGTATGAACAGGAAATGCTTTATGACAATGCTAGCTTTTGCATACGTGATTTCATGTCATCACGGCTGCCTGACTTCACCAGCAGACTTTGAGGACAATCTTACAACTTTTTCTGAAAACGGTTTCTATTATTTCAATATGAAGGATGCCCTTGATAATCCGAAAAGTGTTGGCTTAGGTTCTCTAAAAATGGCACAGCTTTTTATTGGGCCCGAATCTATTGCGTTTTTCGTGTTATTAAGGCTTTTGTTTGCAATTATGACGGCATGCGATTTCTGTGCAACGACGGAGTTCATGAATGGGACAAAGCACACAGTGAATACAATTGTGGACATTGAAGCATTCAGTAAAAAATACTATGATAGTGAGTTGCTCAGGAAAATAAAGAGTTATAATAGGAGCAGTGACATTAATAGCCTGAACACCATCGACTCATTAAGAGCAGAGATATTCCTGGAGGCAGAAGACTTATTAATAAAAAATCAGGACGCGAGAGTATTTTACCTGGAGGCTCCAACAGGAAGCGGTAAAACGAACACATCAATTAATCTGGCATTAAAGCTGATAGAAAATGACAGGACTCTTAATAATATTTTTTATGTATTTCCGTTCAATACTCTGGTAGAGCAAACCGCAAAAACATTAAGTAATTATTTCACTGACGAAGAGATGGCGATCGTGAATTCTATCTCTCCAATTTATAACAGCCAAACAGGAAGAGAAAAAGATGAAGAAATAGACTATGACTCATTATGGTTAAACAGATTGTTCAATAACTATCAGTTGGTGGTAACAACGCATGTCAATTTTTTTGATGCCCTATTTGGGACAGATAAAGAGCAGGTTTTCCCGCTTATTAAGCTGTGCAACAGTGTCATAATAATTGACGAGATTCAAAGCTACAGGAACAAAATATGGCCTGAAATTATCATATTTCTGAGCAATTACGCAGAATTGCTGAATATGCGCATTATCATTATGTCGGCCACTCTGCCGCGTATTGATCGCGTATTTGATGTTAACGACATTGCCTTTGCGGAATTATTAGCAGACAGCAGTAAGTATTATAAGCATCCTGTTTTCAAAGACAGGGTAAAAATCGATGCAAGCCTGATGGATAACAGCGATATTGATCTTGATGCTTTGGCTGACCATGTAATTAATAACGCTGACAAAAAAGTACTGGTGGAATTTATAACTAAAACGGGTGCTCGTGATTTTTTTAATATTATATCTGATAAGATAAATCAAAAAGGTATGAGAAATGTCAGAGTGTTTGAATTAACCGGTGATGACTGTTCATTAAACAGAAAAGAAATTATTGAAAAAGTAAAAGAAGATGTGCCTGTAGTATTAGTCGCGACCCAGGTTATTGAAGCAGGTATCGACATCGATATGGATATTGGATATAAAGAGATTTCTTTGCCTGATTCAGAAGAGCAATTCTTGGGGAGAATAAACAGATCATGTTTAAAAAGAGGTAGCACGGCGTTCTTTTTTAATAAAACAAAACCTGAAGTAATCTATAAATGTGATTGCCGTGTTAACCACAGTATTAATAATAATGAAATTTTAGAGTATCTTAAGGAAAAAGATTTTATGGGAATTTATTCTCATATACTTAATGATTTGAAAGTAAAAAGAGGACAGAAGAACTCGCAAAACATCCAGGAAAGCATTTTACTTTGCCAGATGCTGAAATTTAAAAAACTCGAAGAAAAAATGCAATTGATTAGCCCTTCAATGCAAATCTATATACCTTATGTTTTTAAAACAGAAAGAGGAGAAAAGTACAATGGCTATACACTTTGGGAAGAGTTCAAATCTTTATGTTCAGCATCTTGCGATTATGCGGAAAAGAAAGTTCAACTTTCAGCCATCAGGGCAAAAATGGAACCTTTCATATTTAACCTGGTAAACACAGAAGACGAAGCAATCGGATTACAGTTGGAAGAGTTCAACGGAATCTACTTTGTTGAGGACGGGGAACGATTCATTGCAAATGGCAAGTTTGACAGAAAAGCTTTTAATGCTTTTTATAAGGGGAGATTCCTATGATTACCGGGACTCTGGTCAACTATTATCATCACTGTAAGAGGCAATGTTGGCTTTTTTACAACAAAATCAACCTGGAGGACAATTCGGAAGATGTCAGGATTGGAAGAGTGCTGCATGAAATAAAAAATGAAGAAGCTCCGGAATCTATTGATAACATAAGGATCGATAAAATAACCAATGAATATATAGTTGAGATTAAAAAATCGGATGCAGATATGACAGCTGCGAAGGAACAACTGATTTTTTACCTTTATACGTTACGCAAAAAAGGAATTGAACGAAAAGGGCGATTGGAGTGTATTGAAAAGAATAATCAAGATAAAAAAATACATATCATTGAAATAGATGAAAAAGACCTTGCAGTAAAAGAAAAACTATATGAAGATATTGAAAGATTTCTGCAATACTCTCCCCTTCCGGAGGCTGTTCTCACCAAGAAGTGTAAGAGATGTGCATATTATGACTATTGTTTTATTTAGGGGGAAAGGAGATAAGCGACCATGAAAGAGGAAACAAGGTATATATTTTCAACAGGAGATCTTTTCCAGAAAGATTTATCTATATGTTTTAAAAATGAAAAAGGGAATTATTACATTCCAATCAAGGATACAAAAGAAATATATTGTTTTAACGAAATAACTCTTACTACAAAACTGTTATCACTTTTTGCAAAAGCTGGAATAGTTGTTCATTTCTTTGGTTATTATGAAAATTATATAGGGACTTTTTATCCAAAAGACTACTTACTCAGCGGAAGGTTGGTTGTAAAACAGGCATTAACTTATGAAGTCAACCGATTACCAATTGCGAAGGCCATTGTTAATGGAATTGGGGCAAATATAAGATTCGTACTATATCACTATTACAGGCATGGTAAAAAGGAACTGAAACCTTTTCTTAATTGGTTAAAAGATGGTTTACCCCAATTAATTGAATCAACAAAGAATATAAATCAGCTTCGCTCTGTTGAAGGAGAGATATGGACGAGATTCTATAACAGCTTCAAATTTATATTACCTGAAGAATTCACAATGAATAAAAGAGTAAAACGCCCTCCCGATAATCCTATAAATGCTTTGATATCATTTGGTAATACTCTTCTTTACACAAAAACTATAACGCAGATATATAACACTCATTTGAATCAGACTATTTCATTTTTACATGAGCCAACTGAACGGCGCTTTTCATTAAGCCTGGATCTTTCTGAAGTTTTTAAGCCCATTTTAGTATATAAAACAATATTTGACTGCGTGAATAATAGAAAAATAACTGTTGCCAAGCACTTCGATAAAAAACTCAATTATGCATTGCTAAATGAAGCCGGTAAAAAGATATTTATCAATGAATTTGAAGACAGATTAAACCAAACATTCGAGCACCCACGGCTTAAAAGGAAAGTATCATTCAAACAGGCAATAAGAATAGACGCGTACAAGCTGATCAAATACATAATGGAAGGTAAGGAGTTTAAACCTTTTAATATGGAGGAGAAAGAATGAAAAAAGAATATAATTATAATTATGCTTTATTATTCTATGATGTTGGGGAGAAGAGGGTAAACAAGGTCTTTAAAATATGCAAAAGATATCTTAAACCACATCAGAAATCTGTTTTTCGCGGGCACATTACTCCGGCAAATTTAATCGCTTTAAAAAAAGATCTATGCCGAGTTATTAAGAAGAATGAAGACTTTATTTCTATTTTTAAACTTATTAATGAACATTGCTTTGAGGAAGAGAGCCTTGGTAAAGCAAGTAATAGTGAGTCTATTTTTATTTGAAATTTTCCAAGCAGTTTAAAAAAATACTGTATAATAATGATGTTATCTATATTAAAATGGATCTTTGACAATTTAAAAAAATATGTTTTAGTGGTTGGAAAAAAGGTTTGGTTTTAATTATAATATAAATGTTTCCTAAACAGTATATGTACTAAAAAAACGCATTTTTGCGTCGCTGAACCTTAACATCTAATGTAATAATTGATTTTTGCTGATGAAGGGATAAGTGGTACAAAATTGCTGAACCTTAACATCTAATGTAATAATTGACCGTCGGGAACGAGAAGGCCGAGGCATTAGGCGGCTGAACCTTAACATCTAATGTAATAATTGGCCGTCATCGCCGGAATATGCTTGTAGCAATTCTAAAAATAAGGATTTGAGAAATACAACAAGGAGTCCCTTTCTCTCAACAAAGGTTTCGACAATCTTCATCTTTTCTACAAAAAGGCCACCAGCAGTCAAAGAAATAGAAATAAAGTACTATAACTCCAGGGATAACAAGATAATAGGATAAAAATATTCCGGCAATAACATTTATATTTGTTATTGAATAATATGTTGATAAATAGTATAATTTGTAACAGAACTATTCCACGAGGGGTGGTACAATGTCATTTATATCAAGTGATATCACTCCTGATCTTTACGATCTGTTCATGGGTTCCATTCTTCATGATATCGGTAAGTTATATATCAGGACAAACGACAGCACTATACGGTCACATATAAAAAGCCATTACGGTTCGACTGCCCACCAGTTCTGGGGTGATTATTTCCTATTAAAGCACGCGAAAAATATAAGCGGAAGGGTGCAAAGAATCGTAGAAAACCATCACGACTGTTCTACAAACGACATTTATGAGATGATCGTGGCAATTGCTGATAAGCTCTCAGCTAACGAACGCGAGGAACATAAGTTAAAAGGTGATGACGAAATTGACAACAGTGTAATGCAGCTTATTTCAGTATTTTGCGATATTAATACTGATATAAGTAAAAAATTTGAAGATACATATTATAAAAAGCCGATAACAAGAAATGTGCTAAATTTCGCGGAAAAGGAAATAAGTACAAACATTAATGACGAATACAAAAAACTGTTCGGGCAATTCGAGAAAGCATTTGACAAAATTTACTCGGAATACGGAGAAGACAAATACCTCTTTTCCCATTACTTATACCATTTAATTGAGAACTACACGTTCAATATACCGTCCGCGTATTATTATAACCGTCCAAGCATATCTTTGTGGGCTCATCTTAAAACCACCGCCGCAATTGCCCTGGCGCTCTATAATCAATTAAAGGCCGAGTTTTCCGAGGAAGCGGACGGGGAAACCAGGATCAAGAAGCAGCTTGAATCAATTTTAAACAAGTTTGGCACGCCTTCAGTCATCAAGGAGGATGAATACCCGTATTTCACCATTGTAAAGGGAGATGTTTCAGGGATCCAGGATTTTGTCTATGACACCGATATGGACGGAGCGTCGAACGCATTAAAAGGGAAATCATTTTACATATCCTTCCTCATGGACACGATCGCAAGATTCATAGCAGGAAATGAAAACTTATCCGCAGCCAATATACTAATGTGCGGAGGTGGGCATTTCTATATCCTTGCACCCAGGGTTACAATGGCCAGGATACAGGAATACCAGGATTATCTTGACAGGATAATGTTCAAAGCCCACGGAGGCAAGTTATCCGTACTTCTTGCATGTGTTCCTGTGAGCATTTATGATTTTCTTACACAAGATAAATCTAAAAACACTGCGGGTAACTACGAACGATCGAGCAATATATCCATCAAATTCAGGGATGTATCAGCGGCAATCCAGTCAAAAAAATTCCAGAAATACAGGGGATTGATCTCTAAAAAGGGGGTAAAATTTTTCGGGCCCGAGGATGATTACACCGATAAATGTCCCAGGTGTTCAAGGAAAACCATTGCCAGGGACAGCGAAAGCTTCTGTCCGTTTTGTGACAGTTTCATCCGCCTCGGAAAAGAACTGGCGAAAAGGAAATACCTTTGCAGCAGTTTCAAGAGGATGGCCAGGATAAAAATTGCCAGGGGATTAGATGAGGCTAATCAAATAAGTGACGTACTTGATGTTTTTGCCTGCTTTGGCAGGGATGTGGAATTTATTGATGAAATAGTAAACAGCCAGCATAGCAGGGGAAAGGTGTTCTATGCACTTAAAATAAGAAATGATGATTCTCCCTACCCGACATTAAGCATTTCCACCAGTGTGCCCGTTGAAGAAAACGAACATGGCGAAAAGGCTATAAAGAATTTAGATTTTATTGCAAAAGTTTCAAAAGGTATTGATGCTTGGGCGGTATTAAGGGGCGACGTGGATAACCTTGGAAGTATTTTTACCAAGGGACTTGGTGAAAACCCCCCATTTTCAAAGGTAATTACGCTGTCGGAAGAGTTCTCGGTGTTTTTCTCCCTTTATTTAGACCAGATAATCAACCATAACGAAAAATGGCGTGAAAATACGATTGTATTATATGCAGGAGGAGATGATTTCTGCCTAATCGGACCGTGGAGCGAAATTCCCAAGGTGGCCTACAGAATCAGGCAAGACTTTACCAGGTACACCCATGGCAACCCTGCATTGACAATTTCAATGGGATTTGAGATATCTCCAGATATTAAGTACCCAGTATACAGGGTCGCCCAAGCAAGCGGCGAAAATCTTGACAAAGCAAAATCCTATGTCCATGGCGACGGCTCTGCAAAAAACTGCCTGGCATTTTCAGAACACATAGTCAGGTGGAACGATTATGCCGAGCTTGAGTCAATCAAGGACAAACTGGCAGACCTTATCGAAAACGGAAATGTATCAAAAGCCCTGCTTAATATCATTTACAGCATTACCAGTCTTAAAGAGACTGCAAATAAGAAAAACGAGATTTTTAAAGCCTGGAGATTTTTCTATGCAATGAAAAGGCTCATAGAAAGAAGCAGAAAAGAAGTAGAAGGGAAACTTAGAGAAATTGTAGACATCATGATCGATAAAAAAGACAATACCTTGTATGAACACGCTTACCTCGCCGCAAGGTGGAGTGAGTTTGAAATAAGGGAATAAGCTGAAGGAGGGAAAAACAGTGCCGCAGAAGAACCGAATTGATTTCAGCAGGCAAAATCCTGAAAAAGACTATATTCTTTCGAACATTGTTACTGCTATTAACGAGAAAACGGACAAGGATGGAAAGGAACTGATAAAGATCGCTAATAAAACTGGTAAATTATTGAGCAAGAATGTGACAGTGACGAAACTAAGAAAGATTTTCAACGAGGTGAAAAATATAAAACTGGATGATGAATCCGATTGCTTTTTCAAGGTTAACATGCTTAAGTCAAAAATGGCATATGCTGCTGGCAGATTCCCGGAATTGAAAGACTTTTACGAAATAATGTCAACGTTCATAGATAATATTGGTAACGATATGTCAAGGCTTAAGAGGTTTAAACAGTACTTTGAAGCCGTTGTTGCCTATAACAGATATTATAGTGAAAAAGAATAGGAGGCAAAGGGTATGAGCAATACTTTCGATATAATTAGCAATGTCGATTTTAAGGGGAAATACATAGTTAAATGTGACTTGAAGCTGCTGACAGGATTACATGTAGGTAAAGGCCAGAACAATCTTGAAATAGGCGGAGTTGACAACTCGGTAATCAAGGACGCATTCGGGAAACCCTACATACCTGGCAGCAGCCTGAAAGGCAAAATGCGTTCCCTGATGGAGTTCGCAGAAGGCAAAATTACTGCTGATAACCTGGTTATTACCGTCGGTGACAGAAACAAAATAGACAGAAAACGCATGCACATGTGCGATGATCTGGAATGCGCTGTTTGCAACATATTCGGCAGAAACCACGGCGAGCATAAAACCGAAAGCGGAGATGTTCTCAAGAAAAGCTTTGACAATGCTGTAATCCCCACTCGCCTGCTGGTACGGGACGCTTATCTGGACGAGACATCCATTACCGATGAGATGAAAGATTACCTTGACCTCGAATGGACCGAGGTAAAATTTGAAAACAACTTGGACAGGATTACATCCAGGGCCAACCCGAGGCAAAATGAAAGAGTTCCTGCAGGAGCGAGGTTTAAATGTGAGTTTGTCTTGAATGTATTCGACAACGACGGTGACAAGTACCTAAAGAAAGTTCTTAAAGCAATGAAGTTGCTTGAAGATGATTATCTTGGCGGTCAAGGTTCAAGGGGATACGGCAAAATTGAGTTCAACGATATTACTATAACGCTCAGGGAAAAACAATATTACGTTTCCGAGAAGGCAGAAGACGAGAAGCTCGTGTGCGAAGCATGGAGCGTGACCGATGCCATTAACATGATCAATGGGAATCAATTGTGAGACAGGGGGCCTTGTAAATGCGGGATTACATGCTTTACAGGATTATACTCAAACCCCGTAGCCCACTTCACATTGGAAGCAAGGAAGGGATTTACAACACAACTGAACAGCTTGTTCATTCTGACACCCTGTTTAGCGGTATTATCAACTGCTATTCCATGCTGTACGGGGAAGTAGAGGCGGATAATATCGTTGAGGAATTCTGCCGGGGCGATGTTCCGTTTAGGATTTCCTCCGCCATGCCGCTTTGGAAGGATATATACTTCGTTTATAAGCCATTGTCCCTGGACATCGCGGAGAAACTACAGTCTGACGATTATAAGAAAATGAAGAAGGTAAGGTTCATCCCGGAAGAAACACTATTGGGCGGATTTGAGACGGGGAAATACCAGGTTGCAGGCAAGTTCCTCGTCCCCGGAGAAGAAGCTTCTGATGATATATCCGGGTGTTTCAAGGACAAGGAAATAGCGAGAATAATGGTGGACAGGGTCACACATGCGACCAACATCTTCTATTACTCCCAGTGCGTTTACAGCAAGGAGACTGCCCTTTGGTTTTACTTGAAGGTGTCCGAGGAGATAAGCAGCAAGGTTATATCTGCCATAAGGCTTTTATGTGATGAAGGTATTGGAGGAGAGCGTTCCATCGGGCTTGGGTCCTTTGATATTTATAAGCTTGACGCGACTGAACCTGACTGTTCAGGTTGCGACAGTTTCGTGAACCTGTCGGTTTACTCCCCAGGCAGCGAGGAAGAATTAAGCGCGGCAGTGGACTATGAGCTTGCAGAACGGACAGGTTATATATACAGCGTTTTTGGCAATAAAAACATCAAGCGGAAAAGGATAAGGGCCCTTCTTGAAGGATCTACGTTCAACCGAATGGTCGATGGAAAGGTTGTGGATGTGACACCGGACGACTTTAAATCACATAAGGTTGTAAGGTACACTCTTTCTTATTTGCTGCCCTATAAAGCTTGAGAGGTGACTTGTTGGTGAGAAGCAGACTTGAAATTGAAGTGTTGACTCCTCTCTTCATTGGGAACGGGGATAAGTATGCACCATTTGAATATGTTTACGAATGCGGCTGTTTTACTCCCGTTAACATGGACAAATTAATTGAAATAAATTATAAAGAGGGTAACACGAGACTTCTCGAGGATTTGCAGAAGGGCGGATCGGATTTATACACCCTCTGCAGGAATTACAGTGTTGATTATAGAAGATTTGCCAGGTATACTTTGAATTCACCGAGATTAAGTTCCAGGGATGAAGTTCTACAGTACATAAAAAGCGGAGGAAGGGTTTTTATCCCGGGAAGCTCCCTAAAAGGAGCAATAAGAAGCACACTTACAAGATATGAAGTTAATTCCGCGCCTGGACTGGAGCTTTTTACTGAAACCATAACAAAAGCATTTGAAGCCATGCAAGATAAAAACGCTACAAGAAAGTATTCAGCTCAACGCCTTGACGATGAGACCGAGAGAAAAATTTTAGGCATGACTTACGATTCTCCTTTCAGATTTGTTTCAATATCGGATTCTGATTTGCATGAAGCTGATGTTCTCGAAGTATCTGAATTAAAAATACTTAACATATGCAATGGAAGAGTAAAATGGTTTCATGGACCTGGCTCAAATGTAGATGATCCATCAATAGCAAAATCTCTGTTCGTGGAGGGGGTAAAGAGGAACAGCTCATTAACCTGCGTTTTAACCATTGAAGAACCGTCTTCATACATTGCTCGTGAATCCGGCACTAAAAACCCGGAGATTGTAAATGACATGGTATCAAAAATAAATGAGGAAATCAAAAAGTACATACGCAAAGAATATGAGTTTTACAAGGTTTACGGATCATCTGCAAAACCTATTTCGGATTTTTACAGCAACCTGCTGGGAATGGCCGAAAGCTTTGACGATAATGAGCTACTTCTCCAAGTCGGTTTTGGCACGGGTATGCTTTCAAAAACAATCATTGAGTACTTTGATGAAGACTTGAAATCGAAGGTAGCTAAGATATCCAAACACAAGTATTATGATGGAGATATATACCCCAAGACCAGGAAGATTGTTTTTGAAGACGGTCTGCCTAAATACGTACCCGGCTGGATCAAGTGCAGGATGTTACCGGATGATGACAGACTATGAATATGAGACTTAAAATAATATTTAACCTACCAAACAGTGACGCTTTTTTATACAACGGATACCAGGACGATGTCCTGCTATATTTTAAAGAATATTTCAACTGTGAGCATATAGGCATAACTGATTTTTTCTCTCCAAGGAAAATAGAGACCGAGAAAGGAATCTGGCTTTCCAATGTTGCAAGCCTGATAGTCTGTTCCCCATTATTATTAAGCAGGATAAATGAAATTGTCGGCTTGCCGGGAAAACAGCTTAAAATACAGGGAAACACATTTATCACCGATCATGTAAGAGTATATGACCAGGAAACCCTCTATGACGGTATCCTGCTATCGGGAGCATTCTCATGCGACGGTAACAGTTTTTGTGAGTATGAGAAATCACCGGAACTGTTTTCTGAACAATTAAGGCTTAACTTAATCGATATATACAAGAATATAAATAACCAGGAAGAACCGGAAGATAAACGCTTTTTTATCAGCCTGAAAAAGGGATACAAAAAGCAGTACATACTCGGAAGGCCAGTATATAGAGGAGTTTACACGATTCATGGTTCCCTGGTGCTTTGCGGCATATTCAACCAGTGCTTTGTAACAGGAAGATTGCGTAGTAAAAATAAGTCTAATAAAAAAAAGCCTGTTTTTGGCAAGTATAATTCCGAGCGGTGCGGAACTTAATTTTCCGAGCACCCCTGCCCCATTATTGGGATTTCA